>Ga0073908_1003976_pt1 | contig 14136 bp, 10 predicted proteins | sample MucameincwithD2O_FD_65484 | JGI IMG/M metagenome (GOLD analysis project Ga0073908, IMG submission 65484) | Mouse cecum microbial communities from Vienna, Austria - Mucus amended microcosms incubated with D2O | ecosystem: Host-associated > Mammals > Digestive system > Large intestine > Cecum...
CCGCCGGGGGCGGCGTCGGGCACCACGAGCACCCCGGGGAGTTTGCCCGCCATGGAGTTCATAATGTTGCCGGAGTTCTCGCTCAGCGGCTCCTTCATATCCATCACGGCGACCGCTCCGGTGAGGTCGGCCTTGCGCACCGTCTGGTAGCCGACTACGACCACCTCGTCGAGCAGGGCGTTGTTCTCGTCAAGTTCGAACGTCATCTGAGGTGCGGCCGGGAGTGTTTTAGGCTCGAAGCCCACATAGCTTACTGTCACTTTCGACCCGGAGGGCACTGTAAGGATGAAGTTGCCGTCGATGTCGGTTGAGACTCCTTTCTTTGTCGCGTCGGAAACCACGGAGGCTCCGATCAGCGGCTCCTTGTCGGCGGCGGAGACCACCGTGCCGTGCACGGTTAGTTCCTGCGCCTGTGCGGCGACCGCCATGAAGAACAGCAGGATCGCGCTTAGGATTTGTCTTTTCATGATTATTACGATTGGTAGGGTTTTCGTGCCGCAAAGATATGACGTATGGATATGGGCGGATAGAAGATTTGTCGCGCCGTTTATGAAAAATGGCGCGACCACCCAATTTTGCAACACAATGCGCATTTTTTGCAAATGGCAACCTTATTTAACGCGTGTCGCCCCGGTCAGTTGCCGAGGCGCTCGCGTAATTCTGACGGGGTTTCCCCGAAGGCTTCCCGGTAGCAGCGTGTGAAGTAGGCCGGCGTGGAGAATCCTACCTCGTAGGCGATTTCGCTCACGGAGCGCGACGTGGAGGTCAGCAGCTCGCGGGCCTGTTTCAGCCGTATGGAACGTAGCAGCTCCACGGGGGAATAGTTGGTCAGGGCCTTGATCTTGCGGTAGAACTGCGAGCGGCCAAGCCCCATCTTAGAGGCGAGGGTGTCGACGTTTAGCTCGGGATTCCCCATTTCCCCGCGCACGATTTCCAGGAAGCGGGCGTAGAACTCGTTCTCAACGTCCGCCGGCCCCGTGGTGGCCACCACGGGGCGATGGGCCTTGACAGCCCCATCGCCCTCTGTATTAATGGGGTTAGAAGTCCCCGGCACGCGGGGCGAATTCGTGCCCCAAAGGTCCTTTACGCGTTTGCGGTTGTCAATAAGGCTCTTGCAACGCGAGCGGAGCACGGCGGCGTTGAACGGTTTCGCCAGATAGCCGTCGGCCCCGCTGTCGTAGCCCTGGACGCGCTGTTCGTCCATCGAGCATGCTGTCAGCAGCAGCACGGGGATGTGTGATGTCGAGACTTCCCCCTTTACGCGCCGGCATAGTTCCAGGCCGTCCATCACGGGCATCATGACGTCGCTTATGACCAGGTCGGGGATGTATTTCGCCGCGAGGCGCAACCCCTCCTTGCCGTCGGAAGCGTTGATCACGGTGTAGTCAGACGCCATTAACTGTCCGATCAGCAGACGGATGTCCTCATTGTCGTCGACGATGAGCAGCACGGGTTTCTGCGGGCCGGAGGCATCGGACGCGTCGGACTTGTCAGAACCGTCCGACTTGTCTGACGGAACCTCGATGTCCGGCTCGACGCTGCCGAGCTCGCTTTCAATTTCCGAAGAGGAGAGGGTCGGGGAGGCGCACCCGGTTGCCTGGGCGGTTTCGATATGCCTGACCGGGAGGGTCACGGTGAATGTGGAACCCTTGCCGACGGCGCTTTCCACCGCTATGGTGCCGCCGTGCAGCTCGACGAACGCCTTGGCAAGCGACAGCCCGATGCCGGAACCGTTGGGGTGCACGCGGTCGACCTGGAAGAAGCGGTCGAATATGTTGCCGAGGTCTTCCGCCGGAATCCCTATGCCGGTGTCGGTCACGGAGAAACACAGCCTGTCACCCTCCGGATGGCAACTGAAACTGATTCTGCCGTTGTCGGGGGTGTATTTGAACGCGTTGGAAACCAGGTTGAAGAACACGCGCTCGAGCTTTTCCGCGTCGACGGCCATGGAGAACCCCTCGGGGAGGACGATGTCTGTGACAAACTTTATGTCGCGTTTGCGGGCGACCGCCCGGAACGCCTCCGACCAGTCGGCGAACATCTCCCCGACGGGGGCTTCCGCGAGGCGCAGGTCGAGCTTGCCGTTCTCGTATTTTCGGAAATCGAGAATCTGGTTTATGAGCCTTTTGAGGATGCGCGCGTTCTTGCCGGCGATTCTGACAAGGGTCTTCTGTTGCTGGTCGAGGTTCCGCGCATGGGCAAGCTGTTCTATTGGTTCCGCGATGAGTGTCAGCGGGGTGCGCAGGTCGTGGGAGACGTTGGTGAAGAACATCAGTTTCGACTGCGTGGCCGCCTCGAGCGCTTCCTGGTGGCGCCGGCGTTGCCACACGGAGCGCAGTGTCAGGAACAGTATCCCCAGAAGCAGGACTACTATGGCGAACACCGAGTACAGCAGCCAGGTCTGCGCCGAATGGCGGTCCCAGAACTCGTCAACCTGGCTTTTCAGAAGCTTTATTTTCGAGGTCTCCTCTTTGAGCGCGTCGTGCTGCATCAGCAGTATCTCGGCGTTCGAGAGGTCTACCGCGTTGGCTATGGGCAGATTCGTGACGGTGTCATACGGTTCTCCTTTGAGGATGGCGATCGCGGTGCGTATCAGCCGGTGCCCCTCGGTGGGGTAGAGGAATGTGGCGTCGATAACGCTGTCGGCCACAGCGCGGATCCCTATCTCGGGCGCCGCGTCGATGCCTATGACCCTTATGTCGCGTCCGAGGCGGCGGGCTGTTTCCGAGGCGGCGATCGCCATGCGGTCGTTGTGGGCGTATATTATGCCGGCTTCCGGATGGGCTTTGAGCAGGGAGTCGGCCACCGGCGCGGCTTCGTCGTAATTCCAGTTGCCGTAGCCGTCAGCCACCACGCGCAGCCCGTTGGCCGCCGCGCCCTCGGCGAACCCCTGCTGGCGCTCCTCCGCCGGTGTGGAGCCGCGGAGGCCTTTGATTTCTATGACGTTGGCCCCCTCTCCGGCGAGGTTGCGGGCGTACTGGGCGGCCATTCGCCCGATCGCCCTGTTGTCGACACCCTGGAAGGCGGTGTAGTGGTCGCCGTGGATGTTGCGGTCGAAAACGATTACCGGGGTGCCGCTCTCGTACGCCTTTTTTATAATGGGGGTCAGGGCGTCGGCCTCGTTGGGGGCGGCTATGATGATGTCGAACCTGTTGTCGAGGAAATACTGAATGTCGGCGATCTGCTTCTCGTTGCTGTCGTCGGCCGAGCGGATTTCAACCGATACCTCGGGGTGGAACATCACCTCGCGGTTTATCTCGTCGTTCATCTTCGAGCGCCAGTCGTCCTGGCTGCATTGCGACACACCGATACGGAACTCCTTGGAGTTTTCCGAGCAGGAAACGGCAAAAAGCGTTGAACAGATAAGTAATAGCAGATAAGTGAGCCTGTTCATTGTCAGTATCCGATGGTAAAAGACTTGGCAGTTCCCGAAACGGGCCGCGTGTGTTAGCGCATCGCAAAATTACGCAAAAAATGCGAAAAACGGAGCGTTGTGTAGTAATTTTCGGGCCGCGGGTGAATTTTGCTATCATACGCGCTATTTTTTATAGTGCCGGAGTGGTTTTGTTTGTAGCTTTGTGATGCCGATAAGGCCCATGAAAAAATATGACACGATGAAAAACTACTATTCCAGACTGATTATTGCCGCTGGCGCAGCCATTGCCTCGGTTTCCGGCTTGGCCGCCAGCGACGGCATAAAGGTCGAGCACCTCGGGACTACCAACACTATCGTGAGGGTCAGCGGGGATTCAAAATACCTGCTGATGCCTGTCCAGGAAGCCAACGAGGATGCCGATGTCAAAGTACTCGTTGACGGAAAGCTCGACCGCTCGATCAAGGTGAGACTCGCGAAATCGAAGGTCGACTACACCGTGCCTTTCGACCTCACACCTTACAAAGGCCGCGACGTTGTGCTGAATATCGTGACGGCGCAGAACCGGTCGACTGTGCGCGAGGCGAAGGACGACGCTTGCTGGCGCAATTTCGCCCTGGCCGACACGTTTGACACAGCGAACCGCGAGAAGTACCGCCCGCTCTACCACCACACGCCCCTCTACGGCTGGATGAACGACCCCAACGGCATGTTCTACAAGGACGGGGTGTGGCACCTGTACTACCAGTGGAATCCCTACGGCTCTAAATGGCAGAACCTGTCGTGGGGACATTCTACCTCTACCGACCTGGTTAACTGGGAGCATCATCCAGTGGCGGTGGAGCCTGACGGGCTCGGAATGATTTTCAGCGGTTCTTCCGCTGTCGACACGGAGAATTCCGCCGGATTCGGCAAGGACGCTGTGGTCGCGATGTACACTTCGGCCGACGTAAGCCAGATCCAGAGCCTCGCCCACAGCGGCGACAACGGCATGACCTTCGAGAAATATTCCGGCAATCCGACCCTCACCCTTGAAAGCGAGGCGCGCGACCCCAATATGTTCTGGAATCCACAGACAAGACAGTGGACGCTCCTGCTGGCCCACGCGCTCGACCACGAGATGCTGATTTTCACCTCTCCCGATATGAAGGAGTGGACGCTCCAGAGCGCTTTCGGCAAGGGTCTCGGAGCGCAGGACGGCGTCTGGGAGTGCCCCGACCTGTTCGAGCTGCCAGTTGACGGCACCGGTGAGAAGAAGTGGATGCTGATCTGCAACATAAATCCCGGCGGCCCCTTCGGCGGAAGCGCCGCGCAGTATTTCATCGGCGATTTCGACGGCAAGACCTTCAAGGCCGACACCGACGCCGAGGGGAAGGTGCCGACCAAATGGCTCGACTTCGGCAAGGACAACTATGCGACTGTGAGCTGGAGCGACGCTCCCGACGGCCGCCGCACCGTGATCGGCTGGATGAGCAACTGGCAGTACGCGGCCGAGGTGCCGACCTCGCAGTACCGCAGCGCGAACACGCTGCCGCGCGAGGTGAGCCTCTTCCGCGGCGCCGACGGCCAGGTATACGCCGCCACCAACCCCTCCCCGGAGATTGACGCCATCCGCGGGAAAGCCTCCGTAAACGCCAAAGGGGTGTCGTTCGGCTCCAAGGCTAAGACATTCAGCCTCCCCAAGGCAAACGACGGGGTGTGCGAGATCGCACTGACGGTCAATCCGCGCAAGGCCGGCAGCGTCACCATTACCCTGGCCAACGAAGTCGGCGACAAGGTGGTTATGGCCTACGACCCCGCCGCGGCCACATTCTCGATGGACCGCCGGAAGAGCGGCGCGGTGGATTTCAGCCAGGAGTTTCCGGCGGTGACGGTCGCTCCCGTGTTCGGGACAGACAGGGAACTGACCCTGCGGGTGTTTGTCGACCGTTCGAGCATCGAGGTGTTCGGTAACGGAGGGCGCTTCGCCATGACAAACCTCGTTTTCCCAGCCAAACCTTACAGCACCATCTCGCTGGCCGCCGACGGAGGCTCGGCCAAAGCCTCTCTGGCGGTTTATCCCGTTCTTGTTAAATAATTTTCCTGACAGTCCAGGCAACAACCTTAAAAATGGATACCAACCAATATATGACTACCACGACAGCCAAAAAAAGCTCGCTGCTGCAATTCGCCCCGGTGATGCTCTGCTTCTTCGCGATGGGCTTCGTCGACCTGGTCGGCACGGCCTCCAACTATGTGCAGAAAGACCTCGGCCTGACCGACGCGCAGGCCAACCTCTTTCCCTCGCTCGTGTTCTTCTGGTTCCTCATTTTCTCCGTGCCGACCGGCATGCTGATGAATAAGATCGGCCGCAAGAGAACCGTGCTTATCTCGCTGGCGGTGACAGCCTTGTCGCTCGCGCTTCCGATGTTCGGCGACAACTACACCATAATGTTGCTCAGTTTCTCTTTCCTGGGAATCGGCAACGCCATAATGCAGACTTCGCTCAATCCCTTGGTGACCAACCTCATCAGTGGCGACAAGCTGGCATCTACCCTGACTTTCGGCCAGTTTGTCAAGGCGATCGCCTCCTTTCTGGCTCCGATTATCGCGGCTTGGGGCGCCACGACCCTTATGCCGACTTTCGGCCTGGGATGGCGGGTGCTCTTTGTGATTTACGCGGCTGTCAGTCTGTTGTCGGTGGCGGCTCTCGCTGCCACTCCGATCGAGGAGGAGCGCCCCGACAAGGCTTCCGGCATCAGGGAGTGCGTCAGGCTGCTCGGCCGTCCGTTCATACTGCTTTGCTTTATCGGGATAATGTGCCATGTCGGAATCGACGTGGGCACCAACACCACCGCTCCCAAGATCATAATGGAGCGTCTCGCTCTGCCGCTCGAGGAAGCCGGGTTCGCTACCAGTGTCTACTTCATCTTCCGCACGCTCGGCTGCTTCCTGGGCGCGTTCATCCTGCGCGCCATGTCGCCCAAGATTTTCTTCGGCATCAGCGTGCTTATGATGGTCGCCGCTATGGTGATGCTCTTCGTTTGCGACACCCTCGGAGCCATATACGTCGCTCTCGGCCTGATCGGTTTCGGCAACTCCAATATCTTCTCCGTGGTGTTCTCCCAGGCGCTCATCGCCTCCCCCGCCGAGAAGAACGAGGTGTCGGGCCTGATGATCATGGGGCTGTTCGGCGGCACGGTGTTCCCCCTCGCGATGGGCTATGCCGCCGACGCTGCCGGGCAGGCCGGGGCGGTGGCCGTCATGACCCTCGGGGTAATATACCTCCTGTATTACACGTTGAAAATCAGAAAAGCATAAAATCCACATAACATGAAAGACATTGTAGTCGGAATGGGCGAGGCGCTGTGGGACGTGCTGCCCGAAGGCAAGAAAATCGGCGGCGCGCCTGCCAACTTCGCTTACCACGTTTCGCAGTTCGGGCTTCCCAGCTGCGTGGTCAGCGCCGTCGGCGACGACGCTCTCGGCAACGAGATTATCGAGAACTTCACATCCAAGGGCCTCAACCACCTGATTGAGAAGGTACCTTACCCAACGGGTACCGTGCAGGTAGAGATCGACCAGGCCGGGATTCCCCAGTACGAGATCAAGGAGAACGTGGCCTGGGACAATATCCCTTACACTGCCCGCCTCGAACAGCTCGCCGAGCGCACCAAGGCCGTCTGCTTCGGATCTCTGGCGCAGCGCAACGTGGTTTCCCGCAACACGATCAACCGCTTCCTTGACGCCATGCCGCAGAATGCCGAATCGCTGGTGGTGTTCGACGTTAACCTGCGCCAGGGTTTCTACAACAAGGAGATTCTCTGCAACTCCATGAAGCGTTGCAATATCTTGAAAATAAACGATGAGGAACTGGTGACAATAAGCCGTATGTTCGGCTATCCCGGCATCGACCTCCAGGACAAGTGCTGGATACTACTGGGCAAGTACAACCTGAAGATGCTCATACTCACCTGCGGCATCAACGGCAGCTATGTGTTCACCCCCGGAAACGTCTCCTTCCAGCCCACCCCCAAGGTGGAGGTGGCCGACACCGTTGGAGCGGGCGACAGCTTCACCGCCGCGTTCATCGCATCGATTCTCAAAGGGAAGTCAGTGGCCGAGGCCCATTCCAAGGCCGTTCGCACTTCGGCCTTCGTCTGCACCCGCCCGGGCGCCATGCCTACCCTTCCCGCGGAAATCACCGAGTAACCGGGAGGTGACTTGATATAGACAGGCCGTGTCGTCAGCGACACGGCCTGTTTTTTGATTTTTTAATGCGGCCGCGTGGGATAGAGGTTGGAAAAAATGGTAAATTCGCGGGATTGGGCGGATTATGCGCAGGTATTGCCGCCCTGTTTCGTAATGATTGACTTCACCGACATATCACGCCCGTACTTCCGCCGCGTGGCGAAAGCCGAGGCCGAGGCCCGCCTCGACCCGCGGCAGAGCCAGCTCGGCTTGCTGCGCGACCTCGCGAGCCGCGGCGCGGAAACGGCTTTCGGCGCTGACCGCGGGCTGTCGAAAGTCGCCTCTGCACCTACCGGCGCCGAGCTGTATAGCCGGTTCTCATCGATGGAACCCTGCGATTATCCGGCCATACGTCCGTATGTGATGCGGATGGTCGGGGGGGAGGCCGACGTGCTGTGGCCCGGGGTGTGTCGCCGCTTCGCCCAGTCGTCGGGCACGTCTGACGGCAAGAGCAAGTTCATCCCCATCACTCCCCGCGGCCTCAGTCGCTGCCATTACGCAGGAGCGGCGTATTCCCTGGCGTCGTATCTCGCCTGCTATGCCGACAGCCATGTCTTCGGGGGAAAGAATTTCATTCTCGGCGGCAGTTTCGCCAACGAGCTTGAACTACCCGAAGGGGTAAAGGTAGGCGATCTTTCGGCCTCGCTGATCGACCGCATAAACCCGCTGGTCAACCTCTTCCGCGTCCCGTCGAAGAAAACCGCCCTCATGGCCGACTGGAACGAGAAGCTGCCAGCCCTGGTAGAAGCGTCGCTGAAAGCCGACGTGAGGAGTATTTCCGGTGTGCCGTCATGGTTCCTGACCGTGCTGAAACGCGTGGTGGAGCGCGCCGGGGCGACGACCATCCACGACGTGTGGCCTAATCTCGAGGTGTTCTTCCACGGCGGCATCGCCTTCGGACCCTACCGCGGGCAGTATGACCGCGTAACCGACCCGGCGCGGATGCGCTATTGGGAAAACTATAACGCCTCGGAAGGATTCTTCGCCGTGCAGGAGCGGCCCGGCAGCCCGGAGATGGGGCTGCTGCTCAACGCCGACACGTTCTACGAGTTGCTGCCGCAGGGCGCAACCCTGCCTCTGCCGCTGTGGGAGGCCGAGCCTGGAATGGTGGCCGAACTGGTCATCACCTCGTCCAACGGACTGTGGCGCTACCGCACGGGCGACACCGTGAAAATAGAGAGTGCCGACCCGTTGACAATCACCATAGCCGGGCGCACCAAGGCATTCATCAATGCTTTCGGCGAGGAGGTGATGGTGTATAACGCCGACGCGGCCATTGAGCGCGCCTGCGCCGTCACCGGTGCCGAGGTGCTGAACTATACCGCCGCCCCTGTATACGCCGGCGACGGCACCCGCGGCAGGCACCAGTGGCTTGTGGAGTTCGCGGCGGAGCCCTCCTCGCGGGATGAGTTCGCCGCCGCGCTCGACAGGGCGTTGCAGGGCGAGAACTCCGACTACCAGGCCAAGCGCGCCGGGGGGATATTCCTCGACGCGCCGGAGGTGATCGCCGCCGCACCAGGCGTGTTCGACCGCTGGCTCGCCTCCACCGGCAAGCTCGGGGGCCAGCGCAAGGTGCCCCGCCTGGCCAACGACCGCTCCGTGATCGATCCGCTTTTGCGGCTAAACGACGAACTTAACAGAATAACATGAATATAAAGAGACTCTTTTCGGGGCTGCTGGCCGGCACCGCGATGACATTGGCCGCCGCGGCGGATTCCGCCCCGAAGTACATATTCTACTTCATAGGTGACGGAATGGGGGTCAACGAGGTGATGAACGCCCAGCTCTACAAGAAGCACGTTCTCGGCACAGGCGACCTCCTGATGACCGGTTTCCCCGCCGGATCCATGGCCACGAGCCATTCCGCGTCATCTGACGTGACTGACTCGGCAGCCGCCGGCACTGCCCTTGCGACCGGACGTAAGACAAACAACGGCATGCTCGGCGTCACTCCCGACACCGCCGCCGTGACATCCATCGCGAAAACTCTTTTCGATGATGGATACGGGGTGGGGCTTGTGACATCCGTGGCGATTGACGATGCCACCCCGGGAGCGTTCTACGCCCATGTGCCCAAGCGGAGTATGTTCCGCGAGATAGGCAGCCAGCTGGCAGCCAGCGGCTACCAGTTCGCCGCCGGTTCGGGGCTGCGCGGCACGAAGGACAAGAAAGGGCGCGACACGGGGCTGCTCGCGGAGTTCGCCGAGAACGGGATGAGTGTTTCCTACGGGCTCGCCGGGGCGGACTTAACCGCCGACCGCGTGCTGGTGCTCAGCCCCGACACGGCCCGGAACTGGAGCATCGGCTACACCATCGACTCCATCCCCGGGGCGCTCACCTTGCAGGAACTGACAAAGGCCTGCATAAGCCACCTCGAGCGCGTCTCGCCGGAAAAGTTCTTCGTAATGGTGGAGGGGGGCAACATCGACCATTCAGGCCACGCCAACGACGCCGCCACCAATATGATCGAGACAATCAATTTCGACAATACCATACGTATAGCCTACGACTTCTACAAACAGCACCCCGAAGAGACGCTGATAGTTGTCACCGCCGACCACGAGACAGGCGGCATGTCGGTGGGCAACCAGAGTTCGGGCTACGCCGTCTATCCAGGCCGCCTGGCACCCCGGCGCCTGTCGAAAGACGCCTTCTCTGACTTTTGCAAAGGAATCGCGAAGTCGCGCCGGATTTTCAAATGGGAGGATATGAAAGAGTATCTCGCGGAGAACCTCGGTTTCTGGACCCCCTCGACAAAAGTTTCCGACGAGCAAACCAACCGGCTCCGGGAGATGTTCGAGGATATGTTCACGCGCCATGTCACCCGTCCCGACCAGAAGACGCTCTACTCCGATTTCGACGCGTTTACCGCCGCGGTGTTCGAGATAGCCGACACACAGGCGGGAATAAACTGGGCCTCCACAAAGCACACCGGTTCGCCGGTGCCTGTTTTCGCCATAGGGCGCGGCTCGGAGATTTTCGGCCGTTTCGGCGACAACACCGAAATACCCCGGAAGATAATGGAACTCGCCGGGAAACAGATTGAATGATTCCGCACAGAACTAACGAAAACAGATGAACCGCCATAAGCCGCTCTTTGTCTTGCTCCTGCTTCTCGCTACCGCGTTCATGGCGCGGGGCGTGGACTATAACGCGATGCAGGTGGAGGTCGCGATGCACCCCGACCGCTACCGCGCCCTGCTGAACCGCTTCGTCGCCGGCGACACCACGCTTACGACCCCGGAGCTGGCGACAGTGTACTACGGGTACTCGTTTACCCCCGACTATGATCCCCGCGAGACCTTCGACGGCATTTCCGAAGCGTTCGCTGTGAAGGATTACGAGAGGGTGGCCCTGCTCACCCCCGACGCGTTGGTGCTGAACCCTGTGTCGCTAGACCTGAGCGTGATGGCGCTCGCCGCTGCCGAGAGCGGGGCGGGGGAGAGACCCGGGCTAAGGGCCGCGAACCTCGGCCTGCGGTGCGACATGATCGCCACCGCCATACTCGAAAGCGGCCGGGGGACCACTCCTGACTCGCCGTTCAAGGTAATATCGTCGGCCGACATAGGGCGCCTGCTCCGGAATGTGCTCGGAATCAGCGTGATTGTCGGGCGTACGAAGGTCGGCGATGTCGACGCGATAAAAGTGACTTTTCCTGAAAGCGACCGCCAGCACATCCTCTATTTCGACAATACCCGCGAAGCGCAGTTCCTGGCCCGCAGGAGCGCCGGGTCTAACCAATAAAACCAGTGACTGCCATGCCTGACATTTCAAAACCGAAGTGGACCGAGATCGAGCACCTGCCAAAATGGGACGAGGAGTTTTACCACGTCTATACAGCCAAGAAGCATGGCAAATGGGTGATGCTCAAAACCTTGCGTCCCGAACTGGCCGACAAGCCCGAATATCGCGAAATGATCGAGAAGGAATTTGACGTCCGCTATAATCTCGCTCACCCCAATATCGTGATGATCAATGACTTCGAGGAAGTTCCGGGCCTGGGTCGATGCATAATCACCGATGACGTCTACGGCGACTCGCTCCGCACTCTGATCGATGAGGGCAAAATCACCCCCGACATCCAGGAGAAGGTCGTCAACCAGCTTCTCGACGCGGTCGCCTACATCCAGAAGAACCATATCGTGCATCACCCGATACGCCCCGAAACCATAATCTTCACCGAAAACATCCGCAACCTGAAGGTTATCGACGTAGGCTTCGACCAGCGTTCACATCTCAGCCCGGCGGATATTTCCGAAGACCTCGCTTCCTATGGGAGGGTGCTTGGCGAAGTGCTCCGCGCCACCGGCGACCGCGACCCGCGTCTCAACCGCGTGGCACAGCGGTGCGCCAATCCCAAGGGGCGTCCATACCGCGACGTGACCGACGTGAAGATGGCCCTGGCCGGCCATTCCAACAAGCGCGTCTACATTGTGATCACCGTTTTTCTCGTAATAATGGCCTTTGTGCTCGGGTGGCTCTCCGTGAGGCCGCTTCCCGTCGGCACAGGCACCAGGGCCGTCCAAACTGCTACTGAATAAATCTCTGAAATGATCGAAGTAAAAGCAATAGAGCCTACCCGCGGCAACCTGCGCAAGTATGTCGCTTTCGGCAATTCACTTTATAAGGATAATCCGTGCTACGTCCCGCCGCTGATGGCCGATGACGTCAACACCCTCTCGCCCGGGAAAAACCCCGCCTTCGACCACTGCCAGGCGCGGTGCTTCATGGCCTACCGCGACGGAAAGCCGGTCGGGCGTATCACGGGCATAATAAACACCATCGTTAACGGGCGCACCGGCTCGGCCGACCTGCGGTTCGGCTTTGTGGATTTTATCGACGACGACGAGGTTGTCGACGCCCTGTTCAAGGCAGTCAGCGACTGGGGGCGCTCAAAGGGGATGACCTCTATTGTGGGGCCGATGGGTTTTTCTGACATGGACCACGAGGGCATGCTGACTTTCGGCTATGACGAGATGGGCACAATGGCCACCATATACAACCACCCCTACTATGTTGACCAGATCAAGCGGATGGGTTTCCGGAAGGATGCCGGATGGGTGGAATATTACATCAAGGTGCCGGAACAAATTCCAGAGAAATACCAGCGCATCGCCGACATTGTGAAGCGTCGCGAGAACCTCAAGGTCAAGAAATACACTTCCCGCAAGAAAATCAAGGAGGAGTACGGCGTCGCTCTTTTCGAGCTGATCAACCGCGCGTACGACAAGCTCTATGGCTACTCACCGCTGACCCCCAAGCAGATAGATTATTATATCGAGATGTATCTCAGCATCATAAACCTCGACCTGGTGACGGTGGTGACCGATGCCGCCGACAAGCTGATAGCCATAGGCATCTCGATCCAGTCGTTCTCGCAGGCTCTGCGCAAGAGTGGCGGCCGCCTGTTCCCCTTCGGCTGGAGCCACCTGCTGAAAGCGTTGCGCGGCAAGTCTGACGCGGTCGACCTTCTGCTGATCGCCGTGGCTCCCGAGTACCAGAACAAGGGGGTCAACGCCCTGCTGTTCGCTGACCTTATACCATACTATAACAAGTACGGTTTCAAGCATGCAGAGACCAACCTGGAGCTGGAAGACAATACCGCGGTGCAGAACCAGTGGGCTTATTTCGACCACCGTCTGCACCGCCGACGCGCCACATTCCGCAAGCCCCTATGACCTTGCGATCCAACCGGATGAAAGAATCCACTGAACCGGGATCGCCGCTGCCAAACTGCCATGTGTTCTCGGCGATGGAGGCCGGATGCGACGAGGCGGGCCGCGGATGCCTCGCCGGGCCGGTCGCGGCGGCGGCTGTGATACTTCCTGACGACTTCCATCATCCCTGGCTCAACGATTCGAAGCAGCTCACCGAACGCCGCCGCGAGCTGCTGCGCCCCATTATCGAGGCGGAGGCTCTTGCGTGGGCCGTGGCCTGGTGCTCCCCTGCCGAGATTGACTCCATGAACATCCTTAACGCCTCGATCGAGGCCATGCACCGCGCTCTGGACGCTCTCTTCCCCCGGCCACTCCGCGTGATTGTCGACGGGAACCGCTTCAAGCCCTACGGCGCCCTGCCGTGCGAGACTTTTGTGAAGGGTGACGGCCGCTTCGGCAACATCGCGGCGGCATCAGTGCTGGCCAAGACCCACCGCGACGAGCTGATGGAGCGCCTCGACGCTGAATATCCCGCATACCGCTGGCGGATAAACAAAGGCTATCCCACGCGCGACCATCGCGCCGCAATCGCCGAAAACGGGCCGTCTCCCTACCACCGGCTCTCGTTCCGCCTGCTGCCCGACCCGGTTCTCCCCGGCTTCGAGTGACAGGCTGAACATCGCTCGGATTAGTGCTGGTGGCCGCGAATGAGCCGGGCGCTATTTGTTTTTCTTCGGGTAGATGAATTTTTCAGAAAGCCATTCGCGCACCGGGATGTCATATACTATGACACTCGCGTATGCCACGGCTATTGACGCGGTGAATATGCTGGCGGCTACCCAGATGTGTGTGCCGAGAGGCGCGTCGGCGTGTCGC
>Ga0073908_1004014_pt1 | contig 13977 bp, 17 predicted proteins | sample MucameincwithD2O_FD_65484 | JGI IMG/M metagenome (GOLD analysis project Ga0073908, IMG submission 65484) | Mouse cecum microbial communities from Vienna, Austria - Mucus amended microcosms incubated with D2O | ecosystem: Host-associated > Mammals > Digestive system > Large intestine > Cecum...
TTTCACATCATTATTATATATCGGCATGGCAAACCGTGTCGTGTAGTAATACCAGCCGTTAGAGGCATCACCAGAATGTTTCTCTTTCCGATTCTCTCGGAACCTTTTATCCGTTGCAATCCCCACCATTTCACGGATGCCCTGTGCCGCATTGGCTTTCGCCTTCGCCCTGCCGCCTTTCATTTTCCTTGTATATTTTGAACCGGAATATTCATCCGGGAAGTCTTTTCCCAAATAAATAATGTCGCCGGTCTTCGCTATTTCCACCAATTTCCCGACAAAACGCTCCAGATACTTCTCCACCTCATTCCAGTCTATATTCTGTTTGCCAGAAAAAATAATGTCCGGCAGAATAACAACCTGATTGCCATTTTCATCCAGTGCGGTTTCCAGTGTTTCCATGATATTCCTCCCTCGTGTTGAAACCATTGTAACACGCACAGATATCAATACACAACCGGAAATTATCGTTTCCTGCCAATATAACGGCAGACTTTTTTCTTATATTGCAGATACTCATTTCCAAATGCGGCAAGCAGAAAATCCTCCTCCACATTGACAATCTGCAAATGGTACATGATGACGGCGAAAACGGTTAGAATACACAAAATCCAGTTAAAAAACATCAATAATGTACCTGCATATAAAAGCATTTTTACAAAAAAGTGTCATTCAATTCTATTTCTCAAAAACAACAAAGCCACATTCATAAGGATGATCGCAATACACACTTTCTTATCCGTGCGGTATAACAAGATTTTCAGTATGATCAGGAAATCTCCGCCGCCTGACAGCAGCATGATCTCTGCCACGAAAAACAGCAATAATCGATCTGTCATCACCGCAGCCGCTGCAACTGCGCATCCTAAAACCAATGTCGGCATAGCCGCCCCTAACAGATACTGCCACTTTTTCATCGGTTCTGAGCATGTACAGTATGGGGTAAAACTGCTCCGAATGAATCCAAAGTCAATCGAATGAAAATGATCCTTTGCAAAAATCCCCCAGGTGATCCCATGTATTAACTCATGCAGAATGATCAGGACCAGCATGAGCACATATGCCGCCACGACAGCTCCGATAGAGATCCCATCTAAATCAAAACCGTTCACATAATAATACGCCCCCAACGCCAAAAGCATAAATGGCAGCATACTCAAAGGTCCCTGATAATTCGCCTGCCGGATATCAATGATCATATTCTTCATTTGATATCCTTTTTTCTGCATTTCAGCGTTTAGTTTTTCAAAGTGATCTTTACGTTTCAATTCTTTATCTGTTAATTTTCTTTTTCCATATCCAATTCCCTCCAGACTTCGATACTGTACTCTTTCGTCCCTCTATAGATGTCAATGCCGTTTTTATTATATCGTAATCAAACCTATTTGTCATTGGAGATTTTATAATTTCTTCACAATACGATTGACAAAAAGAAAAATCATCCATACGACTAAACTATAAGTTTAATTGTATGGATGATATCGCAAAAGCCTCCGGGTACAGCAAGGCGACACTGTTATATAGAGAAACGATACAAGGCCCAACGGAAATATCTATTCAAGCTCATACTTCACAACATCTATATTGGCAGTTCCATCGGCAAAAAATGATATCCCATCCGCCTCCTGTCTGGTATACATAGCAGCCGACATCACCTGCTCTCCGTCATTTACGAAGACTTCTACGCTGAAACGATCCAGTATGATCCTTAGCTTCAATTCGCCGTCCGCAGTATTTACCAGGCTGCGCCGCTGATGGATGATTGCCCTTCTGGAACCGGAGAACTTCCGGTCTACCTTAAGGATCGACTCCCTGGGGCGGAAGCTAAGGGAAGTATAATATGTATCATCCTGGGCAAAACGAACGGCAAATTTCTGATACAGCTCCTGCCCGCCTTCCGGACGGACTGTCAGCTCCATATCTACCTTTCTTCCCTTGATCCCGTCAAGCTTCACCACTCCTGAAACCGCTACATCCGTATATTCTATCTTATTACGCCGCAGGGCGTCAAACTCTCTGACCGGCCTCTGGTATAACCTGCCGTCTTTTAGAGACAATTCCCTTGGCAGGCTCATCTGGCCAAACCACGGCTCTTCCGGTGAACGGATCCCGCATGCATCCCAGTTCTGCATCCATCCGATCATAATCCGGCGTCCGTCCGGCGCCGCTACAGTCTGCGGCGCATAAAAATCAATCCCATAATCAACAGACTGATTCTGCATTTCCTTAAAACTGCCGTTCTCTTCATCATAATCACCGATCAGGCAGAGCGTCCCATTTCCATTGTGATATTCGAACCCTTCCGGGAGCATATCCTGCGGACTTGTAAGCAATACCCACTTTCCGTCCAGCTCAAAGAAATCCGGACACTCCCACATCTTCCCGAAACGGTCATGATTGGAGACAAGTATGCTTTTAAACTTCCACTGAAATCCGTCGGCGCTCTCATACAACAGAATCTGCCCGCTTCCATCCGCCGGACGATTCCCTACGACACAGGCATAGGTCCCGTCGGCTTTCATCCACATCTTAGGATCACGGAAATCAAAACGGCTGCTGCCCTCTGGTATATCCCGCTGATCCAGCACAGGATTCTGTTCATATTTCTCATAGTCGATCCCGTCGCCCACAGCCATGCACTGTGTCTGCACTTCCCGGTAGATATCGCGTTCCTGATGCTCCTTTAACACGCCGGTATACATCAGCAGCTGCCTCCCGTCCGGCAGTACCGCCGCGCTTCCGGAAAAACAGCCGTCCCTGTCATACGCCTCGTCCGGCGCAAGGGCGCAAGGAAGATATTCCCAATGGAGTAAGTCGCTGCTTACCGCATGTCCCCAATGCATAGGGCCCCACTTCGATTCATAAGGATAATACTGATAAAACAAATGATACCTGCCTTTATAATACGAAAAGCCATTGGGGTCATTCATCCAGCCTGTACGTGGAGTCAGGTGGAAATCGGGACGCTCCTCTTTACCGATCAATTTCTCGGAAGCCTCTTCATATTTTCTTGCTTCACGTAATGTCTGACTTGTCATAACTCTTTCTTCCTCTCTTAATTATTTCTCCAATCCTGATTACAATTCAGGTTACTTATTATTTCCTGCCATACTTGCATTATACGAATCCAGATACTTTTGGAATAACTCCAGATATTCACTGAGTCCATATGCCTCGAGCTTATCCAGATATTTTTCCCAATCCTTATCCGTAAAGCCATTCATGATCCAATCCGCCTTCTTCGCCTTGATCTCCTTATGGATATCTGCCTGCAAGTTCGAGAACTTCTCCGTATCCTCTCGGCTCATGAAAATATTCGGATATACATACTCCTTATTCATATCAGGCGTATAGTACTCCTTGATCCAGTCCAGACGGTACTGCGCGTCGTCCGGACAGGTCACATACACGTCATAATATTCATCCAGGATGGCAAGCGGACCTCCTACTGCTTCCGCCTCTCTTACCTCTACCGGGGACGCGTCGCCTAACGGCGCATGCTTTAACATATCCTCACCGTCGGCATTCTTGCCCATCTCGAAGATATCAAAATCATCGTCCTCACCATATGTTCCCCAGTTGTTCTGCGGAGACTGCAGCGGCGCATACATCTGATCCAGCCATGCGCATACCAGCGCCGGATTCTCTGCCACAGAGGTTACCACGCAACGCCCCCGGTTGAATCCGCTGGTGAATGAGCCGTTCTCAGGCGTCAGGTTCCGCGTATCTGCCGTCAGGACCGGAAGCGGAACCCAGTCCTTCAAGTTGTCGATGTTCCCTACATCCCAGCTAAAACATACGCCGTAACGCCCGGACTTACCCTTCGATACATAGGTAGACCATTCCTGTGTAAACGCTTCCGGATCGATCAGATCTTCCTCGTACAGCTTATGCAGCCACTCGATTCCTTCTTTATAGCCTTCCTGCGTGGCGCAGCAGATCACTTCCTGATCATCCGTCACCACAATATGCCTGCCATTATTCTTATCCTTATCAACATCCCCGTATCCTTCACCGAAACCATTGATCAGGATCCCCATATCCTCGTTACCACTATTCACCATACAGGACATGGGAATAATGCTCCCTTCAATCCCGAATTTCTTTTGAAGCTCTGACGCATTATCCCGAAATGCAATCAATACCTCTTCGAATTCATCCACCGTCTCCGGAATCTCAAGATCCAGAAAATCCAGCCATTTCTTATTGATAAAGCTCATGTTCCCGACGCTCTGTATTGCCGTCTTGCCGGAACCAAGCTGCTCGATCCACGGCAAAGCCCAGATATGCCCGTTTACATCCGTACACATCGTCCGGTATTCCGGATATTTGTCAAAAGCCGCTTTCAGATTCGGCATATAGGCGTCAATATATTCCTCCACCGGGATAATCGCTCCATAATCCGCATATTTCAACAGATTGCTGTCTGTAAAATCCGCCGAAAAGATAAAGTCCGTCAGCTTATTAGGATCCGACATGTTCAAGGAGATCTTATCCGGCCACTGATCGGACTGTATCGCCGTCCAGTCAATCTCCACGTTGGTCTGCTCCTGCAGACGCTTAAAAATCGTCCGGTTATTCGGCTCTGATTCCGTATTTGCCGGATAACTGATCATACCCGTCAGAGTCGTCTTTTCCTTAAGCGGAAATTCCAACTCCGCCTCATCCACCGGCCGGAACGTACCGTCATTAATCTTTACCTTGCCTCCGCATCCTGCAAGGGAAACCGACATGCACATTGCAAGCGCTAAAGCCGCGGTTCGCTTTCCATACCTGCGTCCGGACTTATATCCGAATCCATTTCCCAATCTGTCACTCAATCTATTTCTCATCGTCTGCCTCCTTCTTATTATAACCGTCTGCAACCATTCAAGCAAGCAATTCCGCTTATCCTTTTACGGCGCCTGCCATGATTCCGCTGTCAAAATATTTCTGGAAGAACGGATACATGACCAGAAGCGGTAAGCTGGAAATAATAATGGTTGCGTATTTCAGAAGCTCTGCAAGCTGCGCCCGCGCCGCCGTGCTCTGCATATCCGCGATCATACCGGACTCCGGCTGGTTCTGTATCAATATAGAACGTAATACCAGCTGCAACGGCTGCTTAGCGGAGTCATTCAGGTAGATCATAGCGTCAAAATAGCTGTTCCACATGGCGACAAACTGCCACAATACAAGCACGGCGATGACAGGCGTACAGACAGGAAGCAGGATCTTGAAGAAAAAGGTAAGCTCGCTTGCCCCGTCTACATCCGCCGCCTCGCGAAGTTCCTGCGGGATTCCCCTGTAATAGGTTCTTGCGATGGTCATATTCCACACACTGAAGGCTCCCGGAAGAATGACTGCCCACATACTGTCCACAAGCCCCAGATTACTGACTACCAAATATGTAGGAATCAAGCCGCCCCCAAAGAACATGGTAATTATGAAAATGACATTGAAGAACCCTTTTCCTCTGAAATCCGCCCTCGACAACGGATAAGCCGCCAGAAGCGTTACAACTACAGACACGACCGTAAACACTACAGAATATATGACCGCATTTTTAAATCCGATCCAGATCTGGCTGTTTGTCATGACACGTTCATACGCCGTCGCCGTCCATTTGCTGAAATCAAAGGTAATCCCCTTATTCTGCAGCGTAATGGGATCCATGAAGGATGCGACAATAATATAAACCATCGGCACGATAATTGCAATCACGAATAATCCCAGCAGTATGTATCCGATCGTCAAAAGCGCCTTATCCTGTCCCGAATATCTTGTGATTTTTTTCTTATTCATCTTATGCGCACCTCCTAGATTCCCTGTCCGTCATTCATCTTCGCCACGATCTTATTCACGACGAGCAGAAGGATGACATTGATGACCGTGTTAAACAGACCTACCGCGGTTGAAAAGCTGTAATCCCCGTCGATCAGACCTTTTCTGTACACATAGGTGGCGATGATCTCTGACGCCGGAAGGTTCAGGTCCGTCTGCAGGGCATATGCCTTCTCAAAACCGATGCTCATGATATTTCCTGCCTGTAGGATGAACTGGATCACAACCATATCTTTGATCGCCGGCCATTCCACCGCCCTGATCTGCTGTAAGATATTCGCGCCGTCCATGACCGCCGCCTCGCGGAGTTCCTGGCTTGCGTTAGAAAGGGATGCCGTATACATGATGGACGCCCATCCGGCGCCCTGCCAGATACCGCTGATGATATAGATCGAACGGAATGCCTCCGGCATAGTCATGAAATTAATATCCGTTCCCATCAACAGATTCACAGGACCAGTCACAGAGAGGAAGATCCTCACAATACCGCAGAGTACGATGACAGATACGAAGTTGGGAAGATAAAGCACCAGCTGTATCTTCTTCTTGATCCCCGCACTCTGGATCCGGTTCAGCAGTAACGCCAGTATGATCGGAACCGGGAAGCCCCACAGCAGGCTGTATACGCTAAGCTTCAATGTATTGACCAGATATCTCATGAAATCCGGGGATGATAAGAACCTTGTAAAATGCTTAAGCCCTACCCACTCGCTTCCGGAAACTCCCTTAAATGGATTGTAATCCTGGAACGCGATCAGGATACCGCTCATAGGCGCATACTTGAAAATCAGTGTAAGTAACAATGCCGGCATCATGAAGATCACGTAAAGCTGCCAATGCTGCCTGATATACACCAGGGAATTGTGAAGTCCCGTGCCTTTGCCTCCCTGCTTTACATTTGAAACAGTTTTTGAATTCATTGTCATAACATCCTCCTTTCTGTCAAATCCCTCCATCTTCTACACTTGTTTTCTCTCATGTCTTTTCTGATTCTCCTTTCTTTACTCATTTGTGCATTTGTAAAATTTTTATTTTACATTCACATGAGATTTGTACAATATATTTATATCACTCATTTTACATTTAGTCAATATTTTTTTACAGTTTGTATACTTTTATTTTTACATTTTAATTTTCATACAGCACTCCGGACAATATTATTTTGCATTCTGAAGTTATAAATTATTTTAAAAATTATGAATTTTTACATTTGACACATTTTGGTTTGTGCATTATAATAGATACAGAACCTAGATATAGCTTTTCAAACGAATTTTATTGAGTGTGCAGATCACTCATATATAGAAAGGAGGAGTTTATGAGTACCAGAGTTACAATCCAGGACATTGCCGACGAGCTTGGCATTTCCCGCAACACTGTCTCAAAAGCGATCAACAACACCGGCGTCCTCGCCGACGCCACCAGGGATAAAGTATTGAAAAAAGCTATGGAGATGGGCTACAAGCAGTTTTCTTATGTGACAGCCGCCAAACCAGGAAGCTCCGTCCTCTCCATTCCCGCACCAAAAGAGAAGACGGAGATTGCAGTATTTCTCACCAATTTCGTGGGAGGGAACCATTTTGCGGTCGTCATGCTGGATAAATTCCAGAAAGAGCTTGCCGTATTGGGCTACAGCCTCACCATGCACAGGCTGCTTACCGAAGAACTGGATAATATGAAGCTTCCCGCCTCCTTTTCTCAGGAGCGGACTGCCGGCATTATCTGTATCGAGATGTTTCATTATGAATACGATCAGATGCTCTGCGGTCTGGGACTTCCTATCTTATTTGTAGACGCGCCGGTGACCTGCTTAAAAAATCCCTTGGAAGCAGACCTGCTGTGTATGGATAATCAATCCGGGATCTATTTATTTATAGGAGAGATGGCACGGCGCGGAAAAACGAAGATTGGATTCATCGGGGATTATATGCATTGCCAATCCTTCTTTGAACGGTATATGGCATACCGGAATACCATGTATCTTGCGGGGCTTTCCTGTCCGGACGAATACTGCATCGCCGGAAATAAAGAAGGTATGCACAAACTGTCTTCTGAAGATTATCAGGAATATCTGGCAGAATGCTTCCGGAAAATTCCCCATTTGCCCGAAGTATTCTTATGCGCCAATGACTTTGTCGCCCTGGATGTTCTTCAGGCATTGAAAAAATCCGGCTATTCTGTTCCAGACGACGTATGGCTGTGTGGTTTTGATGATTCGCCTGAGTCTAAGATCGTTACGCCCGCTTTTACCACCATTCACATACACAGCCAGATCATGGGGTTCTCCGCGGTGAATCTATTGATGACCCGGATCAATGAACCCTCTCTGAATTACCGCACTGTGCATACAGAAACCAGCCTGATCTATCGGGAATCTACAGAAAACTAATCCGATCACAGGATTCCCGGCGCTTACTATCAACAATACGAGGAGGATATTATGAATCATTTATTTAATCTTGACGGTCCGGTACTGCAATTCATCAACAAGATCGTATACAGCGTCTATCTGAACATCCTGTGGTTCATCTGCTGTATTCCGGTCATAACGATCGGCGCGTCTACCACCGCACTTTTTTACGTCACGCTGAAAATATCAAAAAACGAAGAAGGCAGTATTACGAAGGCTTTCTTTCACTCTTTTAAAGAGAATCTCAGACAAGGAACTGTAATATGGCTGATTCTGCTTGCTTTTGGGATTATCCTTGGCATCGACGGATACGTCCTGTATCACATGCGGTTCGAAAATGTATTCTGGACACTCTGCACGGCAGTCTTCTGCGTCGCGGCGGCCGCCTATGCCATTATCCTGATGTACATTTTCCCTCTACTTGCAAGATTCGACAACACGATCGGCGCTATGTTCAAAAACGCATTGTTTATCGGCGTCCGTTTCCTGTTCTGTACGGCATTGATGGCAGTTATTTACTTCGTTATGCTGCTGATCGTAGTCCGCATCTTCACCCCGGCAGTTATTTTCGGGGAGGGCTTATGCGCACTGCTTTGCTCCTGTCTGCTGTCCAATATCCTGAATCTCTGTCAGGAAAAGACCGAAGACCATGCAGGCACAGTACCTGACCTGCAGTAATACAGACTGCGAGGAAGAGTGAAAAATATGAACACATGCCTGGACCATCTTCACGGAAAACAAAAAATACAGTACATCTGGGATTATTATAAACTGCCGGCAATCATCTGCCTGATCTTCTTATACATTATCAGTTATACGGTATATGGACATTTTACCAGAAAAGAAACCTTGCTTTATGCCGGTCTTGTGAATGTTTCAGCAAGCGAACCGTTTGCCGATGAATTGAGTTATGGATTCCTGGATTTCCTGGATGCCGATTCTTCTAAAAAAGAGTTGAGATTATATACCGGATTATATCTCACTGATGCCCCTGATGATCCCAACCATGAGTATACCTATGCTTCCCGTATAAAAACAGTTGCTTCCATAGATGATGAGAAGTTAGATGTCGTGCTTATGAATAAGGAAGCCTTCGATGCATTTTCACAAAACGGGTATCTATGCAATATAGAAGAACTGCTTCGGGAGTTAGATCCCAAGACCATGGCAGAATATAAACCATATATTACAGATAACATTGTCATATTGGAGGATAACGCCAACGAAATAATGCTTGACGATTCACAGCCTTATCAGGCTGTGACAGATGAATTCCCTATGGGACTTCTTGTATCCCAGAAAGGGCTTTTTAAAAGAGCCGGTTTTGACGGCGACGTGTATCTTGGCGTGATCAAGAATTCTCCGCGGATGGATATGGCTGTAGAATATATCGAATATCTCTGTACCGATAAGTAGATTGAGCTTCCTACTCATCTTCCGCATCTATCCCGGTCATATCAATATGACAGATCTGCGGTTTTGTCTCCTCATTCCGGATCATCAATAATGCCCTCCGCAGGATATCCGCTTCCACACATCCGCCCCCCGATCGTTCCCACACAGACACCATCCGGAAGCACCAGCATCTTTGTTCCGATCCCGCGGGGCGCCGAACCCTTCCTGTCAATAATGGTTGCCAGAACCTTCCGCTCCTTTATGGTATCTCTGTCCAGGATCGCATGTACTATTTCTTTCGGATACCCCAGCCGGCGCCCTTTTCTATTCTTCACTTCTATAATCTCCGCCAGAATCGCAACCGCGATCTCTTCCGGCGTCTCCGCTCCGATATCCAGACCGATCGGCGTATAGATTTGATCTACAATTTCCGGGTCACATCCATTTTCAATAACTGCTTCTTTCACCTTTTTCACACGCAGCCTGCTTCCGATCATCCCGATATAGGCATGGGACTTCAAGCCCCTCTTCAAAGGAATCACAGATGATTTCATGTGCTCCGGCACGTCTGGCATAATCCGCAAACTTCGACCGGTCTTCTAACACCGTGATGTGGAAGCCGAGCATAAGCCCCATCTGTATAACCGGGATCGACACATGGCCTCCGCCGCAGATCACGAATTTCTTCTCGCTCCCTAACAATTCACAGAATACCTTTCCCCCGTCAATGCGGGCGATCCCCTGCGGGCTTATCTGCGCTTCCTTATATTCCGGCTTTTCAAACGCCTGCATATGTATCTGAAAAAATCCCTTTTTTCAGAAGTCCACACTGGTTTATCATCTGCAAACAGTGCTTTTTCACCCAGATATTCCCCTTCCAGAACCGTCATCGCCATATTTCGCTGATTCAGATCCCTCTCTCCTAACATTTCGTAAAAATCCATCTCCATCCTCCATGTTTTCGTCTGCATCTATTATATCCGTTTAAACGAATACTATCAACTCGTAAAATCTAAGACCAGCACTCCTATCAGATTTAAACGTCAATAGCTAAAGATGGAGGAAGAATTCAAATATTTCTTTTTCTAATCGCTTCTCTCGCCCTCTATTCCTCCATCCATCTTTTGGATGCAAACGGAATAGATCTGACAGCCATTCCGTTTCCAGGAAGTACATGGAATGATTTAACAGAATACGGATCAGACATACACCGTCTTCAGCTTCGCATTTACCCCGGCAGTCTTAAAGGATGCTTTCCTGTCCGCACTGATGCCGTTATAGCAGAAAGCGGCTTTACATCTTTCTCCACTTCCCCGGACATGCCAGACCAAATTGTCCTGGAGATATCCGGGCGTAACTTGACTGCCTGTCATTTATGCACACATAAAATTTTTCATAAATATAAATTCTCATTTTACATCCTGTCTCTGAAAAACCGCCAAAGTCATTACAATAATAAACGCTGTCAAGATAAATATGAAGCACACAGATCCAACTCATTACCACCATCGTTAAAACAAACGTAATAAATGGATTCGCAAACAGTCCGACGAAAAAAGCAACACCGATCAATAACAGATACATCAAGATCTGCAATCCGATCATCCCACAAACAGCCAACGAAGAAAGTCCCTCCATCGTAGAGGCAAAAGTTCCTGTACCCATCGCCGAAGAGGCAGCAAACAGATAGTAAGAGACAATACATGTGACAAGCGTGGCTAGAATAGAAACCACAGACGCTATGACAGTTGCCAGATACTTTCCGAGAACTACAGTCGAACGCTTTCCGATCCGCAGCAGCCTCATTCTGATATGCCGTCATATCATCATAAAAACTCACATCCACCAAGGAACCTATTTTCGCTTTCATCGTTTCATCAGAGGGCGTCAGCTTTTTACCATGAAAGATAATTTCCCCCTGGTAATTCGTGTTCAGCCCGAGAACAGACTTCATCAGCGTTGTCTTCCCCGCGCCGTTCTTTCCGATCAGCCCGAGGATATGTCCCTGCTTAATTTGAAACGATACGTCCTTCAATACAGGATATTTCTTATACCTCTTTTGCAGATGCCGGACATCCAGAATAATATTTTCTTTCATACAGTGTTTCCTATTTCTGTTTAAAATAAATCAGCACGGCGAAGACAGCCAGTGCAATCAAAATTAGAATTGCAAGAATCAATTTCCACATTTGTCCGCCTCCTTTGCTATATGTATAATCTAGCACAAAAAAAGACAGCTGCCGCAACTGTCCTCAAAACAGCGGGTAACTGCCCTCGAAATCTATTGATAAAAGAGCATGACGCTTACGGTAAATATATGCTCGCTATACTCGTATTCCATCGTTCCGTGATATTTTTCTACTGCTGATTTTACATTCTTCATCCCCCATCCATGACGCCTTCTGTCTGTTTTTGATGACATAAAAATTCCCTTACTGATCACCGGTTCTTCCATACAGCTATTTGCAATCTCTATAATAATGAACCGGTTAATACGCCGGATTGTCACAAGCATTCTCTTTGCCGACGCTTCCAACAGCTTTTCACACGCTTCCACAGCATTATCTAACAGATTCGTCAGGATCGTGCATAGATCAACCGGATCTATCTTGCAGTCTTTCGGATATTCCGCATGGATGCTTGTTTCTACATTCCGCTTCCTTGCAAGCTCTGCCTTCTGGCTCAAAATATAATCCACAGCCTCAATGCCTGTAAATCGTTCTACCGGATAAGCGCCCCTGTCTTTGCCAAGCTTGTCAAGATACTCTTTCGCTTCTTCAATCTTGCCGTCTGCCAGATAACTTTTGATCATGGAAAAATGGTTCTCCATATCATGATACAGACGGGCGTTGGACTCATAGGATTCTTTCGCAGCCTGGTAATTTTTTGCCAGCAGCTGATTCTGCAAAGCGGTATTTTCCCGCTCCCGGCGTATCTGACACAGACGATAATAGAAGTAAGCCGAACAGATGATAAATACAAATGCCAACGCCAAAATCGTTTGGAGCAGATCCGCCCTGAAATCCATGCCAACATTCACTGACAGCCAATAGGTTGCACTGACAAATCCCAATATAGCTCCCGCCAGAGCGATCCTGACCTCTCCCAATTGCAATCCTGCTCTTTTTAATATAAAATGTACCGCCAACATAGCAAAGCTGTCCGCCAGCTTAAACAGGATGATCAAATATATACGAATGGTACTGAAGCCAGCCTGCATCCACGCTGAAACAGGCATACCGGAAACATCTTCCGTTAATCTCAATACGGAACCTTCCACAAGATTCAAACCTGTAATATAAACCACGGCTACAAAAACAAAACTGAGATAATTACCCCGGAACAGGATGCAGGCGCCAAATGAAAATGCGAAAACAGCATAAATGATCGTTATAAGACTGAAAGAAAGTTTAAATAATTCAGCAAGATCACACCCGTAGTAATAATGGATGCAACTGCCAGAAACATGACCGTCTGCTTCTTCTTTTTGTACTGCTCTGGCGCTAACACACGGATAATTGAAAAATAAAATACCGATTCAATGAATGTTGCCAGCCATTCTGCACATACCTGAATCCCGATCATATCTGCTTCCTCCAAAAACGAAGCATCGTTGTCTTGAAATCGGAAAGGTTCGCTTTACCGATCGGAATACACTAATCATCCGATTTCCTCAAAGACCGATGCCAGCGTCTTTCGTACCGCCTGCGTTTTTCCTCCTGACAAATGAAATACGGCATATTTGCCGTCTTTTAAAATATACAGTATTTCTCTGTACGGTAACTGCTCCACATGATTTTTAATCTCAACCGTATAAAATTCATTCCTTTCCAGACGGTACAACTTATAATAATCCTCCAATGCAGACGGCAGTTTGTCATCTATGACCATCTTGGGAATATATCGGAACACAGAAAATTCGTAAGCTGTGATCGCATACTCCAAATGAAACGTGATAAAAATGATCCTTGCGGCAGACATCGTATCCTGGATCACCCTTGCCAGATCCATCCCGTCAATCCCCGGCATTTCAATATCCAGAAGAAGTAGATCATAATAAACCCCGTCCTGTAAATCATACAACAGATTCTCACTGGATTGGTACGCCTGAATTTTGCACTCTACACAATGTGTCCTGAAAAATACCTTTGCAAGTTCCTTCACTCTAGAAAGTATCTCTGTATTGTCATCACATACCGCTATATGTAACATCATTGCCACCTCAAATACAAATTTCAACCGCTATTATACCGTAATCGGTATTATTTCTTTAATCCATGAACATACTGAACCCGTTCAGATTCCGGAATCTTAAGCGCCGCCATCGCCTGCTCCGCACTCCAGCCCAT
>Ga0073908_1004035_pt1 | contig 13891 bp, 11 predicted proteins | sample MucameincwithD2O_FD_65484 | JGI IMG/M metagenome (GOLD analysis project Ga0073908, IMG submission 65484) | Mouse cecum microbial communities from Vienna, Austria - Mucus amended microcosms incubated with D2O | ecosystem: Host-associated > Mammals > Digestive system > Large intestine > Cecum...
GCAGACTTTCTGCATACTGTCTATGCTTACTTGCGCTTTTTCTCCCTTCGTTACCTCTATATTCGCGCTTCCGTTTGCTTTTATGTCCAATCTCATCGACGCTTGTTTTACTTCAAACTCTAGTCTCTTCTCCTCCGTGTCTCGCGTCGACCACATTACCGTGCCGTCTGTCTTGCTTATGTTGAGATTAAGCCAATACTTGCCTGCATTGGTTACTCTTATCTCGCCGTCTGCATACTTAACGATATCTTTAAACTCGTCTGGGACTGTTATATCTATCTCCCCGATATCCGTCTCGTTGACGAATTGTATATAGTACTGCTGTTCTGTGCCGTTATACGTAGGTACTCCTGTGTCTAATATTGTTGGCTTACCAAGATACTGCACGTTGTACGTCCTTGACAAAATATAGTTATTGCTTACCGACGTATCTATCTCTACCGTCGCTACGTATATATCCGTAGATGTCGGCGGTTCGAATGCGTCATAGCCTTTGGCGGTATAACGTATTCTAAGTATTTCCTTGCCAACATCTCTTGAACATAGATTTGTTGGAGTAACCTTTGGCGGCATTGTGCTTGGGTCGAAGTTGACGTTGAGTACCTTTTGATTTATAGTAAAGTCTATCTCTTCTACCAATTTCCCACTTCTCCAAACGTAGCCGTCGTTTTTGATAGTAAGGCGTATTTTATACGTACCGTGATCTATTGGGTTAGGCGTAGTAAGATGCTCTATCTTTACGTTGGCGTAATCTGCCGCAAATAGAAGACTATTATACCAATTACTCGTGCCCTTTGCGTTGATAAAATCTTGTTGATCGCCATTATATGTTGAAGTGATGTCAGTAGGAGTTGCCAAATGTAGATCCATATAGTTCCGTACAGGCGAATTGTCAGGATCGTATGTTCCGCCGATTTTATCTTTATCCCAAATCTGTGAATAGTTATTTCCCAAAAACGTATTTGCTTTTGAAAGCATTTCGGTAGATGTTGGATATTCCGTAGGTTCTGTCAGCACATTTAGCAAATAGTCTTTTACATTAAACGGATTTGAGTACGAACCTGTACTTTTTACAACATTAATATTAGTATTTTTACCATCGTTGGCACTTGCATATGAACATGTTATTGCATACATAGATAATAAATTGTCTTTATTAGTTCCATATAAACCTTCTACATATATATTTTTAGTCTGCACACACTGATTGGCACTACCTAACAATGCTCCTGTTGTATTCTTATTGAGTTCGCGTCCTTTACAATTTACATAACCTACAAAGTTTTCAACTACAATAAGGCTAGTATAATTTTCCGCCCAACCTATTGCGGCGGAAACATGGTTATAATTGCTACTTGTTGTTGCTAACACATTTGCAACACAATCATAAATATATACTTTGCTATAAGTACTACCAATTATTCCACTAATTAATGGTGCAGCAGTCAAAGAAATTTGAACAGATGCTTCTAATTCGCCAGAACAGCGATACACCGTTGTGGTTAAACTACTTTGTGAGCCTACTATGCCTCCAATTTGCGGATAAATAGAATATCCAAAACTTGACGAAAATGTTCCACTAGTATGACAGTTTAAGAAATATTCATTTCCATTCATGGATCTTCCAACCACCCCACCCACATGCGGACCGTGTTGGGCATCATATCCGGGAGTCTGGACAACATTTTGAAATTGATAATTATCTATTATCATGTCTGCAATTACTGCATCGGTAGTCTTACAGAAAATACCAAACCCGCCTGACGTTGCACCTGATGTACCTATGGGTACGTATTGCGAACCATTCCAATATACCCATTCATCGCCGTTTATTGATACATTACTTATTTTATGTCCCATTCCATAGAATGTACCATTAAAAGCTGCAACCGGATGGAATGTTTTGCCGTTAAAATCCAAATCATTTGCTAATACAAAATATTTGTTTACGCTTTTCGTTAAATCGGTACCGCAAAATTTTACAAAGGTTTCCCAATCATCCGTATTCGAAATTACATATGGGTTTTCCTTATTCCCTCGATTTGTACTCGTCTTAGCAACAATCTGATACGATAAATCGTCTAAAACGCTAGAGCTACCAGCATGATAATCTTCAATTAAATCCTTATTGGTGTAAACGTATAAATAACCGTCACTAAACTCACCTAAGCCGTCGCTTTCATGGGGAGTGATAGTCATTGCAGTGTTGTCAATCGCATCTTTGTCCAACTTGTTGGGCAAAGATATGCTAAAGGGCAAGCATGCGCTTATTGCTCCCAATAAAATACAAATAGATATAATAAGTATTGCGCACTTTAAATACTTTGTTTTTGCTATATTCATTGTTCTTCCTCTCTTAAGTACAATTTAATCTGATTAGATTTCTCGACTACGCTCGAAATGACATTATAAAATATCAATTTGACAAAAGCGTTTGCGGGGGCTTGGGGGGAATCGCAACCCCCCAACTCTTTTGTTTCTTTTCTTGACAAGAAAAGAAAGCACTCTCTCACTGTGAATTATACTTTTCTATTGCTCTTTTCGCAGTAGTTATAGAATTTTCTATACACAAGAGTCTTCTAAACCAAAATTTGTATATTTTTTAACATATATCAAATTTTGATTTGCGTACGAAATTCCAAAAAAGGTATACTTTTCCTGACCCAAAATATTGCAAAATTATTACGCGCGAAGTATAATGTAATTGAAAAAATACGCCTTTTCGCAGGCAGTCAGGAAAAGTATACTTTTTTTGGAAAAGTGAAAAATTTAAATTAAATTAGTATTTTAGTTGAATAAAAAATCGCAACGCTTTTATCTTTGCGTTGCGATTTTTGTAATTTTAATAGTTATTATTTAAGCGGTTGAGATTTCTCCACTTCGCTTCGCTACGGTCGAAATGACATTATAACTGTTTCACTCCAGTCGTAAGGAACGTAGTGACGGCATAGCGAGCAAGCAGATGCGAGAACGTAGCGAACGTCAATGACACTATATTACATCAAGAGTTCGCCTTCGTCAGAGTCGATAACTTGCATTACCTTAACTTCTTTGCCAGTCTCAGCGTCAACGAAGATATAGAAATTATATTCGTCCATATTGCCAAAGACTTCATAGGTCAAAATTTCCTTGCCGCCAGTGATGGGTATCAAAGCAAGTCTAATTGACTTGACGGATAATCCACCAAAATCCATATTGGAGACTTCTCCCTCTGTGACACTGGGAGAATTAAGCGTCCTTTGAGTGTGATTGTAGATATAATTAAGTCCTTCAAAGCCGACGATTTTGCCGTCATCCAAAGATACTTTTACCTTTATCATATCGGGATAATAAATTATATCATTCTCGGCATAACACATATTCACGTATAATATTCCATCACTTACGGTGGCGTATACGCCCTTCATATTCTCTATGCCTTGTTTTGAGATATACTGCTCTGCAAGCAATGTGCCTTCCTCGACGGTTAGCGTAGGTTCTTTTGCGTCAAAAGAAGTATCCCACATTACTATAGTTCCGCCCTTCTTGGCAATTTGAACGCTTGCAATCTGACCGCCGGCAAGATTGACTTGATAGAGAAAACTGTCAAAGCCGTTGGAGTTTTCGCCGATAAAATTGACACTGCTGACGTCATAGTCGCTGAGAATTTTCTTGATTCTATCCTCTTGCCCACTGCTCTCAATGTCTTCGCCGGAAAGCCCTTTGACTTCTCTGTCGGTGAGAGAATCGCTGAACGCGCCGTCATAAATCAAAGATGGATATTCTATACTGCCGTCAACAAGTCCCTCTGCTATACTGACAAAATCGCCATTGAGTTTGCCAAGTCCGTCTACTATTTTGCCGCCCGCAACAAGACTTTCTTTGACCTGACCAAGGCTTTTGCCCAACTTAAACGTCGACTGATATAATCCGTCAAGAGTATTTCTGTCCTCCTCGCTCAAATTTTTGCCGGCGTTTATTTTTTGCGCGAGGTATTTGCTGTAGTCTCCCACTTGATTGCAATACTTTATCGCGCTAGACAAATTGTAACCGCCGTAAGATAGCGTAGTGAGATTAGCTACTGCCGTCTGCGAATTCATAGCCACGTCAATGAGCATTTCATTGACGAGATTTTCACTCCTGGTTACTCTCAACTTAGACAGGTTGTTTTCCATATTGAGCAGACTGTCCGTCAATGTATAATAAGCGTTTTCGTAATTATACTCTGTGTTTGTCTTCCATTTTCCCTCATTAGACTTGGCTATTCCCAAAAATATTGACAGCAACGTGATTGCTACAAGCATTGCTATAGCCATTATTATAAAGAAAGTTTTCCAACCTTTGGTCATCACAAGTCTTCCTGATGCGTCTCTTAACATAATTCCCTCCTAGACTGCAAATTTGTGTTTTCCTATCGTCAACTTTACTTGTCTTGACCATATCCAAGAACTTGTCGCCGTCGCAGGATTAAAATAATACAAACAACCGTTGGTTGGATCCCAACCGTTGAGAGCGTCTCTCGCCGCCGAATAAGCAGTCTCGTTGGGTTCTAGGTTGATTTGTCCGTCAGCCACTGCGGTAAACGCGTACGGCTGGTAGATTACTCCCGATATAGAGTTGGGAAACGACGAACTGCGCACTCTGTTGAGCACGACCGCGCCTACCGCAACCTGTCCCAAATATGGCTCGCCTCTAGATTCGGCATATATACACTTCGCCAACAGATAGGTATCCGATGAATTGTAACTGCTGTTGCTGCTACTGCCGGACGACAATGTCATCCCAAGCGCCGCCGCCGTCTTCGCGCCGACTATGCCGTCGACTGCAAGTCCGTTCTTTTTTTGAAAACGCTTGACCGCTTCTCTCGTATTAGAGCCAAATATTCCGTCAACTTTGCCGGCGTTATATCCCCAATTGTTGAGTTTGGTCTGCAAAGTCTTGACTTGCGATCCGCTTGAACCCATTTTGAGTACGGCTACTTCTTCGGCAGGTTGCAAAGAATAAAAACAAAGTACGCCTACTACTAATGTAGCCAATAGCAATACTGCCGTGATAGACGACTTTATGATTACTTTTCTATCCATAAATTCTCCTTTAGCAAAACAAAAAATCAAATTTTGCTTTGCAATATATGCTACGGACATTATTGACATTGGAAAATATAAATATACTTTAATCTTATATTCGAATTATTATTTTATATATTGATATAATGTTATTATATATATTTATTTATATAGAGTTTGAAAATCATACATTTCTTATAGATACTGTTGACATTTTGCCATATTATGGTATAATATGTTATAGATAATTTTAAAGGAGGTTAAATATATGTCAATCAATAGCGGTTTCCAAAAATTACCAAGGCTCGTGCAGATTATTCTTCTTTTGATTCCATTTGTAAACTGGGTCACTGAAATAGTCGTTCGTTGTTCTGCCGCATTACACGGCAAGGCTTTAAAACAGATTATCGTTCTTATCCTTGCGATCATTCCTATCACTGGCGTATTGCTTGGTTGGATCGACTTGTTCTCCTGTTTGATACAGAAGAAACTTATTTTAACCTGATAACAAACAAAAAAACAACCTCTTTCGTACATCGCGAAAGGGGTTATTTTTTTGCCAATCTATTTTCCTACTATTTTATTATATAATTCCGCAAAAAATGACTTGTACTCCACGTTGTCTTTATCTTGACTGACAAAACACAACGGCGGAAATACCACGCACCACCAATTGTCTCCTTCTCCGCTGCCTAGTTCTATAATCAACGCGTCGTAAACGCCGCTGTCGAGTGTTAAATCCCCATAAGTCCTCGCAGGAAATTCTTCTTTTCGCAGGCTTACTCTTGACTTATATCCATATCCGTTTTGCGCCAACGTAGCGTCCGCAACGCTTTTCATTGCAACTATATTGTTTTGCAAAATTTCCATTGCCGCGTCTTTTGTCTTTGCGCCCTCCAACGCAGGCGTCATAAAATCAACGATACTTTCTTTGACTTTGTATTTTACGCTTTGGTCTGCCGCGTCGTTGCTGTTGGCTCTGATATGTATTCTTAAATAAGTTGATTCATCGCTTGATTTGTTGCTCATTTTTACTGCGTATATACCGGCAATTACCAGCACCAAACATATTATTACTATTGCTACCGCTTTCAATTTCTCACCTCAAAAGTTGATATAGCAATTATTGACAACAAATACGTTTTTATACGCTATTCAATTATTTGCCTCTGTATATTCCTGCCTTTTTGGCAATAGCGTAGAGATTTTCCACGTCGTCCTTTACCAATCTTCCGTTCTTGTCTGGCGGAAGATTGATCACCATAGAATTAGACGTCTCGCGTATTATCCTTATACGCTCCACCGCGTCGTCGACATCCATAAGAGTTGTCTTTTGCTCGTATTGGTCGCTGAAAAACCATTTGCCTTCTTTACGAGAGCATACAGTATGCTCAAAAGGCAAATAATAATTTTGTCCTTTAAATGTGAATATCTTTGGATCGTCTAGCCTACACATATGCGGATCCCACAATCGAAAATCAGATGGGAACATACGCATAGTATCCCCTTCTTGTTGATTATATGGCTTGTATCGCTCTTGAACAAAGCCTTTTTTACCGTTGAAATCTCCTATCGTCAAATTGACTCCCACTTGACTTGCCATTTCTCGCACGCTTTATCCCAACCGCCGTCAAACCAAAGTTCAAATATTTCTCCATATTTTCCGCCAAAAAGTTCCGACAAATGTCTCTCCATATACTCGACGTATTTATCGTGCTTTCTATAGCACTTTTCGTGTCTGTCCCAAAGCGAATAATAAAGTCCCAATTTTAAGCCGTATTTTTGACACGACTTTGCCATTTTCTCAACGACGTCCGTTTTATTGGGCGTATTCTTGACGCAATAATCGGTTGTGTCTGTATCCCATAAACAAAAACCGTCGTGATGCTTTGTGATCAAAATTACATAATGCATTCCTGCGTCATATGCAACTTTTGCCCATTGATCGGTATCTACGTCTGTTGGCGCGTAACTGCTCAAAGGCAGCCTGCCGTTGGACCATTCGAGATTGTTGAAAGTGTTGGGTCCAAAATGAATAAACATACCAAACCAATTCTTTGCTTTGACTAATTGCGCCTCAGAAGGCTCAAGCGAAGGCTTCTGCATAATTGGATATATGCGAGGATATTCTATTTGCTTTTTGTTGAAACACATAATCTTCTCTGTTTTATTTTATATCTAAATTATAACATCTAAAACTAAATTATTCAATAGGGGCAAAATATAATTTAGATTTATCATCTCAAACGCTATGCGACAAAATAGCAGAAAAATAATTATAGATTTAAAGAAAAAGAAAAGCGGAGCACTTGAGTACTCCGCATAAATTCATTTTTAGCAAGTTCTTAGAGGCTGTAACGCTTTTTGAACTTATCTACTCTACCGCCCGTATCTACCAACTTTTGCTTGCCGGTATAGTAAGGATGGCATTTGCTACAAACTTCTACCTTAATTGTGTCGCCGTCCTTGGTCGTGCCACATACAAAACTGGCTCCGCAAGCGCAAACGACAGTAACATCGTGATAATTAGGTTGGATATTCTCGTTCATATTATTACCTACCTTTGCAAAATTCTTTACTCAATGATTATACATATAATAATTATAGAAGTCAAGCATAATTCAACGGTTTTTGATTTTTTTTAATTAAACCGTTTTAGCCCGTCTTTTATTGATAAAATACTCTTAATAATCTTGCTGTTTTTGCATACAAACAATTACTGTTTTTATTATTTTTAGGTATTTTGTCGGTCTTAAATAATTGAATACTGTCAAATATTATACATTGTCGAAGAAAAAATATTGCGTTATGTGTCGATTTTTGCCAAACTAACGCTTTTTTAAGTCAAACGTAAACGTCATACTTGCCAAGCAAATAAAAATATGGTATAATTGGCATAGTTAAATGGTGGAACAAGCCGTCGCGGACGGCTCAAAGGCGTAAATTGCGTCTAAAATAAGAAGGAATGTATGAAATCTTTTAAAATAACAAAAAATTTCACGATTGAAGAAGAAAGCGAAGAAAGTTCTTTAAACCTCAAAGAGTACGCAAAAATCAAAATTATCAGAGCAGGAGTTTGCGAAAGCGACGTCGCAGTGTTTGCAGGAAAGATTACCAACGTCAACTTGCCGCTCTGTCCGACGAGAACTGCAATAGGTCTCGTAAGCGAAAGCGAAGATATTACGCTGAGGAAAGGACAAAGAGTTATGCTCTCACCCTATACTCGTTTGGAAAACGGCAAACACGTCGTCAACGGTCTTAAAAACGACGGCTATCTTGCAGATTACGTCTACGCTCCTTTGCACAACATTTATACCGTCCCTATCGGGATAAGCGACAGCGCTTTTACTTTTATTGAAGATATTGCAATTGCAATAAATATCGTGGAAAAATTGGATATTGAAAAGACAAAGTACGTTATGCTCTACGGCTGTACTTCCATCAATCTTATCATCGCTCAACTATGTATATACTATCAAGCAATTCCAATCGTAATTGACAACGATTCTTCTCGTCTTGATTTGGCAAGGGAGTTGGGAGTGTATTACGCAATCAACTTCGTCGAAGAAGACGTCTTGCAAAAACTCAAAGAAATCACAAGCGGAAAACTCGTCGAATATCTCATATTAAGCAGCGACGTATGCGACGAAGTCGGCAAAATGTTGCATTACTTGCGTCGAAACGGCAAAGTTGCAATTGTAGGTTACAACACGGCAATACCTCCGCTTAAAGGCGACCTGTCTCCTATCATTTCAAACAATTTGACAGTATACGGAATAAGCGACGGTTTCGGCGAAATAGAAACGGCAATCAATATGCTTGCGACGGAAGTCGTCAAAGTAGATTGCTTGATAGAGCAGGAAGTCGACATCAGCGAAGCCAAACAAGTTTTCAGCGACTTGGCAAAAAAACACAATTATCTCAAAACTATATTTAAATGCTAAAACGCATTTTATTATTAAATTATCAATTCGCCTAAAACGCGTAATTAAAGAGGATATAAACCGCATATCCTCTTTTTGTTAAGTTTCTCTTATTTATACGCTATCTAAGATTAAAAATAGTTATTTTGTCAGCATTTCGCCAAGCGCATTGACGCTACCTGCGCCCAAAACCACTACCACATCTCTTGCAGTGGAATTGTTTTGAACATATTCTCGCGCGCTTTCGTAGTCTTGCAAATATAGAGCGCCCTCGCAATTCTTGTTGATATATCTTGCAAGCCCATCGCCTCCAAGCCCTTCGTCTTTGCTTTCTCTCGCGCCATACGTCGGAAGTATTATCAAATCGTCAGCCCAATAAAAACTGTCTGCGAACTCATTGAGCAAAGCCTTGGTGCGCGAATATGTATGCGGCTCGAATACCGCGATTATTTTGCCTTTTGTCATAAGCCTTACCGTGTCTATCGTAGCGGAAATCTCCTTGGGATGATGCGCATAATCTACTATTACTCGCGCTCCGCTAGGAGTACGTCCACAGTCTGTAAAACGTCTGTCTACGCCGTCGAAGCCAGCAATGTTGTGGGCTACTTCATCCATATCCAGCCAATTGAGATGACATACCGCAATTACTGCCAAAGCATTGAGCACATTGTGTCTGCCGTAAATATTGAGATTAAATTTTCCTATTCGTTTGCCGTCGCAAAGCGCGTCAAATCTAAATTTACCTCCGTCATTTTGAATATTGACAGCCCTAAAATACGCGCCTTCGCCAAAACCGAACGTATACACCTTGTCTCTGTCGACGCCGCGCAAATCCAGCACTTCAAAAGCATCTTCTCCTATGACGACGGTCTTGGACTGCTCTGCAAACTTGACAAATGCCTCGTACATACTTTCCCTGGTAGGATAAGTGTCGGGGTGGTCGTAATCACAGTTGAGAATGACTCCTATATCCGGTTCAAGCGACAAAAAACTGCGTCCGTATTCGCAAGCCTCCGTAATAAAATAATCGTCGCCGGTGTCTATATAATTTGCGCCGACAGACTTGATAATACCGCCTACGTGTCCCTTGAACGGCAAAGCCATTTTGTCAAAGATATGACACAGCATTGCGCTGACGCTCGTCTTGCCGTGCGAACCGGCAACCGCTATTACGCTTTTGCAAGTCTTTGCCATAAGCGCAAGATAGGCTTTGCGCTCCATACACCTTATCTTATTTGCGCGCGCAAACTTGAGTTCGGAATCCTCTCCGCCGACGGCGGACGTATAAACCACCAAATCGCATCCCGACACGACGCTGTTATTGCTACCCACATATGCGTTGATACCGTAACCTTTGAGTTTTTGAAGTATCTCGCTGTCGCGCATATCAGAACCGCTCACCCATACTCCCGCTTCGCTCGTCAACATTGCCAAAGCGGACATACTTATTCCGCCTATGCCTATAAAATGAATCCTATTAAAATCAAACATATTCTATAATATGCAACAATTAAAAAAAATTTGCCAATTAAGGCAAATTTTCGACAAATACTACATTAAATTTAATAGAGTTTTCTCCAATTCGGTCGGACATATTGCTAAAATACTTGTCTCGACTGCGGAGATTGGTACAATTAGTTAGGACGGAAGGTGCGCCTATATACGCAGTCGGTGGTAATTAAAGGATATTCTTGATACGATAAGCCAACAAATTCTTGGAGTTTTCTGCCATAGACTTTATTACGTTGGTACGCGTGATTGAGTCGTCGTACATCTCCGAATAAAGAGTGCCTTCCAATTCGCCTATCTCTTTATAGATATCTTTAATATCATTGTTGGGGCAAGTAAATTCCAAGATATTACGCTTGCCTGCCCACCACTCTTTTGTTTGCAGAACGGCTTTGCGAGCGGCGGAATAGTCCTTATCAATTAGCAATTGCTGAATCTCTTCGCAACGCAATACCAAATCGTCAAACGCCTTTTGCATAAAGACTTGTTCACTTATACCTAAGGCAAGTATTATAACTACCAATGCGATAGTAAGAATTATCTTCCCCATATCAGCCTACCTCCTCGCTTATCTTGCCGGTGACAAATTTACCTGACCTTGGTTGAAGATAAAAACTATCTCCGCCGGTCACAAGCAAAAGCAAAATTTCATCTTGCTTATAGCCTAATTTGTCAATAAGCGACTGCACTTTGTTTTCGTCAAGATTACATCTTTTGATATTACGCCCCATACGTTTGCCTTCGCAAATTACGGAATACGGAAGTTGAGTTTGCTCAACCTGAAGCGCCATATCCCCGACCGTGACGGCTTTGTTAGCCGACTTAGGTACGACGGACATATCGCCGTTGGTCTCAATGATTGCCCACTCGATTTCTTCGGGAGACGTATAGTCCTTTGCGCGGATAGATTCCATAATATCGTGTACCGTCATATCAAGTCTGTTGATTGCTTCAAAGTCTATCCCGTCTGGCGTAATAACTATGACAGGCTTACCGTTGATAATCCGACGCATCTTGATAGAGTGCTTTACTATCTTTGTCAGCACAAACTCTACGACAAACAACGTGAATATAGGTACAAGACCGTAAAGTATAGGCACCTGCGTATCCGACATAGGAATACACGCAAGTTCTGCGGCGATCAACGTAATAGTAAATTCAAACGGTTGTAATTCGCCCAATTGTTTTTTACCCATCAATCGCATTACTATCAATAAGAATAAATAGATCAGTATAGATCTTGTAAAAACTATCAGCATACTACCATTATGCGTAAGTTAAATAAAATTATGTAAAAGATAAATTTGATATTTATTGTCATTTCGAGCGTAGCCGAGAATATTATCCGTAATCAAACAGGTGCGTACTAATCCGCACACACCTGCTTTAAAACATTCTGATATTGCATTCGTATTAGATATTTCGACTTCACTTTGCTTTATATTACTCATTCAAGGCATATCTTTCGATTCAAACGAGTAATTCTGAGCGTAGCCGAAGAATCTATTATTTTTTATTGCGCATACTTCTCTGTTCTCTCAACAAATCTTGATATCTCTCTATCTGGTCGTCTCTCAAGTCCACCATCTTCTTTGCCGTCTCAAAGGCTTGCTTGTCGCTTACTATTACTTCCGTCTCCTTGACTTTCACCTTTGTGCCGTCTCCCGTTGCGTCTCGCCTGATGTCTTTCATATACTCGTCTTCCATCTTCAACAGCGCTACTGTCGTGTCTTTCTTTATTGTAAGTTTGATTAGCGGATTTGTAGCAGTATGTCCGTATACTACGAAGTACGTCGACTTCTTCTCTTTGCACTTATACTTCGTCAGAGCATAGTCTCTCAATCCGTCGAAGTATTTCTTTTGCTCTTTGCTTAGCAATGCGTACGCTTCGTCTAATGTAAGTCTAGGCGCTTTCTCCACTTTCGGCTTTGCGGGTGCGGTCACTTTGACTTCTTTCTCAATTACCTTCTCTACGACTTTTTCTACAGGTACTTCTTTGACAACTTCCTTTTCGACGATTTTCTCAACCTCGACAGGAACTTCTACCTTTACTTCTTTCTCGACAATCTTTTCGACCTCGACCGGCACCTCGACTATTTTCTCTACAGGTACCTCGACGACTTTTTCCACTATCTTTTCGACAGGCACTTCTTTCTCGATTACCTTTTCGACGACTTGCGATTGAGGCATTGCCGACAATTCCAAAATCTTCTCCATCAACAGTTCTTGATTTTTCATCATCTGCTTTATAGTTTCGTCGTTGTCATTTAACGCAACTTCTTTTTCGCCGACTCTCTCGCTTGCGAGTTTCTCCATTATAACTTTTTGTCCTTCGATAAGGCTCTTGATTGCGTCGTCATTTGCTGATGCCTGTTGAGGCAACGCTTGCTGTATACCCGGCAACAGTCCAGCAACTACTTCAGTCATAAGTCCTTTTATGCTAGCGCTATCTAGACTGACCGTGCCGCCAAATCCGCCTTGCTGTCCGCCTGCGTTCATATTCCCGCCTGATCCGCCGCCCATTATGCGCATAAGCAGCATTTGCATATCCTCGTCGCGGCGGCGCATCTCTTCGTCACGGCGCATATTTTCTTCTTCTCTACGACGCACTTCTTCGGCTCTGTAATTCTCTTCTCTGTTGCGTTCAAATTCATCTCTTGCATTCTCAAGTTGTCTTTCCGCTTTGTTGTAACCTTTCTTCTCTATGACCATAAATGCAAAACCTACAACCGCCAAGCCCATCAATACGCACGCAATCACTGTCCAACTCGTCATTGCCAAGCCAAACAAACCTGTCGCGCCTGCATAATATGGAGTATATCTATCCTTGATAGTATTCTTTGCTTGTTTTTTCTTATTTGCATAGCCTATGCCTTTGGACGTAAATATTATTATCAATATTATACTGATACCGCTGGCTATAACCTGCCACCACTGTTTGAGCATCTCGCCTACGTTGTCAAAACTCAATCCGCCTTTATCATCTCCGCCTTCGTCGGGATTTGGGTTGTAGCCGTTGCCGTTGGCGTCTATGCTTATGCTGTATTTGCAGACAAGCCCGCTCTTTATGAAGTATGTTCCGCTCGGCTGATTGACCGTCAATTGGTATTCGTCAGCCCACTTGGATTTGTCGTAGTCTCCTCCAAATGTCAACATCCCTTTGACTTGCTCCGTTATATCGTTGCCGTCCTTATCTCTTACTATGTACGTCGGCATCTGTACCTTGCCGTTGAATACCAAGTCCGTTTCTTGCCACTCTATCTCGATGACTTCCATCCCCTCTTGCGGTATTATTACGTACGCCCATTCTACGTTGCCGTCCAAAATATAGTTCTTTGCCCAAGCCGCCGTTGCGTTGAGGATTGCCTTTATGCTATACGCCCCCACTTCGCTCTTGCCTACATCTCCTTCGTA
>Ga0073908_1004038_pt1 | contig 13886 bp, 7 predicted proteins | sample MucameincwithD2O_FD_65484 | JGI IMG/M metagenome (GOLD analysis project Ga0073908, IMG submission 65484) | Mouse cecum microbial communities from Vienna, Austria - Mucus amended microcosms incubated with D2O | ecosystem: Host-associated > Mammals > Digestive system > Large intestine > Cecum...
GAGATACTTGCCCTCTTCGGCCTCGGCCGGAGCGGCAGCCACCACGGCGAGATTACCCTCCTTGTCGGCGGCCATCACCGTTCCCTCGGCAGCGGCCACCACTTTCAGATGCTTGCGGAAGTGGTAGAGATTGTTGGCGTTGTCGCCTCCGGCCACCTCGGCGAGGCTGCCCGCGTCGGTAGAGAGCTTCGTGAGTGTGATCGTGGTGGGACTTCCTTCAAGCACTCCCGGTGTGGAGCGTTTGATCGTCACCTTGGTGTCGGCATCTATGCCCTTGAGCTTTTCCGGATCGTATGCCTCCTGTGTGCCATCTCCGACAGTCATCTTTATGACAGCTCCGTCTGGGGTGTCGGTTGTCAGATCCATACGTTTGATGAACTCATATGATTCACCCTTGATCTCAACCCCGTCGGCAAAGAAGCGTGCGGGGCGGTCTGCGGGCGTGGGTTCGAGCTTCTCCACCTGTATGGCATATTTGCCGTCGGTGTGCTTGCGGAGTATGCCGATGACGTTGAAGTGCTCTGTTCCGGCTGCCAGATGGTCGGCGAGCTGCTCTTTGAGGCTCTTCGCCGGCTCGGCGGTGTCATCGCCGGCAGTGGTGTCGTCGGCTTCGTCGGCGAGCGCCATTACGGCTTCGGTTTCCGGCTCTGAGGGAGCCTGGTCGGTGCCGAACATATCCCAGAGCAGCGTCACTCCGTCGGCGGTGAACTGTGCGGTGTAGTCGTCGGATGCATCAGCTTTGGCCACCTGCACCTTCATGACATTCATCTCGGCGTCGAGCAGATCGTCCGTGAGGGTTATCTTTTCGGGGTGGTTGTCGGGATGCTCTTCAAGCGTGCTGAGAGCCACCGTTACGGAGCGGTTTACGCAGTTGTTCTCGCCCATTACCGGATTTCCATCCTTATCGGTCACAGGATTGCCGTCAGAATCGCGTAAGGCCATATAAGGGATGAACCTGGGAGTGCCTTGTACGTAGCCGGGTACGGATACTTCTCCTGCAAAGGGACTGTCGGGGTGGTGAGTGAAAAGAGCCGAGGATGCGAAGAAGTTGCCGAGTCCGGTGAGGTCTACGTCGAGATTGCCGGCCTTGTCTATGGTGACTTTGCCTATGAACTTGAGGATCTCATCGCCGACTCTTATTTCTCTGCCATAATGGTTCCATAACGTGCCTCCATAGGCGGCATAGGTGACGGGGAATCCTGTCCTGCTGCTTTCTGTATATTTGTATTGCCAGTTGTCATTGTCATGTACGAGAATATACGAGTCCTTGAACGCTGTGACGGTGTCGCCGGCATTGGCCGGATTGAGCGGCAGATCCTTGTCGACATCGCGCAGCTGCAGTATCTTTCCGTTGCGGGCAACGACGGCGAATCGTCCGTTGAATCTCACGTAGCATGCTTGGTCAGTGCTGAGCGTGCCCTCCTGAATCTTTTTGCGGAATTCCTCGATCGACACGACCTCCGGGCCGCTCTGCACAGCGTCGCGGATCACAATCTTCAGTTTGTCGCCCTCATTTGTCCTGTTGTATTGAGGGTTTGTCGCGTAGGCATATGCATAGACGGTAGTGCTGCCTGTGTTTTGGTCGAATTTCAGATCGCGGGTGTCAAATGAACATATGTGGGATGAAGTTTCGGATGAAGTTCCGGAGTAGATGCTTTTGCCGTTGTTGTCTTCTATTGTGAATGTGAACGCCGGAACAGTTTCGGATGTCGACGGAGCTTTTATATTGAACGACAGTTCGATTCTGCCGTCCTTGCTGTCATGTGTGTACTGCCACGCTTTGGAGCCGTCGGCCTCAACGATCTCTTGATATTTATGCTTGTCGACATCGTTGATATTGATTTCAGGTGTTGGAAACGGAGCATAGATGTTGCCTGATCGGGGGGCGAGATAATAGGTCTTCGTGTCCGGGTCATATTCCACGATGGCGACCATGCTGTAGGTTTCAGTGGTGGTTAGAGCATTGATTTCTTCATCCGAAGGTGTATTCCATCTAAAATTTCCGAGACCGGCAGCTCCGAGAGCACCTTTTGTCGTCGAACCGTAGCGGATGGCGATTCTCTTTTCGCCTGTGGCTTTTGACAGACGGAATGAGTTGTCGGTGCTGTTCCAGTCGGTAAGTCCTCTTACTATGACTGCCTTTCCAAAGAGGTCGGGCGTGATGTCGTCGGTTTCATGAAATCCTATGAATCCTTTGATCTGTGTGTCAGTAAAACCGAATTGACTGAATTCCTGTTCATTGTCCTGATACGGAACCTGGGCTTCTGTGCCAAGCAAAGGATAATAATCTTCAGGCTCCTGGGATGTCATGTCGCGCACTACGATCACCGGATTTTCCCCGTCGTTGTAGTAATATTTGCCTATGACCATGTTGGGTTTCATCAAACTCAATACCGGCTTTGACATGTTGGAACCATAATTTTGTGGTGAGAAGGTGTTGATAGGAAAATATGGATCCGCTTGTTTGGCACGCCGGGATATTAGTTTGACTGCGACTCCGTTGACGTCGCGGACATAAACAGCGTTGGTGTACTTGTTGTTGTTATCCTGAGGATATACGAGGGTGTGCGCTCTTATCAGCAGGGGCATGTCGAGCAGCACAATCTCGCCATTGTTCTCGAGCTTGTGCAACTCGGCAAGATCCGATATAACCTTGGGATGGATTACTTTGGTCGCGATCTGAGCGACTTCCGATGCATATGTCGTATCTTTGTATGGCGACTCAACGCGTGCATAATAATACGCGCTCTTGACCGATTCAAATGGTGCTGTGTACGTCTTTACATTATCGGCAGTCCAGTCGATAGTCGTGACGTCATCAAGTTGTGTCTTTGACTCGATATATTTGATCGTATGGTCGGTGTAGTCATCGGTCTGCGATGCCATAGTGATGGTTATAGGCAAGCGTGAAAGCCATTTGCCGTCGGTGAATTTGTTGCTCTCAAGATTGGTGGTAATAACCGGTGAGGCAGGCGGGTTGGGGGTATCTGTCGAAATCTCAAGCTCCACGCCGCTGATATAGGCAAGAGTGTAAGTCCCGCTGTATACTTTGGGGTCTGCAGATGTGATTGATGATGCAGTAACGTTATATAGGTTGTTTGGAGATGGTTTTTCGAGGGTGATCCATTTGTCTATGTCTGCTGACATTCCGGTTCCGCATCCGAAACTGATACATCGTCTTGGCCCGGGGTGATTCTGGTCTATTTTTGTGTTTTCAGAAGTATTGGTTATGCTGATGTCGTATTTTTCAGTTGAAGCTTTGAAGCAGTTGTTTATGTTGCTTCCTCCAAAAAATGCCATAGGAAATGTATTAGATCGGTTCTGTCCCATGGAGTATAGCGTGATGCTATATGTCTTTGCAGATGATCCGTCATCCATTTTGTATTTTTCGGGGTCGGGATACACTCGGAATTTGGTGCCTATATATAGTCCAAGGGCTCTTGTCGTGTCTGTGGCAACTTCGAGAACATTAGTTCCGCATGTGGATGTCTTACAGATTTCGAAGATTATATCGCCTATTTTGATGAATTCGGTGCTTTGGGCTTTAGTCTTTGCAAGTTTGAAGGCTGCTGAACCTTTCTCTTCCCATTCACCGCTGGTCGGGTTCTTGTAGTAAATTTTGTCACCTTTAGGACTGCGACTGAAATTGATAGTTTTTTTCAGCGGCGCATTGTCGTTTGTTTCCTGGGCGGTGGCGGGGTGTGGCGATAGGCCACAGAGAGCTGCCACCCCGAGAAGGGTGAGTAGAAGTCGTTTCATAATCGTCCTGTTTTTAATTTGTATGAATGTATATGAAATGTATATCGGTAGCATGTGCGGCACAGATATCGGTGTACCTGCATCGATTCAAAAAAGTGGATGCTAAGTTAGTATCATGCCAAATCCGTTGTCCGCAAGGGCAGAATTTTTAACCAAATTGTAAAAGTGTGTTAGGGGGGGGTACACTACTGTCTACAGATAGTCGACAACGCCACCCATCGCCCTCTCTCCCCGCCTCCCTGCATATATTCAGCATCTAACTCACATAAAAACAGCATACCCACCCCGCCGGCTCTCCTTCCTGCCGGATGGGTAGCCGTCCGCGGTTCCGCTCTCCCTGCGTCACCGCGCCGGCTCACCTACTGCCGTATGCCCCGCTCTATCCTCTCCTCCCTGTGCTGACGCGTTGCGCGGCCTCGTACCCTCCGGGACTCGCCGCGCTGTGTCGTGTCCCCGCCGTGCTCCGGGGGCTCCGCCTCGCGCGGTCACCGCTCGCTATCGCCTCGCGTCGCCCGCGCTCCTCTCCGAACCCCGGTTACCGTCTGCCCGCCCGCTCCGCGGCTCCGCCCTCCCCGCCCCTGATCCCCCTCTGCCTCTCCACCGGGTGGACTCGCTGCTCGCCGTCCTCTCTCTCCCCTCCTCTCTCCTTCTGCCGGATGGGCTGTCGCCCTCTTCTCCTCTCCGCTTCCTGCCCGCCTCCGATCCCTCTCCCCCTCCCCACCGGGTGGGCTCGCCGCCCTCTCTCTTTTCCCTCTCCTCTCTCCTTCTGCCGGATGGGGTGGCGCCCTCGGAGCCGCGGAGCGTGCGGGCAGATGTTATCCCCGGTTCGGAGCGGAGCGCCACCCACCGGCGCGCGTCAGCGGGGCGGGGGGAGCGCGCCGCGTAGACCGGGGGAGAGGAGAGTGCCCCCCCATTCGGCCGAGCTGCGGAGCCTGCGAGATCAGCCGCTCGCGCCAGCCCAGGCCACCCGCCGCCACATAGCGTCCTGCCCCCACCCTCTCGCCCCGGCGGCTTGGGGGTGGTCGTAGACCACCGACCTCTGTAAACCCCGCCATGGCGCGCGTAGCGGCGCCTTGGTGGGGGAGTATGATCGCCCGCTAAGCGGATCTTCGTAGATGAGCCGCAGGGACAGTCAACTCATAATTATGCCCGATCTCGATGTCGGCTCATCTACGAAGAAGCCGCCCGTCCCTCTCCTGCCCCCCACCAAGGCGCTGCTACGCGCGCCATGGCGGGGCTTACCAAAGTTGCGTGGTCTCCGACCACTCCCCGGTCCACCCTCTCCCCCTCCTTCCAGGGTTTAACAAAAATTAATTGTAGCTTTTTTTGAACAAAACCACCCGAACTATTAAAAATTGTAAGCAAAAAAGCCCTAAAACCGACGAAACTTTCAGTTTGTAACTTATTTTTAGAAATCGCAACGAAAAACTATGTTTAACAACATGGTTTTCATTGCTGTATAATATTGAAAAATTATCATACCTTTGCAGTGCAAGAACAAGAACTACAGCAACAACTTTTTCATACAAGCTAATATTTCATTCAGATAAAATCCACTGACGTTAAGTACTATGTGTAAATGACAATGGGCTGACCGGGAGGTCAGCCCATTGTCATATTCATGCTCCTGGGGAGGTCAGTTTTTGAGCAGACGGTCTATGTCGGCGTCGATGCCCGTAGAGCGCGTGTAGTCCCACAGAGTGATCGACCGCAGCTGATAGTAGTAATACCAGTAGCGGTAAAGTTCGTTGACATAGGCCTGGCGCTCCTGATCCTTCTTCACCTGCGAGTCGTTGAGATCGAGCGTGGAGATGCGGCCTATCATGAAAGTGGCCACATTGGTGTCGTAGCGGCGCTGCGCTATCTCGGAGGCCTTGTCGGCTATGGCGAGCTGCTGCTGCTGGTTGCAGAACCGTTCCACGAGTATGAACAGATCCTGATTGAAGTTCATCGTTTCCTGACGCAGGCGGCTCTCCGTCACCTGACGGTTGCTCTCGGCCACCTTCACCTGTCCGCGGCGTTTGCCCCAGTCTATGAGCGGTATGCTCAGGCCTATCTCCACCACCTGGTTGTCCTTGAGGCGACGGTAGGCGTCCGAAACGCGGTGGTCGGTGCCGGTATAGCCTATCTGCGCGAAGAGCGATATCTGGCGCAGATTGCCCTTGGCCTTGGCCACCTCATAGTCGGCTTCGAGCTGCCGGCGGCGCAGGTTGCGCACAAACTTGTTGTTGGCCAGAGCCTTTTCGAGAGCGTCGGCATAGGTCACCTCCACCACCGGGATACCCGTCGGTATCTCCGGCTCTATCTCCACCGTAGGCTCCAGATTGAGAAACGACCGCAGGGTGAACATGTTGCTCTTCAGCTCCGACTCGCAGTCGGTCATGTCGGAGCGGGCGTTGAGCAGGTTCAGCTCCATCTGCAGCAGGTCGTTCTCGCTGATCTGACCCATTTGCCGCTTCTCGCGCGCCACTTCGTAGAGCTTGGCGGCGTTGGCGTGGTTCTGGCGGGCTATCTCGAGGTTTTCCTTGGCCATGAGCAGGTTGAAATAGTAGTTGATGGCCGACATGGCCACCGTCTCGGTAGCCGTCAGAAACGCCGCCTTGGCCTCGGCGTAGCGCACCGGCTCTATGCGGCGGTCCCACTTGACAGTGTTGACGCCGAATATCGGCTGCGACAGCGTCAGCGCCACCGGTATGGTCATGAACCGGTTGTAGGGATCACCCTCCAGTTCGCGGAGCCAGTCGAGCGAGGTGTTGACCGACAGCTGCGCGCCGGTGAGCCACACGTTCTGCGTGATCGACAGGCCGCCGTTCATCTGCAGGAAGTTGTTGCGCACGAACGAGTAGGTGCCGTCGGCGTTCATATACGACGAATACTGCTTGTGGTAGGAGGGCACGGTGGCCGTCAGGTTCACCTCCGGGAGCAGTTCGGCCCGGTAGGTGCGGTATTGCCAGTAGGCCGAGCGCAGCTCGTCGAGCGCCACGGCCGCATTGACGCTGTGGGTGCGTGCGCGGGCTATGGCGTCGTCGAGCGTCAGCCTGACGGTGTCGGTGGCGGCGCTCTGGGCGGCCACGGTCATTGCCGTGGCCGTACTGGCTGCCAGAAGGGCGATTCTCAGTGTTGATCGCATAGGATTCGGGGATATAAAAAATCAGGTTCGGAAATTTGTCGCGGTCAGCGTCGTTCACTCGTCGGCCAGGGCGCGGGCCGGCTCGATGCGCGTGGCCTTGTAGGCCGGAAACCAGATGCCGCCTGCCACCATCAGAGCCATCAGAGCGGCGGTAGCTCCCGCCGTCAGCGCGAAGCGTCCGGGGCTGAAGTAGCCCTGCGCGCCATACACGGTGTTCAGCTCATAGTGGCAGAGCTGCCAGTCGATCAGCAGAGCCGGGATGGTCGCCACGGCGAGCATCAGAAGGCCTTCGCTGATCAGGCGGCCAAACACCGACCGGTCGGTGGCGCCGTTGACCTTGCGTATGGCTATCTCCGGGGTGCGCTGTTGGGTGCGGAACCAGAATGTGCCCATCAGACCCAGAAACACGCTTACCAGCATGAACACCATCACCGCCACGTATTTGCGTATCGTCACCATATTGTCGCTGTCGGCCGTGTCGCGTATCTGCGAGTAGGGCTTGATGTCCGAAATGTAGGTGTTGCCGCGGCGGTAGAGCCGTTCGCGGTCGGCGTTGAAGCTGTCGGGAAAGCGGCTTTCGGCTTCGGGCTTCACCCTGATGTTGATCTTGTAGTTGGGCCGTGGTTCAAGCTGATCCATGTCGATCGGCTCGAAATAGCTGATAAAGTATTCGGATTCGATATTGGTGCGTTTCACCGGCTTGAGCAGTCCGCCTATGGTTATCGTCATCGAGGTGTCGCGCGGATTTTTCACGCGTCGGTTCAGCAGATCGGTGGAGCTGAGGTGGCCGCTGACATGGGGCGAACTATTGTCAAACTCGGTCATCAGCGGCTTCCCCTGACGCAATGCCTCCTCAAGCTGCCCGATGGTGAACCCTCCGGCCGGCTGGTAGCCTACGGTGCGCAGATGCTCGGGAGAGGTCTGGCGGTAGTAGATCGAGATCTCCGTGGTGTCATCGGCTACGTTGAGCCTCCTGCCGTAGAAATTCTGGAAATATGGCTCGGCGCCTGCCGACAGGCTGACCTCCTCCACGTCGGGCCGCTGGCGTATCGCCTTGATGATCGAGAGCAGATCGGCGCGGTTGCGCTCGGTTGCCGCCTCGCCGTAGTCGGTATAGCGGCGGCTTCCCTCCGGCAGATAGCGGAATTCGGCCATATACGTGTGGGAGGTGTCGAAACCGGTCGGTTCGAGGCGTGTGGCCACATGCACGTAGAGATAGTCGTTGATATACCACACGATCGCGCTGACTATGATCATCTCCACTATCAGCCACACGTTGGCGCGCCACTCGTTGAGTGTCTGTCGTAAAAGTTTGCGTTTCATGTCATTTTTTTTGATTGATGGCCTCCACCGGGTTGATGCGCGAGGCGCGCAGGGCGGGCACTCCGGTGCTGATGAGATTGAGTATGAAGCAGAAGAGCAGTGCGTAGGCTCCGAGCGTCCAGTCAAACAGCGCTCCTGCCGATAGGGTCGACGGCATGGCGTAGTGTGTCCACCGGCCGGTGGAGTAGATGGCATCGAAAAGCAGCGCTCCGAACCCTATGCACAGCAGCAGCCCGAGCAGGCCTCCGGCCAGGGTGATCACGAAGTTCTCTGCCAGGATGTCGCCGACGATGCGGCCGCGGGTGCAGCCGAAGGCACGGCGTATGCCTATCTCGCTGACTCTGCGGCGCAGGCGGCTGCGGGTCATGGAGCTGAGGTTGATGGCCGGTATCAGCAGCAGTATGCCGAACAGCATCCAGCGCATGCGGCGACCTTTGTTGACGTCGGGGAGCGTCACAGGGTATTCATCGGCTTTGTGATGCTCGTGGTCGTAAGGCGCTCCGGCAAGAGAGAGCGTGCAGCTGTCGGCGGCCAGACGGGTGTTGATGACGGCCAGGCGGCGGTTGACTTCGGCCTTCACGGCCTCGTCACGCCCCGGACGGGGCACTATCAGCGTGCGCATGTCGCCCATGTTGGGGTTTCCCCAGGATGCTGTGGGCGCTGTAAGGCTCACGGGCATCCATATCTGGGCGTAGGCCACGTCGGTCACCGGCGACACGTCGGCCACCACGCCCGCCACCTCCTGCGGCACGTCGTCGATCAGCAGCGTGCGGCCTATCACGTCAGCGCCGTCGCTCGCGAAAGCCTGACGCGCCACCGATTCGGTGATCACCACCTTGCGCAGATCCGACATTATATCGGCGCGGTCAAACGGCTTGCCGGCTATGAATTCCAGGTCGATGATGCGGAAGAAACCGTCATCCACGCGCTTGGCGTCGGCAGCGAAGGTGGGATTCCCCTCGGTGTTGGCCAGTGCTCTCGACACATACGGGCAGTAGATGCTCGTCGCCTCGGCCTCCTCCAGCGATTCGGTCAGTTCGGCGGCTATGGCTGTCGACAGATTGCTCTGTATGACATTCTCGTTTGATCCGAATCCTTCGAGGATGCCGCGCCCCATGTAGAGCGTGCGGCTGCGTTTCGTTTCGGGAGCGAGGTCTATCACCGTCACCTGATGGAGCATCACCACCACCATGATCAGGAACATCGCCAGCGCCGTGCCGATGACCGTCACCGCCGAGATGACCGGCTGCGACTTCAGTTCATACCATATTTGTTTCATGTGTAGCAGGTCTTTTATGTGGGGCGGATCAGATCTGGTGGCCGTCGAAGAAGCGCACTATGCGGTCGGTCTGGCGTGCCTGGTCCTCATTGTGGGTCACCATCACTATGGTGCGGCCATCCTCCTTGTTCAGGCGGTGGAGTATGTCCATCACCTCGGCGCCCATCTTCGAGTCGAGGTTGCCGGTCGGCTCGTCGGCAAGGATTATCTCAGGATTGCCCACAATGGCGCGGGCCACGGCCACGCGCTGGCACTGTCCGCCCGAGAGCTGTGCGGGCATGTGGCGCAGACGGTGGGAAAGTCCAACGCGGTCGAGCACCTCGCGCACCATCTGCTTACGCTCCTTGTCGCTCACGTGGCTGCGGTAGATCAGCGGCAGCTCCACATTGTCCATCACGTTGAGCGACGGTATCAGGTGGAAGCTCTGGAACACGAAGCCCAGATTATGGTTGCGGAACGCCGCCAGTTCGCGGTCCTTCATCGTGCCGGTCATGGTCTGGCACAGCTCCACGCTGCCCGAAGTGGGGCTGTCGAGGAGGCCTATGATGTTGAGCAGCGTCGATTTGCCGCAGCCCGAGGGACCCATGATGGATATGAACTCGCCCTTTTCCACTTCGAGATTCACGTTTTCGAGAGCCACGGTCTCGATGTCGTTGGTGCGATAGATCTTGTTGACGTTCTGGAGATTGATGATTGCCATATTGTAGAGGTTTTATTTGTTTTGTAATATTGTTGTGTGATAATGTCTGATCAGTTGTCGATCGATAGGGCCTGGGCCGGCTCGATGCGCATCGCGCGGCGGGCGGGGAACCATATTCCCGCAATGACCATCAGCGCCATCAGTACGAACGATGTGCCGGCGCAGACGGCTATGCGAAGAGCCGTCGAATGATGCGCCCCGTAGTATGCGCAGATGTCGTAGTGCGTCAGCATGCAGTCGGCGGCCACGGCCAGCGGGGTCACCAGAGCCAGAAGCAGCACTCCCTCGCCGATGAGCCGGCCGAAGATGCCGCGGCGGGTGGCGCCGTTCACGCGGCGTATGGCTATCTCGTTGACGCGCTGCTGTGTACGGAACCAGAAGGTGCCCAGCAGGCCAAGGAATATGTTGATCATCATGAATCCCATGCCTGCGGAATAGTTGCGTAGCTGGGTGGTGGTGGAGCGCTGGAAGTTGCGCCTTATGTCGTCGAGTGAGCTGACGTTGGTCAGCAGATTGTTGCCCACATGGAGATAGTCGGGGGCGGCTGCCATCAGTTTCGCGGCAATGTCGTGGTCATGCTCCGGCTTCACTCGGATGGTAAGCTCGTTGTAGTACCACACCATAGCCTTGTCGGGGTGGAAGCCGTCGCGGCACACATCCTGCAGCGCGAAGGCGCTCCAGTCGCTGAATTCGTCGTATCTCACCGGTACGAGAGCCGATCCTATCTGTGCTTCGCGATGCTCGCCGTTGATTTTGTAGTCGACATAGTGTATCTTCTTGCCTGCGTCCTTCAGCTCCCTGACCGACGGAAGAGGCTCGCGCGAACTTGACGAGAAGAAGTTGTCCGAAAGCAGCACCTTGCCCTCTTCGAGCTGCCGGGCAAGCTCCTCAGGGCTTTCGCCGTTGGCTCCGCGGTAGCGGTAGATGATCGGGAAGTCGGGAGTGACGAAGCGTCGCAGACCGTTTCCGCTCACGCTGTCGTAGCCCATGGTGAAGCTGGAGTTGGAGCCGTTGAAGGGGCGCGCGTTGTTGGAGTAGGCGGCTGCCTCTATCTCAGGCATCTGCTTGAGCCGGCGCAATATCTCGTAGCGGGCTTCGGCCTGGGCCGAGTCGCCGGCATATTCCGGGCGGTATTCCGGGCTGCTTTCGGGTATGTCATACATTGTCAGCTCGTAGCAGTGGTCGTATTCAAAGCCTAGAGGGGCGAAATATGTGCGCATGCTCGCATAGAAGTAGTCGCAGATATACCACAGCACAACGCTGACCACCAGGAATTCGAGGGCAAGCCACACGTTGGTGCGCCACTCGTTGAGCATCTGTCGGAGTAGTTTCTTTTTCATGATGTTAAAGTGAGTTTACGATGCTTGCCCGCGAGGCGCGCCATGCCGGCACACCGGTGCAGAGAAGGTTGAGGATGAAACAGAAGAGCAGAGCCATGCCGAGGGTCGACCAGTGGAGAAGCATCGGCAGCGAGGCCGTGGTCGGGGCGCTTGTGGCGCTCATGCCCTGGTTGAACAGCGACGGAGCCAGCAGCAGGGCGAACGCCACCGACAGACCGAATCCGATCAGGCCGGCGATGAGAGTCATCGACAGGTTTTCCATGATCAGGGAGCCGAGGATGCCGCTGCGGGTGGCGCCGTAGGAGCGGCGCACGGCTATCTCCGACATGCGGCGCTTCACGCGGCTCTGGGTCATCGAGCTGAGGTTGATGGCCGGCACGATGAGAAGTATCAGATATACCATCAGACGCGAGCGCCGTGCCTGCTTCAGGTCAGGCTCTACGTTGGCCCACTTGCTCACAGCGTCCTTTTCGGTGGTGTACGGGCGGTTGCGCCACACATACTGGTAGCCGATGCCGGCTTTCATCTGAGTGTTGACGCTGGCCTTGATCTTGTCGAGCTCGGCGAGTATGGCTGGGAAGTCGCTCTTGTCGCGGGCGAGTATCGTCGACGACAGCATGCCCATGTAGTTGTCGTTCCAGGTGTCCTTCAGCAGCGAGGTGGCTGTCAGCGGCACCCATAACTGGCTGTAGGCGTGATCGGCCAGTGGCGACACATCCTTGACTATGCCTATGAGGCGGTAGGGGGCGAGGTCGATGAGAAATTCGCTTCCGATCAGATCCTCTCCTGCCGATCCGAAGAGCTGCCGGGCGGTCGACTCGGTCATCACGGCCAGAGCCTGGCTGCTTTCAAACTGAGCTTGGTCGTAGGGCTTTCCGGCTGTGAACTGCAGGTCGAACACGTCGAAAAAACGGTGGTCGGTAGGCAGTATGTCTACTTTTATCGGAGTGTGGTCGCGCAGAGACGCCGAGTGGGTGGTGGTCATGCACGCGTATGCGGTCGAGGTTTCGGCCGATTCAAGCGGCTCGATGATATTCTGGTAGGCCCAGTAGCTCATCGGGCCGTTCGACGTCCCGTCGCCCCAGTCGGCATGTGTTATCGACATGCTTCCCCAGTGGAGCATACGGTCGCGGTGGCTTTCGGGAGAGTATGGGGCGGTCTTGATCTCCTGCATCATCACCACCGTCATGATCAGGAATATGGCCAGTGCCGTGCCGGTGATGGTCACCCATGTGACCACCGGCTCGCTCTTCAGCTCATAGATGAATTGTTTCAGCATAGTGTATATGTTTTCTAATGGTTTTTATTCGTTCAGTTTCAGGCGCTCGGATTTGGCGAAGTTGCTCATGTCGCTCACCACCACACGCTCGCCCTTCTTCAGGCCGCTCACCACCTCCACGTATTCGTAGTTGGAGTCGCCGAGCTTCACCTGACGCTTCTCAAGCTCGCCGTCGGAGCTCTCCACGAAAAGGTCGTAGACACCCGGTCCCTTGAAGAACGGGGCGTTGGCTATCCGCACCACCTCGTCCTTGATGTCACACATCACGAACACGTCGGTGCGCAGACCCGAGCGCAGCCGCTGGTTGTCGTCGTCGTCGAGCATTATCGTGAAGGATATCACACCGTTTTTCGACAGCGGGGTGACGCTGCTCACGTGGCCGTCGAGCTGGGTCTTGCCCAGACGCACCTTGGCGTGCGCTCCGGGGCTTACGCGGTCGCCGTAGGAGTCGGCTATCTCGGCGTCGACCTTGAAATGGCTCAGGTCGGAGATCACGGCCACCTTCTCGCCCTGGCCTATCTGCTGGCCTATGTTGTTGTTGATATATGTCAGTGTGGCGGGGCGGGGCGCCAGAATGCGGGCATCGTTGAGGGTGCGCATCTTCTCGGCATAGTTTTTCTCGAAGATGTCGATCTCGATCTGCTTCATCTTCAGCTCGGCGTCCTTCACCTGGCGGTCGTTGACAAGCTGCTGGCGCAGCTGTTCGAGCTCAAGCACTCCGGTGCGGTAGGCGAGTTCGGCCTCGCGCACTTTCTCGCCTGTGCCGGAGCCTATGGAGTCGAGGCGGCGTTCGTTGACCACCTCCACGCGCTTGCGGTTGACATCCATCTCCTTCACCTTAAGCTGCATTTCGAGCGACGACAGGTAGGTGTGGTTGGCCAGACGCTGCTGTTCGAGCTGATAGGTCATGCGGCGGCGTTCGTCGTTGAGTTTGTCCACCTCCACCTGAGCCGACTGAAGGTCGAGCAGGAGCAGGGGAGTGCCGGCGGCAACGCTGTCGCCCTCGGTGCTGTACACCTCCACGATCTTAGTGGATATCGGCGAGTTGATGATCTCTTCGAAAGCCGGCACCACTC
>Ga0073908_1004043_pt1 | contig 13867 bp, 11 predicted proteins | sample MucameincwithD2O_FD_65484 | JGI IMG/M metagenome (GOLD analysis project Ga0073908, IMG submission 65484) | Mouse cecum microbial communities from Vienna, Austria - Mucus amended microcosms incubated with D2O | ecosystem: Host-associated > Mammals > Digestive system > Large intestine > Cecum...
ACCATAGACTTGTCCCTCCCAGCCTGCGCACGATGGTGTTGACGATGACGAGCATCACGAAGCTGACGACAGAGTTGAACAGGCCGATGGCCGTGGCGTAGCTGAACTTGTTGCTCATCAGGCCCACGTTGTATACATAGGTGCTGATGACTTGGGAGGAGGAGATGTTCAGGTTATTCTGCATCAGCCAGACCTTTTCAAAGCCCACGCTCATCACCCCGCCGGCGGACATAATCAGCATGATGCAGATGGTGGGGCGGATGGCCACGAAGTCGATGTGGAATATTTTCTGCAGCTTGTTCATGCCGTCAATGTAGCCGGCTTCATACAGCTCGGGGTCCACGGAGGAAAGAGCCGCGATGTAGATGATGCAGCCCCAGCCGGCCTCCTGCCAGATGCCGGAGAGGACGTAGATGGTGTTGAAGTACTGGGCGTACTGCATGAAATGCACTGGGGAGCCGCCCAATTTGCGGATGAGCAGGTTGATAATGCCGCTGTCGGGATTGAGAAAGGTAGTAATCATGGAGACGAAAACCACGGTGGAAATGAAGTGCGGGGCGTAGGTGACGGTCTGCACCAGCTTCTTGTACTTCTTGCTGCGTACCTCGTTGAGCATCAGCGAAAGGATGATGGGCACCGGGAAGCCCGCGACAATGCCGTAAATACTCAGTACCAGGGTGTTGCGGATGATGTCCCAGGTGCCGTAGGCGGAGAAGAATTGCCGGAAATACTTCAGCCCCACCCAGTCATGGCCGAAAATGCTCAGCCGGGCGTCATACTGCTTGAAGGCGAGGGTAATGCCGTACATGGGCAGGTAATGGAATAGGATATAATAGGCCAGCACGGGCACCAGCAGCAGATAGAGCCGCCAGTTGACGACAATCCGCTGCCATAGGGGTTTTCTGCGCGCTTGCTCCACGGTCAACGCCTCCCAGTCATGTTGTCAAGATCATTATAATGTTAACGTTATCATTTGTCAATAGCACCATGGAAATTTCTCAAAAGGAAAATTTGCGACCGTAAACAACAGTTGAAAATCATGTCCGGCAAAGGCAAGGAGGCCCGCCGCGGCATAAAAAACACCCTGCCCCATGGGGGCAGGGTGTGAGAAGGGATGACTTAATGCTGACCGCGGCGCTGGCTCCGGCGCTGGCGAACCGGCGCCTCTTCAGAGGCAGGCTCCTTGTTTTCCATGGGGAGGTCGGCTTCATCCGTGCTGGCCTCGTCTTCCTGCGGCGCAGTGGTTTCCGTCTCGTCCGAAGGCAGGTCTGCATCGTCGCTCAGTTCGGATTCGTCCTCGCCATCCACCGTGACGGTGGGATCAAGCTGCATCCGGGCGGCGGTGTTGGGGTAGAGCTGCCGCAGTGTTGCTTCGATGGACGCCTGATCCTGCACGGGCTCGTCCGGCGTTTCCTCGGCGGCTTCGGACTGGTCGGCTTCCGCCGCTTCACTATCCGGCGCCGCGGCTGTCGTCACGGCCTCGGGCTTGGACGGCTTGTGCTGGCCGGGCTGGGTGTAGTTCCGGGAGCCGCTGCGCTCCAGGTGATCCTGGGCCTTGGAGGAAGCCACATTGGCCTGAATGCGGCGCACCACGCCTGCGGCCAACAGCGCCAAGCTGATGATGGCCAGCACCATGAACACCCAGTACAACGCCCGCAGTACCTGCTGGATGCTGCCTACATACTCCGGCAGACCGTCAGCTGTGGGAATTTCCTCGTGCTGGGGCAGGGGCGGTGTGATGATCGGCGCCTCGGTGGGTACGGCGGTGGGCTGAGCATAGGCGATGGGGATGATGTTGCTGTTGAAGACCTCGGTCTCGTCCAGCTGGTTTTTCACGGAGGCGTCGAAGCGGTACTGCCCTGCCATGGAGACGCTCACATCCCGCGTGAGCTCTCGGGTTTCCCCGGCCAGGATGGAGGGGAAGGTGGCCAGCGTCACGCCGGAGGCGGAGACCGTCACGTCCTTGGCTTCCGCCGCGCCGGTGTTGGTGACCCGCACTACAAACTTGACGATGCCGGGCAGCTGGTAGATGGTGTCCCGGTCGGCGGAGGCACTGACCTCCAGGATGACCCGCTGGGTGGGGTCGATGGCCTTGAGGTCAACCCGATCGGTGACGGTTTCCACCGCGTTGCCTTCCGTGTCCGTCCCGGTGACGGTGAACTGATAGTCCGCCGCGCTGCTCATGGTGACCTCGCGCTGCTGGGTGACAGTCTGTCCGGCGGGGATGCTCAGGCCGGTAAAGACCTCGCCCAGAGTGGGATCGGAAACGGTGACGTTTTGAAAATCAGCCTTGCCGGTGTTTTTCAGGGTTAGGGTCAGGATGACGGTTTCGCCGGGGGCTCCGCCCTTTTTGTCGCTGGACAGAGCGGCGGAGAGGTTGATCTCACCGTATTTGATGGTGGCCTTGTCCTTCTTGACGGTATTGGTCTTGCCGCCCGCCTTGTAGGTGATGGTGGCCTCGCTGGTGAGGTCTTTCTTCTTCATGGTGGTGGTGAAGGTATAGCTGCCCTTTTCGCCCGCGGGAACGGAGCTGATGGAGCCCCTGCGGGTGGAAATGCCGCTGTTTTCCTTGATGGATACATCCGTGATGTCTACATTGCCGGTGTTAACAATGTCGTAGGTCACGGTAACCTTCTGCCCCTCGCCTGCGGTGGTGGGCACAATGATGCGGTTGACCTCCACCGCCGTAACAGCGCCGGCATAAGCGATGCTGCGGGAGAAGTTCAGCTCCTTGTTCATCATTTCGCCGCTGTCATTCAGGACGGAATAACGGATTTTGAAGATGACCTTGCCGTTGTTCAGCTCATCCTGGGTGACGTTCCACACGCCGCTCCAGCGCTTGGAGGAGCCAGCCGCCAGGGTAGGCGCGCCGAATTCCTCCACCTGCTTGCCATCAGGATAATACAGGGTGATGGGGCTGGGCATTTCGCTCTCGCCGGTGTTGGTCACCTCAATGGTGACCGTCACCTCGCCCGGGGCCGCGAAATCATAGGTGCTCAGCTCCATGGCCAGTTTGAGGTTATCGGTTTCCGCAGCCTGAGCGGCCGCAAACAGGCCCAGCGTCAGCAGAACCGTCATCAGACATACAATCAGCCGTCGTTTTGTCATGGCATCTTTTTGGGCGGAACGCATCCGCCCATCCTCCTTCCGCGCCCGGACAGGCATGGCATCGGTCGATTGACGCTTGGTGAAGCGTACAAATCATCAATCCTATTGTACCCGTGAAGGGGTATGCCTGTCAAGCAAACGTGCCAGGGAAATGTAAATTCTGCGTACCGTCAGACCGAAGCGGCCTCCAGCAGGGCCCGCATGCCCATAATGTACCCGTAAAAACCGAAACCAACAATCTGCCCGCGGCAGGCCGAGGCTGTCATGGACACATGGCGGAAGGCCTCCCGGGCGTGGACGTTGCTCATGTGGCACTCGATAACCGGCATGGGCACCGACGCGATGGCATCATGCAGGGCGACGGAAGTATGGGTGTACCCCCCTGGGTTAAACACCGCGCCGTCAAAGCCGTCAAAGTACGCCTGCTGAAGGGCGTCGATGAGGGCCCCTTCATGGTTGGACTGGACGCAGCGCAGTTCAGCGCCCAGCCGCTGGGCCTCCTCGCGGCACAGGGCCATCAGGTCGTCAAAGGTCTTCGCGCCGTAAACGGACTTTTCGCGCAGGCCGGTCAGGTTGATGTTGGGGCCGTTGAGGATCAGGATTTTCTTCATTGCGGGGTCAGCTCCTTGGTCAAAGTATCCACAAGATCATCGGGCATGGGACAGCCCTGCCATAATTTCTCGGCTTCCACCGCCTGGGCGATGAGCATCCCCATGCCCATGCAGGCGGGGATGCCCCGCTGCCGGGCGGCGCGCACCAGCACGGTCTCCGGGGGATTGTAGATCATGTCGGCCACCCCGGCGGCTCGCCGGAGAATGGCGTCCAGGGCTTCGCGGCGGATGGGGCAGCCGTCCACGTCCGGCCACATGCCTGCCGGCGTGGCGTTGACCAGCACGCCGCTGAAGGCTGTATCCAGGGCGGCGTAGTCGATTTCGTCCTCCTCCTGGGGATGGCGGGAAACCATGGTCACGCTGGTGGCGCCCATATGTTCCAGGGCTACTCGCGCGGCTTTGGCCGCCCCGCCGGTGCCCAGCACGAAGCAGGGCTTGCCGCTGGGCTCGATCCCCCCTCGGCGCAGCTCGTCCATGAAGCCGGGCACATCGGTGTTGTGGCCCCGGCCGTCCCGGGTGACGGTGTTCACCGCGCCGATGGCCCGGGTGGCGTCATCCATGTCCCGCAGAAAGGGAAGAATCTCCTGCTTGTAGGGGATGGTCACGTTGAAGCCGTCCAGCTCGGCCATCAGGCGCGGAACCTCCTCCCGGAAGCGCTCTCGCGGAATTTCGATCAGACGGTAATCCGCCCGGATGCCCAGATGCCGGAAGATAGCCTCATGGACGGGGACGGACAGGCTGTGCCCCAGGTGCTCACCGATGAGGGCGTAGTGCTGCATGGCGGGGGCCTCCCTTGGGTTTGATGGGGTTATTATACACCAAGGAGGGCAGGTGGGGCAAGCAGTTTTGCCGAGCGCCGGACTTTGCCTATGGGCTGAATGGCCTCAATTGCTGAACTTTGGTTTGTCATGCTTCTGAAAGCGACGATGTTCAGAAATTTCGTTCCCCGGCGGGCGTCGCGGGCGAAGAATCAGCCGCGCTCCGCTTCCTTCATTTGCACCACGCGCTCCAGCTCCCGGCAAAAGTCGGGCGGCGTCATCTTCCCCTGAACGAGCTGCTCGATCAGCTGGGAAACGCTTTGATCCTGCCACAGCTGCTCGGTAAGCACAACGCCGTATTGCATGGTCTCCCCATAGGCGGCCAGGCTGGCCTCATCCACCTGATAACGGTTCTTCTCCGCCAGCTCCAACTGCCGTCGGCATTCCGCCAGCTGCGTTTCCAGCTCCTTTTTGTCAGGAGCGCTTTCGGCTTCCACCAGGGCGCTTTCCAGCCACTGGATGGTTTCCTGCAGCTGCTTCATCTGCTCAAGGGCCTGGGGGCTCTCCATGGTTTGATTGGCCTGCGGCGAAAGGGCCATCCGCAGCATAGGATCCATCTGGTCGTAATAGGCGGCCAAATAGGCCTGCGCCAGGTCTTGTTTGGGGCTGTATGGGTTGATAAAAGCCACACAAATCCGCAGCGGAATGATGGGAGTGTCTTCATCGCGCAGCGGCATGGCGTAGGTGTGCAGGCCTTCCATTTCCGAATGGCCGACAGTGAGCCCCTGACGCCGGAAGAGGATGTGCTCCTTCCGATCCATCTGATGGGCCGACATGGCCTGCCCGGCTCGATAGGCTACGTCGATCAACGCTACGTTGTCCTCTGCCGAAAATCCGATTTCGCCTCCCTTGGCCTGCTGCTGAGCCATGATATAGTCCAGGGTAATCTGTACAAGTTTGCGCGCATCCATGCCCACGGGCGTGATTTGCCGCTGCCACAGCGTCTCGTCCCACTGAGCGATCTGCTCCAGCAGTTGCAGCCAGGAGGTCGGAAGAGCATAGCCTTCCTCCAAGCACATATCATACACCGTAAGATCATAGGCCAGGCAGTATTCCTGGGCGGCAACATAGATCGGCATGCCCATGATCGTCTGTTCCTTCGTGACTGCTTCCCGAAGGGGACGGTACATACCCGCGATGTCCTCGGCCAGCTCCGGGTGAACAATGGGCGCGGCAAAGTCCTTGCGGAAGATGATGTCGGTGGATACCATGCTTCCCTCCACATAGTAAATGTCCACGCTTTTGTCATGCGTCACCAGTTGGTTGAGAAGCATTGTGTCGGTAAAGAAAAAGTTATCCATCTCCCGCAGGGCAACGTTGACGGATTGGGCGGCGTTTTGCGCAATATCGTTTCCACTTAACCCGCCGGATAGCGTCAGGGTGCTTGCATCAGTGGCCGTGTCCGAGCCGCAGCCCCAGCAGGCCAGCAGCATAAGCAACGCGGCAAGGCAGGACAGCCGTCTTTTATTCACAATCAATCACCTCCGCAAATAACGATCTGATCAGCATGTGTGCGGTATCAACGGTTGATTAGTCTGTAAAAACCAACGCAAGAATCATACTTTTCATACCAACTCACAACAACAAGTCATCTTTGAAAAGGAGCTTTATCCTCACGATTATGGCAGAAGTACTGGGTACAGGGTTTTATTCCGAGTGATATTATTCATAATAAAATTGTTAAAAGTAGAAGTATGTATGGTTATTTGGATCTGGGTTGTCATTCTGTTTTAGGGCATGCTGTGCAGATTTGCCATACAGTCTTCTTCCGCTTGCATATTACGCGCAATACACCGCTAAAAGGATACTAAAGTTAACAATCTTTACAACATTTGTTTTAATGCTGTATACGTTTACAGGTCAATATGCATTGTATACCAAAGATTCTGCCATATAGAAAGAGGGCAAAAAGAGTAAAAAGACTACCAGGATCGTCGTAAGCCATTCAGTCCGCTTTTTCATGCGCTCTCCTCCCTTTGGTTTGTAAAATATGCCAGCCAACAGTCGCTATTTGCTCTATACCACAGTATGAGCGTATTGTCAATATATAACGGTCAAAAACGGTTTAAAATTTGAACAAGACGAGCACAAAGTATGAGGAACATTGTCAGGGTATAACAGGCATTTTGTAATCTTTTCTACAATGCCGCGCCGCCTGAACCAAGGCAAACATCCCGCCAGAACAGGCCGCAATGGCTGCTGTTCCGCCGGGATGATGATACCTGGTTTTGTTCCGATGCTGATCCGCCATCGCCTTGGCCTGAGGGCACAGCTCCGCCTCGCTGAAGGTGTGTTCCTTGGTCATGGCGGTTTCGGTGCTCCATACAGTCGCGGATGAGTTGGGGAGAAAGGGCGCGCCGGTCAGGCCGGTTCGGTCGATGCGCCGCTCACCTTGCCGGTTCACCAGATACATCTGATCGCCGCCCTGGCCGGTGGTGAGGGATTGATGGGGATATTATGCACCATGGAGGGGTGAAGGGGTAAGGGGGGCAAAAAGGGCTTCGCCCCGTGCTGCGCCTGGCAAGAGGGGATTTCCGATTGTCGGCGGCGAGGCTGTCATCCCTTACCCGCGCACTTCTGCCCCACGCCCGCCCCTTACCCCAGCTCGGACAGGACAATATTTCGCACCTTGCGGATGACGGGATCGAAGGCGCCGTGGACGGCGTTCTGCATCACCAGGAGGCTCAGACGCTCATGGGGCATGTTGGCGAAGTAGGTGCCCATCATGCCGTCCCAGCCGTATTCATCCCGAAGGGCCAGACCGGCCCAAAGCCCTGGCTCGACGCACACGCGCATCAGCTTGCCATAGCTGAAGCCATCCCGGCAGTCGCCCATGTCAGCGAAGGGGCCGGCCGTCAGCTGGGGCTGAGTCATCCAGCGGACTGTGGCAGGGCGCAGGAGCTGCCGTCCGCCCCAGGCACCCTCGTGGAGCAGCATGTCGGCAAAGGCCGCATAGTCGTCCATGGTGGAGCGAAGTCCGCCGCCGCCGGCAACGTAGGCAGGCATGCGGTCGAAATCACCGATGCCGAAAAACATCTGACGGAAGGGCGTCAGCCCCTCGGGTGTCCGGCGATAAGCGGTCACCAGGCGCTCCTGCTTTTCCGGAGGGACGAAGAAAGCGGTGTCCTCCATGCCCAGCGGGGTAAAAAATTCATCCTGAAGGAAGTCGGCCAGAGGCTTGCCGGAGACGATCTCGATCACCGCGCCCAGCACGTCGGCGCAGGTGCTGTACCGCCAGTGGGCGCCCGGATGAAAGGCCAGGGGCAATTCGCCGATGCGGTTGGACAGCTCCTGGGTGGTCATGCCGTTTCCGGCCTCGATGCGCTGGTGGACTTCCGCAAACAGCCTGGCGGCGGCGCGGTCGGATTCGTCTCCGTCGCCGGGGTAGCTCAGGCCTGCCGTCATGCCCAGCAGATCCATGACGCGCGCGGGCCGATGGGCGGGAACCAGGCCCTCCGGCGTAGCCACCTTCTGCTGGCGGAAGCCGGGGAGAAAGGCGGACACCGGCGTCATCAGATCCAGCTCGCCGCGCTCCATCAGCAGCATGACCGCCGCGGAGACGATGGGCTTGGTCTGGCTGAACATGCGGAAAATATTGTCCCGGCGCAGAGGCGCGGCAGCAGCCAGGTCAGCATAGCCTGCCTGGCTGTACACAACCTCCTTGCCGTTTTGGCGCACCAGCACGGAGATGCCAGCGGTCTCATGTCTGGCGACAGCCTGCTGAAGGCATTGGGTCATACGTTCCTGAAGGTTCATCGCTTTTCCTCCTCATGCTCGACGGGTCGGCCAAAAACGGGTGGGCTTTCATTATGAAATGAAAAACGCGCCAAAGCAGCCAGGCCGCTTTGGCGGAAGATATTACTTGTTGCTGAAGGTGACGATGGACTCCGTGGCGGCAGGCTTTTTCAGACCCAGCTCATTCACGCAGCGCAGGGCCAGGTTGGCGGCGTCCAGCACGGCGGTGGACGTGATGGTCGCGCCGGAAATCGCTTCGATGCTGCCGCCATTCTGGCCGTCCAGACCAATGAACTGATCCTGGAAGGCAGGCTCCTTGGCTCGCGCGCCAAAGCCGGCGGTCTCGGCAAAGTTGGTATCGCCCACCACGCAGCCGGTCACTACGCCGTCCGTGCCCACACCCAGGGTAACGGCCACCGGGCCGCCATAGCCCGTCACGGAGGCGGTCACGCACCAGCCGACGGTTTCAGTGCCGTTTTTCGCCTCGTAAAGGCTGCCCACGCCGAAATTCTCCGGAACCTCCAGCTCCGCATAGCTTTCGGCGGGCATCACCGCGGCGAAGGACGCCCGCAGCGCCGACATCTGATGCTCCGCGATGGGGCCCTTGGTCACAGTGTTGGTCAAAGCCAGCACCAGAGCGGCCACCACCGCGATAATTCCCAGCACCGCAAACGCGGGTAGTCCCTTCCGGGCATTGTTGCTATCCATGATGTTTCCTCCTTGTGTCAGGCTCCTGAGAAGCCTGTGCCGTATGTTCATCGGAGCGCCAGTCCGTAACGCTCCGCGAATCCCTTGGTTGCCTGCGCCTCTCCCTGCGCGTCGATCAGCAGGCCGTCATAGCCCTCCCGCTCCAGCAGCGCCAGCGCCTTTTCCCGGCCCAGCACCACGCAGGCAGTGGCCAGGGCGTCGGCGTCCATGGAGCTGGCCGAAACAATGGTGGCGGAGACGATGCCCGTATCGGCGGGCAGGCCCGTGGCGGGGTTCAGAATATGGTGATAGGTCACGCCGTCCCGGGTGAAGCATCGCTCGTAGGTGCCGCTGGTAACGACAGAGGCGTCTCTGACGCTGACGACAGCTATGGCCTGACCGGGCTGGGCAGGGTCGGCAATGCCGATGCGGTAGGGCGAGCCTCCATCCTTGGCCCCCACGGCATACACGTTGCCGCCAAAGTTCAGCGTGCCCGTGGCGCCCTGCTCCCGAACCATCCGCGCCAACTGATCGGCAATGTACCCCTTGGCAATGCCGCCCAGATCCAGCTGCATCCCCGCGGGCAGGGTGACGGTGCCGCCGTCTCCCAGGATCAGGCGGCTGTCATCCGTCAGCGGCAGGGCGGCAAGGCGTTCCTGATCGGTGGGCATCCGCATGGCGCCGCTTGTAAAGTCCCACAGAGCAGACAGGGGTGCGATGGTCACGCGAAAAGCGCCGTCCGTCATGGCGCTGATCTCCTTGGCTCTGCGCAGAATCGCCCAGGTTTCGGGATCTACCGCGACGGGCTGGCCACCGGCACGATTGATGCGGTCAATGTCGCTTCCGTCAATGGTTTTGCTCAGCAGCCGCTCATACCGTCCGCAGGCCTGCCACAGCTCGGTCAGCAGCTCCTGAGAGCCGCCGCTCAGGGTGATGGTCACCACGGTGTCGAAATAGTAGCCAACGCCGCTGATGGGCTCAGCTGGAGCCGCGCAGGCGCTGAACAGAAGTAAAAGCGGCACACACAGCGCCATCAGGAGACGACTTTTCATGGAGCCACCGCCAATTCCACGCTGACCCGGTTGGGCAGACAAATGATATAGGTCTGCTGGGGCCGCGTTTCCCAATTGTTCAGGGTGACGGCGCCCATGTGGACGCACAGCTGATTGCCGCAGGTGGAGGATGCCATCACCGCGCCCTCTGCCGTTATGTCAATGACGTTGACGCGACCATCTCCCTGATCCACCGTGACTCGCTGAGGGCGTGACAGAGGAACGCGGCAGTATTCCTGCCCGTCCACGGTGATAATGACCATGCTTTCCGCGGTTCGGGTGAGAAACAGCGGGGACAGTGCCATCATCCCGATGGCCAGCAAAACCATACCGCCAACCAGCAGCAGATTTCTTCGTTTCATGATCCTCCTGACCGGACTTTTCCGGCAAGCTGAATTATAACATGTTTGGAAAATCCGTGTCAACACCGGGTACGCCTTCGCGGATATTTTCCTGCGGCTATGACCATTTCATCCTCGGCTCCGTCCATGGAACATATAGAATCAGGGTGTCAAAAAGTGGCTATGCCACTTTTTTGAGTTATGCACTCACTCACTGGTCGAATGGCTATGCCATACTCCCGGCCGTTCGTTCGTGTAAGGAAGCTTTTTCTGACGAAAAAGCACGAAAATCGCCGTACAGGGGCTTCGCCCCGTTTAACCGCCCCGAAGGGGCTCGCCGATTTTCGATGGACAGTCAGAAGGCCTGCGGGCCCTTCGACACCTCCCAGGACTTTTTTGACAGGCTGATAGAATAATGATGATTCCCCCTCTATGCGGCCGCGCCGTTTGCTCAAACCAGGCGGCGTCTTAGCTGCTTAAGCACATGATCTGCTTCAAAGGCGGCTGGTAACCTGCGTGATGAGGAACTGCGCCGCCTGTGGGCATGAAGCGCCGCGGGGGCCATCAAGCCCTTGTGCGCGTACGCCATTTTCGGCTTCGATGCCCCTGCGGGCCAAGCTCAATCCCAGGACTTGGCACTGCTATCGCTTCGGACATATGCGCAGTAGAAGTGCGGTATCTCAGCTGGAGCAAGCCGGACACAGCATTCAAAGGGGATTTGACGGCAAAAGCATAGATCATATCGGCATGGCTGATGTACCATAGCGGTATCCTCCCATATGCCGCGACACGGTTCCTATCCGGATTGTCAACGTTTTCTATTTATGAAAACGGTAAAAACTTGCAAAAGCGAAGCAGGGGAGGGAACACCGGCTTGCGGGTGACGGGAAAGCTGCGGCGTTCCTGGTTGGAATGCAGCTGCAGCTTTGACGGGCATCGTCCCCCGAAAAACAACGCGTCCCGCAGCCCATCAGGCCGCGGGACGCCGAACGCTGCCGTTCACCCCTCCGGCGACAGCAGCAGCACCGGTTCGGACACCAGCTCATACATATCCTCGCCTATATACGCCTTGACACGAATGCGGTATTGCCCCTCCGGCGCGCTTTCACCGTTGGCGCGCTGCCCGTTCCAGGTGAAGAAGGAGCCCCGAGGGAGCAGCTGCTCGGGGCGGCTGGAGGCCCGGGAGCACAGCCGGCGTACCGTCGTGCCATCCATGTCCTCCATGGTGACGGTTAGCTCGCAGGGGTACTGGTGGTGGATGACGAAGTTCAGCTCATCCCCCTGCTCGGGGCAGAAGGAGGCCTCCGGCAGAATTTCCAGAAGAGGGTCGCCCTTGGCGGGGGGGACGCACAGCACTTTGCTGGCGGCCAGGAACCACTGGTTCTCCTGCTTGGCGACCATCTGCAACAGGACGTAGCCATAGCCCTCGCCATCCGCCCGCTCCAAGGACAGGGTGCGATCCTTCATGCCCGGGGAAAGGTAGCCCCGGGTATCGCCGTGAACGCCGAAGCGCTCCTCGTTGTCGTAGATCAGCCGGGCATGCTCGAAATCCCACCGACCCTCCTTCTGGTATACGATCTGGTAGGCCACCTGGGCGGGCCGAACCACGTTGAAGGAGAAGTTGACCGCCGGATTGTCGGCAGACAGCGTATCCCCGGCAAAGGCAATGCCCTCAATGATGCTGTCCCGACGCCGCCCTGTGTAGGCGGAGGCGTCATAGCGGAGAACGGCGAAATCGTCCTCCTCGGGGTAGCAGCGCACGGTGGACGCGCCGTGGTAGGCCAGCAGATAGCGCTTGAGCTCGTTCAGGGTGATAACGCCGTCGCGGTTTTCGTCCGCGCCATAGCCGCCCTGTACGGACAGCCCCGCTGCCAATGCGGAGGAGAAGTAGCCCGCGCCCACGGACGCCTCGCCCTGCCAGAACCAGCTTTGCTCCGCTCCGCCCGAGGAGCAGAGCACCTTGTAATCCTCCCCGGCGAAAACGTTGCCAAAGGGGCCGTGGATCCCCTTGCCGATGACCGCGCCGGAGTGGCAGGCGTCCAGTATCAGCACCTTTATGCCGGAGATCCGATCAAACATAGCGCGCAGCTGACGGGCTGTCACGGCTTCCTCCCGGTTGCCGTCGGAAAGCAGGAGCGCCATTTCGCCATTGTCCATGCCCTGGCTCCATTGACCGTGGGTGCTGATGTAAAAATAGCTGACGTCGCCTTGCGCGGCATCGCCAAAGGCCGCCTGAATCAGCGATTCCAGCTCGGCGGCGCTGCTCAGGTCGTTGCGGCGGGTGATGAGGCGCTCCAGGTTCATGGCGCCGCCGGACAGGGCTTCGGCCACGCGGGTGACGTTGGTGGCGGAGGCAGGGGTGGTTTCCTCCTGGGTCACAAAGCGGTCGCAGCCAACCAGCAGCGCACGGTTGACGCCCTCTGCCCTGGCCGACGCGGCCGCGGTCATCAGGCACAGCCATGTGGTCAGCGCCAGCATCATCAAGCCCATCCGCCTCACGACCGTACCTCCCCTCCGTTATCGCGATTCCTTCGCGAATCCATTGTACACCTATTTAGACGCAATTCCTATCGGAAATGTTCGCTCATTATAGAAAAAATTGCTGAAAGGTTACGACATGACTGCTAATTTTTCCTGCCGAGGCTGAAAATTTGCTGATTTTCATCCGCCATATTTCACCTTCACGGTCAAATGTTGCCGCCTGGCAGGAAAAATGCGTGGCTGAATCGAAGAAATCCATACCGAAGGTTTGCAGAAGCATTTCGGCCGGAGGAAAGGGGAAGCGCCTGCCCCTTGCGTCAGGCAGCCATTTATTGAAAGCATATTTCGCGGTATAAAAAAGAAAGGTCGCTTTGGCGACTGCTGATAACGCTGAATACCATGGAAAGGAGGAGGTCTTATGGAGTTGATTCGCGCCTTGACGGACAAGGCTGTGCTGGGGACGGCAGGGCATTCCTCCGCCAGACCCAGGCTGACGGCCCGGGCGATCCTAATCAATCCAGAGGGCAAGGTGGCCGTGATGTATTCCGGCAGATACGGCCTGTACACCCTGCCGGGAGGCGGCGTGGAGCCGGAGGAAACCTTGATTGACGCCCTTCGGCGGGAGATGATGGAGGAAACCGGCTGCCGGTGCCACCGCATCCGGCCGCTGGGCTATGTATCGGAGAACCGCGGCTACTGTGATTATACGCAGGTATCCTGCTACTATGTTGTTACAACCCGCGACAGGCTGCTGGCTCCGCACCTGACGGCGGTGGAGGAAGCGAACAAGACTACGGTGCAATGGTACACGCTGGAGGAGGCGGACAGGCTCATCCGGGAGCCGCGACACCACAACCGGCAGCGGAAGTTTCTGCAGGCGCGGGATGTGGCGGCGCTGGATCAGTATCACAGGCAGCGGAGCGGCCATGGCGGGCCGCGTAAACGATAGACATTGGATGCCGGCTTTGGTTTGCGGGGCGCAACTATCGGTTGCGGAGCCGCAAATGCAAGCCGGACTTGCTGGCGCAACCGGA
>Ga0073908_1004070_pt1 | contig 13770 bp, 10 predicted proteins | sample MucameincwithD2O_FD_65484 | JGI IMG/M metagenome (GOLD analysis project Ga0073908, IMG submission 65484) | Mouse cecum microbial communities from Vienna, Austria - Mucus amended microcosms incubated with D2O | ecosystem: Host-associated > Mammals > Digestive system > Large intestine > Cecum...
GTCTGTCCCCCGTCGACGATATATTTTCCCAGTCCGAGGGCAAGGCTTGCCACGCCCTCTTCCGCCGTCTCATAACCAATGGGATAATAGTTTATCGAGCGCAGCACACCGCTTATGTTGGGATAGAAGTAGTCTCCATACTGTTTTCCTACAACCTCTTGCAATATCACCGCCATTTTCTCCTGATCTATCACGTTGCTCGTTGCCGTCATGTAAGCCTTCGAGTCGCGGTAGTAAACCGACGCATATACGCTCTTTATAGCCGCCGCCAGCATCTCCAGCATCTGCGCTTTGTCATCAAGGCGCGGTATCATGTATGTGGAATATATGCCTGCAAAGGGCTGATAGTGCGAGTCTTCCAGCAGGCTCGAAGAGCGCACGGCGACAGGACTGTTGGTCGCCTCGAAGAAGGTATAAAAGTCTGCCCGGAACCTGTCCGGCAACTGTGCTTTAAGGAAATGTTCCAATATCTCATCGTCCGAAGCATCGCTCAGAGCAACCTGATACAGGTTATTGTTGTCCATAAACTCGTCGAACACATCGGTACACAGCACCACCGTCTTCGGTATGGATACCTTCACACCCTCGAAACCGTTAAACTCCGGATGTTTTTTTATGATGTTGTCGAGAAAAGCCAGTCCCCTACCCTTTCCGCCAAGCGAACCGTCGCCGATACGCGCAAAATGGCTGTAGGCATCGAAGCGGTCGCGGTTGAACAACGCCACGATACCGATATTCTTCATGTGACGATACTGAACTATGGCGTCGAAGATAATCCTGCGGTGGGCGTCGACGTCCTGCAGGCGGTGCCATGTCACGGTCTTGAGAAAAGCCGACACGGGGAATATGGCACGTGCACACAGCCAACGGCTCATGTGGTTGCGCGATATATGATAGAGCATCGAGTCGTATGGAATGTTGAAGATGTTGTCCTGCAGTTCCTTCAAACTGCGCACACGCTTTATCTCCTTGCGTGTGGCAGGGTCGCGGAATATGAAGTCGCCAAAGCCCATGTGCTCCTCCATTATCCCGCGCAGGTCTATGTTCATCTTTTTCGAGTTCTTGTCTATGAACCTGAAGCCCTCTGCCAGCGCCCTTTCGCGGTTTGCCGTCTCGCTGCTCTGTATTATCAGCGGTATGTATTCGTCGCGCCGGCGTATCTCGCGCAACAGTTTCAGTCCTGCATCGGCATCCTTCACACCGTCTTTCGGAAAGCGGCAGTCGGATATAACGCCCAAAGTGTTGTCGGCATACTTGTCATACAACTCCATCGCCTCCTCGTAGTTGCGCGCCAATACCACCTTCGGGCGTCCGCGCATGCGCAGCGTCGCACTGTGCGGATTCAGCGCCTCGGTGGCAAAACGCTGGCTTTGTGCCAGTATATAACTGTACAGGTTGGGCAGCACCGACGAGTAGAAGCGTATCGAGTCCTCCACCAATAGAATCATCTGCACGCCCGCCTCGTTGATGTCGTGCTCAATATTCATCTTGTCCTCGATGAGCTTTATTATAGAGAGTATAAGGTTTGTGTTTCCGAGCCAACAGAATACATAGTCGAAAATCGACAGGTCTTCGTTCTCCATACGCCTCGTTATGCCATGCGAGAAAGGTGTCAGCACCACGCACGGAATGTCCGGGAAGCGGTCTTTGACGGCACGCGCCACGGTAAAAGCATCGTTGTCTGCATTTCCCGGCATACATATCACAAGGTCCACGGTTGTGGCATTCATCACCTCCATAGCCTCTTCTATGGTACTCACCTGCGTGAATGCCGGCGGATAGCGCAACCCCAACGCAGTATATTCGTTGAATATTTTCTCGTCCACACGCCCGTCGTCCTCCAGCATAAAGGCATCGTATGGATTTGCAACGATAAGGACATTGAATATGCGGTGTGTCATAAGATTGACAAACGACACGTCCTTAAGATAGAATTTGTTCCACTCCTGAGGTATGTTCATAGGTGTATTCATTTTTAATAGGACTATGAAAAGGTAATGCAAGCCGAGCGCAATCAAGCTTGCTTGATTATGCAAAGATAAGATAAAACGGCGAGACACATCAACAAAGATTTAATAAAAACGCGCTATATTTTGCACATTATAAAACAGCACACCGACGGTCGTTTTCCAAAAGATGGCTTTTCGGCTTGCAAAAGGTGCCCTTTCAGGCTCTAAAAGGCGGCATATCAGAGGCTGAAAGGTGTCCTTTTAGAACGCAAACGGTAACATTCTGACAATCAAAACGTTGCAATATGCAAGAAAAGCGATATGGTATTGGTGGGAATTCTGAATTAAGACACTCGGAAATACCAGCCGACACACGCCCGCCATGCCGCAAAACAACGGCAGAAAACCGTGCCAAAGACACCTTACATGCTATTTCACAAATATCATGAAGTAAACTGTTTTCAGCTTTTCAGTATCACAAAGACAATCAGGACACAATATTAACATTCATTGATTTTGCCGTACAAAATTTTATCTTTATATTTGCAAATGGATACTTGCAATACGGACAGGACGCAGGAACATCCGTTTCCACCCCGTCAATATAAATAGAGAGAAATAAACATTTACACATCATTCTTAAGAAAATCATTTATGAATACGAAAAAGTTACTTGGTTCATTAGTATTATTTATGTTCTGCACTTGCATGTCGTTTGCCCAGGATGCAGACGTAACGGTTTTATTGGACGAGAAGTTCGATGCCTTTACGGAAGGAACGGTGGATGCACCGGCAACAACAGATATCAGTACGCCAACTTACAGCGGCAAACTCGCCACCACTCTCTCCGGGTGGAAAGGCTCAAAGGTCTACGAAGCAGGAGGAGCACTTCTGATTGGTGATGGCGGAAACATTGAGACAGCGAGACTGTCGGGCTACAGTTACGGCAAGACGATAAAGATAACGCTGGATGTAAAGAGCCGTGCATCGTATGGCGGAATTGTTACGGTGAGCATGGGGAGCACATACAGCCCATACATAAACCAACAGACAGAACTTGCCGACGACAATTGGCACACCATAACAATATACAGTGCATCCGCATCAAGTACATACGGATTGAAAATATCGCCGCTGCTAATCTTCGAAGGCATACTTATAGACAACATTAAGGTTGAAATGAGCGACAAATTTGTAGCTCCTACTACGGCAAAACAGCCTGAAGATGCAACCGCCACATCGTTTACAGCTAAATGGGACAGAATTTCAGGTGCAACGGCTTATCTGCTTGACGTGTATACAAAGGCAGACGGTACCGATGAAAAAGAATATCTTCTTAAAGACGACGAGGTAACCACTACCTCTAAGAGAGTTGAAGGACTTGAGGAAGGAAAGACCTATTACTATACCGTTCGCACAAAGAAAGGCGAGAATATATCCGACTACTCTAACGAGATAGAAGTGGTTGAAGTGATATCAAGCGTGGACGCTCCAAAGGCAATTGCCGCCACAAACGTTACGGCAAACGGCTTTACGGCAAACTGGGAGGCTGTGGCAAAGGCTGCCAAGTACGATGTTCTGCTGTTCAAGACAGAAACAATGGCTGAAACAACAGAGAAGAGAATACTCGATGAAGACTTCTCGGGAGTAACCATCGGTTCGCTTACAGGTACTGTGGAATACGGCAAGACACAGGAATATCTTGATGCCTATACGACTGTTCCGGGATGGTATGGCGTAAGTCATTGCTTCGCAAAAGGATACATGGGTATAGCACCTTTCAGCGGTCCGGGAAGCATTACGACACCGGCACTCGACTTTACCGCCAACAACGGCGCAGGCAAACTGACAATAAATATGGCAGAAGGCGCTTACGGAAAATATAATGCAGGATATGAGGTAACCATAAATCTCTACAACGGCAATGAAGAGACAGCGGCAGAAACAAAGACCGTGACTTTGGAAGAGGGCTTCAAGGAATATACAGTAGAATTCACAAAAGGCACAGCCGAGAGCTATATTGAAATTGTGTACGGTGGAGAAAAGAAACTGTTCGTAGACTATATGTATGTCACAACAACACTGAAAGCAGGCGACAAGTACACATCGCTTGTCGAGACAAGAGAGGTGGAAGGCGACAAGACATCTACGGATTTCAGCGTAACTCTTGACGAAAACACAAGCTACTCATATCAGGTGACAGCATACGTGCGCACGGTTGTAAGCGGCGAAATAGACCTGCTCGGCTCTGCCCCGTCGAATGCCGTAGAGGTAAAGCTGACTCCTTCGGCAATCAACGGCACCGAAAACGACATCAATGATACAACACTGCGCATCGTAGACGGAGGCGTAAGCGTAACGCTCGGAACCGAAACGACAATCTATGTGTACGGCATGGACGGACGTCTGATAAAGAGCGTAAAGGGCAACAAGGGCAACAACAACATCGGCATGGCACGCGGTGCGGCTATAGTAAGAGCCGGAGACAAGAGCTACAAGGTTGTAATTCGCTAACATAAGCACTTATGAAAAGATACATATTATCTTTGTCATGCCTCGCTCTCGGTATCGTTTCGGCAATAGCCGGTCCTATAGGCAGGAACCGGGCAGAGGCATTGGCAAAGGATTTCATGAACAAGCGATGCAGTACAACTGCATCGCTTAAATGTATTCCGGTACGCAAGGGTGCCAAAGCACAGGCAAAGGACAACGAAAAACTGTACGTGTTCAACATCGGCAGCGACGAAGGCTTCGTCGTGGTGGCGGGCGATGACAATGCGGTTCCCGTACTGGGATATGCCGATACGGGCTGTTTCAATTCTAAAGACATTCCCGCAAACATGGCAGAATGGCTAAAGTTGAACGAAATATATGTGGAGCACTGCGCCCGGGCAGGCGCCCCGCAGACCGCCGGCACGTCTCGACAGGGCACCGTGGTAGTGGATCCGCTGTTGGGAGATATAAACTGGGGACAGGACTATCCGTTCAATGAGAAGTGCCCCACATACACATCGGGCGGCACCGCAAAGCACTACTACGTGGGATGCGTGGCAACGGCGGCGACACAGATAATGAAATACCATAATTATCCGCAGCGCGGCACGGGGAACAAGAGCTACACATGGAACGGTAAGGAGCTGGCAGCCGACTTCGGCAGCACGGTGTACGACTGGAACAACATGCTGCCTTTCTACCCCGAAACGGGTGCGACGCCAAGTCAGACAGATGCCGCGGCGACACTTGCGGCAAACTTCGGCATAGCCGTGGAAATGGACTATTTGCCTGAAGGCAGCGGTGCATTGTCTATGCTTGTGCCGGGTGCTCTGCGCGATTATTTCGGATACGACGGTGCGACAGTGATGCGCAAACGTGCTTATTACAGCAGCAGCGAGTGGCTGGAACTGATAAAGGGCGAGCTTGATGCCGGCAGACCGGTGTATTATGGTGCGACGAGCGACACCGGAACGGGCGGACATGCCTTTGTGTGCGACGGCTACGACTCGGAGGGTTATGTGCATATCAACTGGGGATGGTACGGTCGCAGCAACGGCTACTTCCTTGTAAACCACCTCAATCCGAGCGAACTCGGCGTGGGAGGAGGCACAGGCGGATACAACCGCGACCAGGAAATAATAACGGGCATACAGCCGGCAACGGGCACGAACAACGGTTTCTGTCGCCCGTTGTACAGCAGTTCGGTATATTGTTCTTATTTCGGTACGGACTTTATGCTTATGACCAACCTGTCGAACTACGACACCAAACCTTTCGACGGAGAAGTGGGCGTAGCACTTACAAAAGGCGGAACGACCGTAAAGATGCTGCATGTCGAAAGCCTGCACATGGACGGTTACGGCAAGAACAGAGGTTCTTCATCCATTCCGCTGTTTACAATAAAAGGAATTTCGACCAACACCGGCACGTCTGTTGCCGACGGAGAGTATGACATAATACTTGTCTTTCGTGAATCGGCAGAGGCTGACTGGCAGACAATAAGACACGAGAACAGCAGCCGCGGCGCGGTTAAAGCCACTGTAAAGAACGGTGTGATAACGACAGACAACGACAATGCCACGCATCCGGACGTGTCTATGCTCACCCCTCTGACGCCCGACGGTGACGTATATGCACAAGGAAGCGCGCTGTTCCGCATGAAGTTGCGCAACAACAGCAGCAACTTCGACCTGAAACGGATAACAATGGTGTTCGTTCCGGAGGACAATGCGGAGAAAGAATGGGCATACAGCAACTATGCAAACGTGTACAACGAAAGCACCGAAAGCATTGATTTTCTTATAAACCTTGACTCTTCCATGCCCGAAGGCACATACCATATCACACTGTTTGAAGACGGACACAGAGACCACCCGTTCAAACTCGCAGAGGGAGACGAGGGCATAATAACCGTCCTTCCGCCGTCGGCAGTACCGGTAATGCGCATGACGCAGAACGCCCTATGGCGCAACGCCACAGACACGGACATACTTCAGGGCGACAACGTGACCATTGCCTTGAACGCGCGCAACTATGCCGCGGCAGGCAAGGTGGGCATGACAACATGGCTCACGGACGTAAACAAGCCCGAGAACTCTTATCTCTTCCAGCAAAAGAACCTTGAGGTGGGACAAGGAGAAGCGGTAACCGGAACGTTCTACCGTAAGCTCCCGGTAGACCCGGGGACATATCGTGTGGATGTAAAATACACTACGGAAGACGGCAATACAACAACCGACGCCGTGGCTGAAGCATGCACGGAGACAATGACAGTAGGCGAAAACACATCCGACGTGTTGGTAAACGCCGTATCGTTAAATTTCCCGGACATTATATATAAAGGTGAGAACGCGACCGGTAGCATCACGTTGCAAGCTCCGCAGAAGTTCATCGGCACCGTATATATAAGGGCAAGACAACACACCATAACCAACGGCGAGATTATATACATGGGTTCGCAGACAATAAACGCGGGCGAAACGAAGACCATAAACTTCACATACCGCAGTCCTGCCGTAGCTCCCGGAGAGTATGTAATACTCGTTGAAGCAAAACAGGGCGGCAAGGAAGGCACCGTAGGTTCATACCGCAACTGCTACAAGCTGTTCGCCGTGAAAGAGCGTCCGACGGGCATAACCGACATTACGGCAGGCAACGAAAGCAACGGAAACATATCGGTGGCATACGGCGACGGCATGTTGCAGATATGCAACGGCAAGGGATATAATATTAATAAGGTGGAGGTGTTCGGTGCAAACGGACAGTGTGTACTGTCCGCAGGTAACATAAAAGGCAATTGTATACCGGCAAATACATTGGGGCACGGCATGTACATAGCACGCATATACACCGACAGGGGAACATTCAACAACAAATTTATAAAATAACTGACATGGAAAATAAACTGAAAAGAGGCACACTTTGCGTACAAGGAGGGTGGAAGCCGAAGAACGGAGAACCGCGCGTACTGCCCATCATACAGAGCACGACATTCAAATATGACGACAGCGAGGAAATGGCAAAGCTGTTCGACCTTGAAGCAACGGGATATTTCTACACACGCTTGCAGAACCCCACCAACGATGCCGTGGCACAAAAGATAGCCGACCTTGAAGGTGGCGTGGGGGCAACGCTGACATCATCGGGACAGGCGGCAAACTTCTACGCAATCTTCAACATCTGTTCGGCAGGAGACCACATCGTAACTTCCAACGAGATATACGGCGGTACATACAACCTCTTCGGTGTCACACTGAAGAAACTGGGCATAGAATGCACCTTTGTCAATCCCGATGCGCCGGAGGAAGAGATACAGAAGGCTTTCCGCCCCAACACGAAGGCGATGTTCGGAGAGACCATCTCAAACCCGGGATGCAATGTGCTCGACATCGAGAAGTTCGCGCGCATAGCACACGGCAACGGTGTTCCGCTGATCATAGACAACACCTTTGCCACGCCTATAAACTGCCGTCCGTTCGAGTGGGGATGTGACATCGTGACACACTCCACCACAAAATACATGGACGGACATGCAACGGCTGTAGGCGGAGTTGTGGTAGACAGTGGCAACTTCGACTGGGAAGCGCATGCCGGAAAGTTCCCCGGACTGACGACACCGGACGAGTCTTACCACGGGCTGACATACACAAAAGCCTTCGGAAAGATGGCATATACCACCAAACTGGTTGCCCAGCTGATGCGCGACCTCGGCTCCATACAAAGCCCGCAGAACGCATTCCTGCTCAATCTCGGTCTGGAAACGCTGCACCTTCGCATGCCTCAACACTGCCGCAATGCACAGGCAGTGGCAGAGTTTCTGCAAGAAAACGAACACGTGGCATGGGTTCACTACTGCGGACTGAAGGGCGACAAGGCTTACGAACTGGGACAGAAATATCTTCCAGAAGGCTCATGCGGAGTGATGTCATTGGGATTGAAGGGCGACCGCGACACTGCAATAAGGTTCATGGACTCGCTTAAGATGATAAACATAGTAACCCACGTGGCAGACGCACGCACCTGTGTACTGCATCCGGCAAGCCATACGCACCGCCAGCTGACCGATGAACAGCTCAAGGAAGCAGGCATAGCCCCCGACCTGATACGCCTTTCCGTCGGCATAGAAGACGTGGACGACATAATAGCCGACCTCCGACAGGCGCTCGACAAGTCGGTACAAAAATAACAGAATATCATCCGTAATATCATAAAGAAAGCAGGACGCGATAAAAACGTCCTGCTTTTTTTGGTCGTTACAATAAAATTCCATACTTTTGTGATATAGTTATTACAAACTGTCAGTTCAACTTTTAAATATACTACTATGGATGTTGAGAAAATTATGGTCGACCTGGAGAAGAGACATCCGGGTGAGGCAGAGTATCTGCAAGCTGTCAGAGAAGTGCTTATTTCCGTAAAGGATGTGTACAACAAGCATCCTGAGTTTGAGAAAGCAAAGATTATCGAGCGCATCGTAGAACCCGAACGCATCGTAACATTCCGCGTTCCATGGGTCGACGACCGTGGCGAAGTGCACGTAAACCTTGGTTACCGCGTGCAGTTCAACAGTGCGATAGGTCCGTATAAAGGCGGTCTGCGCTTCCACCCGTCGGTAAACCTTTCAATACTTAAGTTCCTCGGATTTGAACAGACATTCAAAAACGCGCTCACAACACTGCCCATGGGCGGTGGCAAGGGTGGCGCCGACTTCTCTATCCGCGGACGCAGCGATGCTGAAATCATGCGCTTCTGCCAGGCTTTCATGACCGAACTGTACCGCCATATAGGTCCGGACGAAGACGTTCCGGCAGGCGACATCGGCGTCGGAGGCCGTGAAATAGGTTATCTCTTCGGCATGTACAAGAAACTGAAGCACCAGTGGCACGGCGTGCTTACGGGCAAGGGACTCGAATGGGGAGGCTCACGCATACGTCCGGAGGCTACCGGTTTCGGTGCATTGTACTTCGTTAACGAGATGCTTCAGACACATGGCATCGACATAAAGGGCAAGACCGTTGCGATAAGCGGCTTCGGAAACGTGGCATGGGGAGCAGCGACAAAGGCGACAGAACTTGGCGCTAAAGTCATAACAATATCCGGTCCGGACGGCTACATATACGATCCCGACGGCATAAGCGGCGAGAAGATCGACTATATGCTTGAGCTTCGCGCAAGCGGAAACGACATCTGCGAACCATACGTAGAGGAGTTCCCGGGTGCTAAATTCGTTGCAGGCAAGAAGCCGTGGGAGGTGAAATGTGACATAGCACTGCCATGTGCAACACAGAATGAGCTTAACGGCGAGGATGCAGACATGCTGCTTGCAAACAGCCCGCTGTGCGTTGCCGAAGTCTCGAACATGGGCTGCACCGCCGAAGCAGTGGAGAAATTCGTTAACGCCAAGATGCTCTTCGCTCCCGGCAAGGCTGTAAACGCAGGCGGAGTGGCGACATCCGGACTCGAAATGACACAGAACTCGATGCGCCTTACATGGAGCGAGAAGGAAGTGGACGAGAAACTTCACTACATCATGCACTCCATACACGAGCAGTGCGTGAAGTTCGGAACGGAAGAAGACGGCTACATCGACTATGTAAAGGGTGCCAACATTGCCGGCTTCATGAAGGTTGCAAACGCCATGATGGCACAAGGCGTGGTATAATAAAGATATATAACACAGGCAAAGCCCCGCTGACCGTCACTTCGGTCTGCGGGGCTTTTATCGTTTAAAAGAGACGTTTTAAAGATAAATTATGAATATCGGGGCAATATAAAACGTTTTTAATTTAATTGGATTTAATAGTACTGAATAAACCGTATTTTATTTTTTATATTCTCCCCGTCAGCATTATATTTGCAAATGAACAGCAACTCAAAAGGTTTAAAGGTTGTTTCAGGATAACAATATAATGTCCCCGCATAAAGAGAAGGGAAAGGGGCGGGGACAAATATCTGACTTATTAACAACAAAAAGGATGAAGAAAAGAAACAGAAACAACGGAAAGGAAACAACGGGGAACGGCACCGGCAACTGCACGGGCATATGAAACCGCCAACGGCGGACGCCCCGAAACGGGAAAAAGGATAACAGATAAAGGTATAAACAATTTAAAACGGAGGAATTATGAAAAAGATTGTAATCGCGGTAATCGCATTTGTATCGATGATGACGGTAGCATCATGTGACAACAACAAGTCTTCAAACAAACATCACTGCACGACAAACTGTATAGAAAACGACATCGACGACGTGGAAGAAGACGTAAAAGATGGTTATGAAAATACAAAGGAAAAGGTGAAAGAAGGCTACGGAGACGCCAAGCAGAAGGTGGAAGAGGGCTACGACAAGACAAAAGAAAACGTCAAGGAGGGCTATCAGGACGCTAAAAGAGGCGTAAAGAAAGGCTATCAGAACGTGAAGAAAAATGTGAAAGAGGGCTACAATGACGTCAAGAAGGAGTTGAAATAACATATTGTCTAACAACTAAAAACGGAAGATTATGATTGGGTTTATTATTTGGATTGTCGGCGTTGTCCTTACAATAAAGGCCGCCATCGAGATTGCAGGCATGAATGTTTCATTGTGGAAAAGGATTGTTGCCATTATCCTGATACTCGCAACAAGTTGGTTGGGACTGATTTTCTACTACCTTATTGCAAGAGGACGCATGGAGTCGTGGCTCAGCTGAGTTCAACCATATATTGTCAAGGCGTGCCGTCCACCGTATAAAAGCGGGGACGGCACGCTTTTTTACTCCGTCCAATATACTCCCGCCCGACAAAAAACAAATAAATTTGTTGTTTTGTTCTCGACTTATCCGATTATTTGACGTTGCCTCCGGCTCGTCCAATATACTCCCGCTCGACAAACAACAAATAAATTTGTTGTTTTGTTCTCGACTTATTCGTATATTTAACTCACAAAATCGGCTTCGCCACCGCGAACCTGGCTAAAGCCAAACTATCGCTATTTTGTTTTGTCGAATATTCTTTGTATATTTGCAGGGGAAACACTTATGTTTCAATACCTTAACTGTTAGAAAACACTTTAAAACAGACAACCATGAGAAACGTTCTTTTTATCATATCACTGTTGTGCACAATGCTCATTCTACCGCTACAGATAACGGCACAGCAAAAGGGCAAAGCATCGTTCTACTCAAAGAAAATAACAGGCGCAAGGACAAGCAGCGGAGAGCGTCTTCACCACGACAGCCTTGTATGTGCACACCGGACTTTTCCTTTTGGAACAAAACTTAAGGTGACAAACCCGGCAAACGGAAAGGAAGTAATCGTAAGGGTGATAGACCGCGGACCGTTCAGGAAAGGACGGATAATAGACCTTTCGTGGCGTGCAGCCAAAGAACTGGGCATGCTGCAACAGGGCGTGGCAATGGTAAAGGTGGAGAAATATGTGGAGAACAAGGGCATACCGTTCAAGCAGGAGACCGAACTGCCGGAACTGGATTACGAGATTACGAACAACAACGACGGCATGACACCGGCATGGCAGGAAAAGAAAGAGAACGCAAAGAAAGACGACAAACATGCCGACAAAGAGAAATAAAGCCTGAAAAGCACAACAGAAAAGAAACATACGGGAAACAGACATCCGCCTGATATCAGCATAATAATCCTTTATATACTGCCGATATCAGGCGGATTGCCATACAACTGCCGGAAGACATGCACGGAGGTACGATGCTGCCGGCAAGCGATAATATGTTCTGCCATATTCTCCGGAAGACAGGCTATCGTCTTTTTTCCGTGGCAACACCGAAGTCGTGTACCTCTGTCACCGCGCTGTCGCCCTTCGCCGCATATACTCTGAACATCGCAGTGCCGTCCTTTATGCGCCTGTCTGCCTTTACCATAGCCGTATAGCGTATGCCCCTTCCGGGCAAAATCTTCTCCACACGTATGCCTTCGGAGATGTATATGAGCCTGTTGCCGCTCGTCTCCTCCACCACCGGACGTATGTCGTAATATGCCGACGACGAGCTGTTGTACACCTCAAAGACCACCTTGCCAATCTCTCCGCCACGCATGACATTGTCGCCGTCGGCATCAACGAAACGCAGATTGCGTATCTCCAATGTCCCTTCGCGGGCATTGTCTGCCACAGGACCGCCTATTCTCATCGTCGGAACAGTATCAGGTGCAGGCGCCAGATCATAGTCGTAAAGCACATCATCGCCGCTGCCTGAAGGGTCGAAACCGCTATCGTCATTGCCGACACGCTCATATCCGTAGCTGCCGGCACCGTCATCGCACTGCCGCCTGCTGCTCTTATAGTCCTCATACTTCTTCTGCTGCGCCTTGTCTGCCTGCGCTCCGATGACGCCACCTATTACGGCGCCGCCCGCCATTCCTACTATCGTACCGACATTGCTGCCATGATAACCGCCGTTTATACCGCCGATTGCCGAGCCGAATATAGAACCCAACGCAGCACCGTTGTAAGCACCGGAACCTGTATACGTGCCGCAACTGCTCATCAACAGAGCCGTACCAACCAACAAAACACCTGCTTTCTTCATAAAATATATTCTTTATGTCATCTAAAAAATAATGCAAGCCGAGTGCAATGAAGCACGCTTCATATTGCAAAGACCCAACTTTATATATTGCAAAGATAGCGAATAAAAGTATAAACAACCATATCAAATCCCTAAAACGGCATAGGGTTTTCCCTAATCGGCATGTGCCAGATATGCAAATACTCGTACAAAGCGGCACAAAATAGGGAAATTATGTATAAATTTGCATTGTCTCATTTAAAGACAGAAACATTATAAACCTTATAAAAACAACAAACATGGAAAAGCTGATCGTAAACTCATACGAGGAATTTGCTTCACACTTAGGACAGGTTCTCGGTACATCCGACTGGGTAGAGGTAAGCCAGGAGCGCATAAACCTCTTTGCCGACGCCACTCTCGACCACCAGTGGATACACGTGGACACCGAGCGCGCAAAGACCGAAAGCCCCTACAAGAGCACCATTGCACACGGTTATCTGACGCTGTCGCTGCTGCCGCACATGTGGAACCAGATTATAGAGGTGAACAACCTTAAGATGATGGTAAACTACGGCATGGACAAGATGAAGTTCGGACAGGCGGTAGTGACAGGCAGCAGTGTGCGTCTCGTCACCACTCTCCAGTCCATTGCCAACCTGCGCGGCGTGTGCAAGGCTGAGATAAAGTTCAAGATAGAGATAAAGGATGCGCGCAAGCCTGCTCTTGAGGGCGTCGCCACATTCCTCTACTACTTTGAATAATACATTTTTACACTATCCTTTGCAGGGTCACGCCGCGTAAAACGG
>Ga0073908_1004074_pt1 | contig 13765 bp, 11 predicted proteins | sample MucameincwithD2O_FD_65484 | JGI IMG/M metagenome (GOLD analysis project Ga0073908, IMG submission 65484) | Mouse cecum microbial communities from Vienna, Austria - Mucus amended microcosms incubated with D2O | ecosystem: Host-associated > Mammals > Digestive system > Large intestine > Cecum...
TTCTACATCGAGCCCCATGAGAAGGTTCCCACCGTCGCGGAGTCGCTGTAATGTTCGACAAGATTCTCATTGCCAACCGCGGCGAGGTGGCCCTGCGCGTGATGCGCGCCTGCAAGGAGCTGGGGGTTAAAACGGTGGCAGTGTACTCCACCGAGGACGCCGACACCTACCCGGTGCGTTACGCCGACGAGGCGGTGTGCATCGGCCCGGCCCCTGCCAACAAAAGCTACCTGGTCATCCCCAACATCATCGAGGCGGCCCTGCAGACGGGCGCCCAGGCCATCCATCCCGGCTACGGCTTTTTGGCGGAGAACTCCGAGTTCGCTCGCGCCTGCGCCGACAACGACCTGGTGTTCATCGGCCCTGCGCCCGAGTGCATCGATTCCATGGGCGACAAAAGCTCGGCCCGCGAAACCATGAAGGCCTGCGGCGTGCCCACGGTGCCCGGCTCCGACGGCTGCCTGGACACGGTGGAGGAGGCCAAGGCCTTCGCCGACGCGGTGGGCTATCCGGTGCTAATCAAAGCCACGGCTGGCGGCGGCGGCAAGGGCATGCGCGAAGTGCACGCCCCCGAAGACCTGGAGTCGCAGTACAAGGCCGCCCGCGCCGAGGCCGGCGCCGCCTTCGGCAACGACGGCGTGTACCTGGAGAAGCTGGTGCTGCGCCCCCGCCACGTTGAGGTGCAGGTGCTGGCGGACGACTTCGGCAACAACATCGCCCTGTGCGAGCGCGACTGCTCGGTGCAGCGGCGCCACCAGAAGCTGATCGAGGAGGCCCCCTCGCCGGCCCTTACCGACGAGATTCGCCGCCAGATGACGCTGGCGGCCCTGAAGGCGGTGCGAGCGGTGAGCTACCGCAACGCCGGCACCATCGAGTTCCTGCTGGACGAGCGCGGCCACTTCTACTTCATGGAGATGAACACCCGCGTGCAGGTGGAGCATCCGGTGTCCGAGCAGATCACCGGCACCGATATCATCAAAGAGCAGCTGCGCATCGCCGCGGGCGAGCCCATCAGCTGCGCCAACCGCGCGCCGTTCTCGCCCCAGGGCCACGCGATGGAGTTCCGTATCAACGCGGAGGACCCGGCCCACGGCTTCCGGCCGTGCCCCGGCACCATCACCAAGTTCGAGGCGCCTTCGGGCCCCGGCGTGCGTGTGGAGTCCTACATACGAAGCGGTGCCAAAATTTCCCCTTATTACGACTCCATGGTTGCCAAACTGATAATATCTGGCCAAGACCGCGAAGAAGTGTTGGCCCGCGCCCGTCGCGCGCTGGACGAGTTCGAGATCGAGGGCATCGCCACGACGATTCCCTTCCATAAGCGTGTGCTTGAGAACGAGGCTTTCTGCGAGGGCAATGTGACCACTGCCTTCATCGAAACCGAGATGGGAGATGTGCTATGAGCGAAAGCGAAATGACAGAGGGCATGATTCTGGGCCCCGGCGTGGTGGAGACCATCATCTCCATGGCCGCCTCCGAGGTGGAGGGCGTGGCTTCGGTGGGGTCGTTTGCCGCCAGCGGGCTGCGCAACATGATTGCCGCCAAACCCACCACCCAGGGCATCGCCATTCAGCCGGGCGAGGGCGACAACATGGCCGTGGACATTCACATCGAGGCCTACTCCGGCTTCCCGCTGCCGCAGCTGGCCGCCAAACTGCGCACCGCCATTGCCGACGCCGTGGCGCTGCAGGTGGGCCGCAACGTGACGGCGGTGGACGTGTACATCGACGGCATCCAGTTCGCTTCGTAAACCATCTCGGCAAGGCCTGGCCCCAGGTGGGCGGCGGGCCTTGTTCTTTCCCGGCCGGGCGCGATGTCCGGTATCCCGTATTTGTTCGCCCCGCACCGGAAGGCAAAGCTGTTCACTATGGGCTCTAAACAAAAAGAACGCCGCGACGGCCGCATCATGGCGGTTCAGATTCTCTACACCTCCGAGGTGCAGGGGAAAAAGCCGCTGGACTTGCTGAACGAAGGGCTGTGCCTGATCGAGGAGGGCCCCTTGAGCGACTTTTCGCTGGCGGCAGTGCGCGGCGTGCAGGAGAACCAGGCGAAAATCGACGAATGCCTACAGTCCATCTCCGAGAACTGGACGCTTTCCCGCATGCCCATGGTAGACCTCGCGGTTCTGCGGCTGGCGGCCTACGAGATTATGTTTTCAGGCGACGTGCCGGTGTCGGTGGCCATCAATGAGGCGGTTGAGCTGGCCAAAGCCTTCGGAGGCGAAGACGAGTCGCCCCGGTTCGTGAACGGCGTGCTGGGCCGTTTGGCCCGCAAGCTGGAAGAAGACCCGGAAATGGCCGCGCCGGCCGAGGGCGGTGGCGCCCCCGGCGTTGCGGCTGGCGACGCCAATGCGGCCGATGGGGCCGATGTGCCGGCCGAGGCCGCTCCCGCCCCGGATATCACTGACGATCTGTCTTCTCATAGGGCAGAGATTCTATCTCTGCCTAAAAACGGCGAAGACGCTCAGGCTGAGGGGGCGCCGGCTCCCGCCGATGTTCCCGGGACCACCTGCTAAGGAGAGGCAATGGCTCAACAGACTGGCCGTACTTTCGAGGACATGCAGCAGCGCCTCGAGCAGATTGTGGACGAGGTGGCCGCCGAGGACATCTCCCTCGACGACGCGCTGGCCCTCTACGAAGAGGCGGTGAAGCTGGGGCTTGCCGCTTGCGACCTTTCCGAAACCGATGTGGAGGCCTACCTGGCCGCTTCTTCCGCGCAGGCCGAAGAGGCAGAGGGCGAGGCTTCCGCCGATGGCGCCGACGGTTCTGCTGGCGCTGGTGCCGCTGCGGGCGACAGCGCCGCAGAGGGCGCCGCCGCTGCCACAGATACCGACGCCGCTGCCGAGGGCGCCCTGGCCGTTGACGCTGCTGAAGGGTCTGGCGCTCCGGAGGCCGCCCAGGCCGGCGCCGCCGAGGGGCAGTGATTCCTGTGGAGCCGCGCATTCTGGACGCTATCAGCGCCCCCGAGGACCTCAAAGTTCTCACGTACCCCGAGCTGTCCATCCTGGCCCAGGAGATTCGCGAAGAAATCGTCAGCACCTGCGCCGAAAACGGCGGTCACATCGCCTCGTCGCTGGGGGCGGTGGAGATTGTACTGGCGGCCCATCGGGTGCTGAACTGCCCCCATGACAGGCTGGTGTTCGACGTGGGGCATCAGGCTTACGCCCACAAGCTGGTTACGGGGCGCCGCTCGCAATTTCCCACGCTGCGCACCTATGGCGGCCTTTCCGGCTTCACCAAGCCCGAGGAAAGCCCCTACGACGCCCATCCCTCCGGCCACGCCTCCGATTCGCTGTCGGTGGCGGCCGGTTACGCGAAGGCGGCGCAGCTGAACGGCTCGAACGAGAAGGTGGTGGCGGTCATCGGCGACGCCTCCCTTTCCGGCGGCATGGCCTTCGAAGCGCTGAATTACATCGGCCAGGCGCAGCTGCCCATGGTCATCATCCTGAACGACAACATGATGTCCATCTCGCGCAACGTGGGCGCGCTGATGAAGCATCTGGGCAACATGCGCGCCGACAACCGCTACCGCAAGCTGCGCGACGCCGCCCAAGAGGAGCTGGAATCCAGCGGCGTGCTGGGCAAGATCCTGCTTGACTTGGGGAAGCGCGCGAAGGAATCCGCCAAGCAGTTCTTCTTGGCTTCTTCTATGATCTTCGAGAGCCTGGGCATCACCTGCACTGCTCCCATCGACGGCCACAACATCCGCGAGCTGGAGGACACGCTGCGGCTGGTGCTGCAAACCGAGGGTCCGGTGCTGGTGCACGTGGTAACGAAGAAGGGCGCCGGCTACGCGCCGGCCGAGCAAGACCCCGAGCGCTTCCACGGCGTGGGCCCCTTCGAGGTGGCCACGGGCGCTGCCAAACCCAAAAAGCCAGCGCCTCCCGCCTTCACCACGGTGTTCGGCCAGGTGCTTTTGGAGGAGGGCCGCGCCGACGACGCGGTGGTGGCCATTACCGCCGCCATGGAGGGGGGCACCGGCCTCAAACCCTTCGCCGAGCAGTTCCCCGAGCGCTTCATCGACGTGGGCATTGCCGAGGAAAACGCGGTGGGCCTGGCCAGCGGCCTGGCCTTTGCGGGAAAAAAGCCGGTGGTGGCCATTTACTCCACGTTCCTGCAGCGCTCCTTCGACCAGATTGTGGTGGACTGCGCCCTTTCCCAGGCCAATGTGGTGCTGGCCATCGACCGCGCCGGGTTGGTGGGGGAGGACGGCGCCACCCATCACGGCGCGTTCGATTTGGTGTACATGCGCACCATCCCCCATATGCGGGTGCTGGCGCCGGCCGACGAGGTCGACCTGGCGAACGCCCTGCACACGGCGCTGGCGCTGCCGGGGCCGGTGTCGCTGCGCTATCCGCGCGGCAACGGCATGGGCGTTTCGGTGCCGGAGGTGCCCCAGATGCTGGAGGTGGGGAAGTCCCGCCTGATGCGGGAGGGGTCCGATGCCTGCGTGCTGGCTTTCGGCCCGGTAGCCTATCGGGCGATGGAGGCGGCGGAGATGCTGGCGGAAGAGGGCATCGACGTGCGGGTGGTAGATATGCTGTGGGCGAAGCCGCTGGACAAGGAGGCCATTTTGGCCGCAGCGGAAACCGGTTGCGTGATCACTGCCGAAGAGGGCGCCATGGTGGGCGGTTGCGGCGAAGGCGTGATCGAGGTGCTGGCGCAGCACCGGGCGCAGTGTTCGGTTACCACGCTGGCGCTGCCCGATCGTTTCGTGCGCCACGGCTCGGTGCCGCAGCTGTTGCACGAAGTGGGCCTGGACGCCGAAGGCATCGCCGAATCCGTCCGCAACGCCTTCCTGCAATAGCGTCCAATTCCCATATCCGGTACGTTTTCAGGGGTGCGCGCAGTTAGCTTCTTGCGCGCATCCAATGTTTGTTTCCATCGCGCTCAATTGTCGAGGCTTCGAGCCCTGTTGCCGTGCGCGGGTTTGGGTGCCTGTTCGCATGCGGGCGGATGGTCGGCGTGCACGGCGGCGTTTCTGCAGCGTTAGCGCAGTTTCTTCTCCATGATGTAGTCGTCCATCACGAAGCCCTCGCCGATGTTGGTTTCCGCGGCGTCGATGACCTCGAACCCTTTGCCCTTGTAGGCGCGGATGCCCAAATCGTTGTGCTTGTTCACCGTGAGGTACATGGCGTGCAGGCCGCGGTCGCGGCATAGCGCTTCGTAGAAGCGGATGGTTTCGGGGCACAGCCCTTTGCCCCGCTGGTCTTTCACCAGATAAATCTTGGAAATGAAGAACCGGCCGTCCTCTTCTCCGTGGCCGCCGGTGTAGCCCACGATGCGCAGCTGGGGCATCTCGCACGCCGCGCCGATGGCTTCCTTCGCCAGTAGCGAGTCCCGCTCGCTTTCGATGGCGTACTGGTTTTCCACAGCGTCTTCCAGCGAGAAGCCTTTCTCCTGCAGTCCCGCGTCGCCAGCTGCTTGGGCCAGCTCCACCGGCGTTTCGTCCTCGCGCACGGTGATGAACCAGTACTCGTAGCCTTTGTCCTTAACGTCGGCGGTGAAAGCGGGCAGGCTTTGGAAGTGCTCCACCATGTAGTTGGTTTGCGCTTGGCCGATGATGGGCGGCCAGTACTCGTTCCAAATCTCGCCGGCCATTTTCGCCACGCGGGCGATGTCCTCATCGGTCTTCACCGGTACGAACTCAACGGTCATATGCGGGCCTTTCTCTAGCAGTGACGTGCGACATCATTGTAGTGCTCCCGCTGCGGCGCCGGGCCGTGTTTCGGGTGTGTTGCGGGAGTTGGGCCGGTTTGTTAACGCCGATTTTTAAGTTCGTAAACTCTTGAAACGCGAAATCCGCATGGCCGCGCCCGGTGGCACCCTTGATGATGCGCGAGGCAAACCCGCAACAGGGAGCGGGGGAGTGTTTCGCCGGGCCCTTCCGCCTGCAGAGAACCACGGCCCCCGGAGCACTTCCTCGCCCCCTGTTCGGACGAACTGAAAAGGAGGAAAAATGCTGGACACTGGATCAACTGGCTTCATGCTGGTGTGCACCATGCTGGTGCTGCTCATGACGCCTGGCCTCTCGTTTTTCTACGGGGGCCTTTCCCGTCGCAAGAACGTGGTGAACACCATGATCATGACCTTCGCCGCCTTAGGCGTAGTGGGAATCGCCTGGGTGATTTGCGGCTGGTCGTTCGCTTACGGCGGAGACGGTTCCATTCCGTTTTTCGGCGGTCTTGACCAACTGGGCTGCCTGAGTGCGGTGAACGACCTAATGGCCGAGGCTGCGGCCACGCCGGACGCATTCGCGGTGCTGTCGGGGGCGGCGGTGCTGGACGGGGGCGATCCCGAACTTGCGGCCGGATACCCCGCCATCATAGACATTGTTTTCCAGATGGCGTTCGCCATGATCACCGCCGCCATCATCACCGGTTCGCTGGCGGGCCGCATGAAGTTCGGCGCCGTGTGTGCGTTTTTGGCCCTGTGGGTGGTGGTCGTGTACGCGCCGCTGGCCCACATGGTGTGGGGCGGCGACGGTTCACTGATTGGCAGCATCATCGGCGCGCTCGACTTCGCCGGAGGCGACGTGGTGCATATCTCGTCCGGCCTCACCGGCCTTATCCTGTGCCTGTTCCTGGGGGCGCGCAAGGGTTTCGGCGCCCTCAGCTACCGGCCCCACAACGTGCCCTTCGTGGTGCTGGGCGCCACGCTTTTGTGGTTCGGTTGGTTCGGCTTCAACGCCGGCTCGGAGTTCGCCGCCGATGGCGTGGCGGCCCTGGCGCTGCTGAACACGGTGGCTGCCAGCGCCGCGGCTCTGGTGTCCTGGATGGTGGTGGAGCGCGTCGCGGTGGGCAAGCCCACGCTGGTGGGCGCAGCAACGGGCCTGGTGGCGGGCCTGGTGGTCATCACGCCGGCGGCCGGTTTCGTGGAGCCGTGGGCCGCTCTGGTAATGGGCCTCATCGTGTCGCCGGTGTGCTACTTCGCCATTTCAAAGCTGAAGCATGCCATTGGCTACGATGACGCGCTGGACGCTTTTGGTTGCCACGCCATCGGCGGCGTTACCGGCGGCATCCTCACCGGCCTGTTCTGCGTGCCCGAGCTTTCCTGGACCGATTTCGGCGGCCTGCTCTACACCGGCGATTTACACCTGCTGGGGGCGCAAGTGCTGGGCATTTTGGTCACTGTTGCGTTTGTGGGCATCGCGGACGTGGTGCTGGCGCTTGTTGTCAAGGCCGTCTTCGGCGGCAGTCTGCGCGTGAGCGAAGCGGAAGAGGCGCAGGGGCTGGACGTGGCGGCCCATGGCGAAAGCGCGTACCCGGCCTACCTGGGCCTGGATTAAGGAGTGGTGAACGTGAAGAAGATTACTGCCATCGTGCGGCCCGAGATGCTGGAGCCGCTGAAGGACGCCCTGTTCGCCGCCGATGTGAGCGGCATGACCATCAGCCAGGTGCACGGCTGCGGCGCCCAGCACGGCTGGACCGAGTACTTCCGCGGCAACGAGGTGCTGCTGAACATGGTGCCCAAGGTGAAGTTCGAGATTGTGGCCGAAAACGGCGAGGTGGACCGGCTGGTGGAGGTGATTGTGGGTTGCGCTCGCACCGGTCAAGTGGGGGACGGCAAGATTTTCGTCTCGCCGGTGGAGGAGGCCATCCGCATCCGCACCTTCGAGCGCGGCGCCGACGCCGTATAGCCTGTCCGACGTGTAACCTCGGTCCTGCGAGGGGGCTAGTCCGCGCGTCGTGTAGCCTGCGCGCCGGTTGCCCCGGCCCTGCGAAGGGCGGCGGATTACGTGCGTTGCGGCAGGTGCGCGCCCGCCATTGTACCGCCGCCCCCGCCCGTTGCTTCGGTTTTCGTAGGGCAGAGATTCTATCTCTGCCTAAGTTGCGGCCGAAACGCGGTTGCGGCCCAGGCCGAGATAGAATCTCGGCCCTACGAAAAAAGTGGGGGCGGACGTTCGGGCGCGGCACGCCATCGCGCGCGGTTCGGCAGGCCGGCACGCACGGCGGGCCAGGTGTGGGTGCGCGGGCGTGAGTGTGCGGGTGCAACGGGGCAGTGCGTGCGGGCGCGGCGGCGCCTTGACGCGTGTGGGCAAGGTGTTTCTGGATTATCGTGGCTGGTTGGGCTAATCTGTTTCCAGTGCAGGGCCCCGGGCGGGGTTTGCCGCCGGGGGCCTTTTCTAGCGGGAAAGGACGCGCCTTCCATGGAAACGGAAACCATACAATTCGCCTCGGCGGACGGCCGATCCGTCGTTGATGCGCGGCTGTGGATGCCCTCCGCCACCGCGCCGGTGGCCATCGTGCAACTAGTGCACGGCATGGCCGAGCACATCGACCGCTACGCCGACTTCGCCCGCTTCCTCACTGAAGCCGGCATCGGGGTGTGCGCCGAGAACCACATCGGCCATGGCGCCACCGCGCCCACGGCCGAGGAGCTGGGCCACATGCCCCCCGACGGCAAGCGCATCCTCATCGCCGACGTGCACGCCCTGCGCACCTCGGTGCAGGAAACCTACGCCGGCGTGCCCTATTTCCTGTTCGGTCATTCCATGGGCAGCTTCATCACCCGCGCCTACCTGGCCCGCCACGGGGAGGGGCTGGCGGGCGCCGTGATCTGCGGCACCGGCAACCAGCCGCTGGCGCTGTCGAAGGCGGGCCACGCCCTGGCCATGCTGCTGTGCCGCCTCAAAGGGGCCGACTACCGCAGCCCGCTTCTGGACTCCATGGGGGCCGGCGGCTTCGCCCGCGCCATCGAGAACCCCCGCACGCCGCTGGACTGGATAAGCGTGGACCCGGCAGTGGTGGACGCCTACCTGGCCGACGAGATGTGCGGCCAGATGTTCTCGGTGGGCGCCTATGCCACCCTCACCAGCCTCACCGGCGAGGTGGTCACGCTGGAATGCGCCCGCCGCGTGCCGCCCCAGTTGCCGCTTCTGTTCATCGCCGGCGCGCAAGACCCGGTGGGGGATTGCGGCAAGGGGGTGAAGGCGGCGGCGGATCTGGCCCGCAAGGCCGGCAGCCGGGACGTGCGCCTCACCCTGTACGAGGGCATGCGCCACGAGATTCTGAACGAGCCGGAAAAAGCCCGCGTATACCAAGACGTGCTGGCATGGCTGAAGGAGCAGATGTGAGCGAGCGTTTCATCATAGCCCTGGACCAGGGCACCACTTCTTCCCGCGCGCTTTTGGTGGACAAGGCCGGCAGGGTGCGGGCCACGGTGCAAAACGAGTTCCCGCAAATCTACCCCCAGCCCGGCTGGGTGGAACACGACCCGCGCGACATCCTGGCCACCCAGCTGGGGGCCCTCACCGAGCTGCTGGTATCCAACAACATTTCCGCCGCCGATATCGATTCGCTGGCCATCACCAACCAGCGGGAGACCACCATCGTGTGGGACCGCGAAACCGGCCAGCCGGTGTACAACGCCATCGTTTGGCAGTGCCGCCGCACCGCACCGCTTATGGAGGAGATGGCGGCCGACGAGCAGCTCGCCCAAACCATCGTGGAGAAAACTGGCCTGGTGCCGGACGCCTACTTCTCCGCCAGCAAGGTGAAGTGGATCTTGGACAACGTGGACGGGGCGCGGGAGGCGGCCGAGGCGGGCCGTTTGGCCTTCGGCACGGTGGACACCTGGCTGCTTTGGACCCTCACTCGCGGCGCGGTGCACGCCACCGACCCCACCAACGCCAGCCGCACGCTGCTGTTCAACATCCACACCATGGAGTGGGACCCGTTTCTGCTGGAGCTGTTCGGCATTCCCGCCTCCATGCTGCCGGAAGTGCGCCCCTCGGCCGGCTTCTTCGGCGAAACCGCCACCGACGCGCTGGTGCCGGGCATTCCCATATGCGGCATCGCCGGCGACCAGCAGGCGGCCCTGTTCGGCCAGTGCTGCTTCAGCCCCGGCCAGGCGAAGAACACCTACGGCACCGGGTGCTTCCTGCTCATGCACACCGGAAGCACCCCGTGCCGCTCGTCCCACAACCTCATCACCACCATCGCCGCCAGCGCGCCGGGCGCCGACGGCCCCGAGTACGCCTTGGAGGGCAGCGTGTTCATGGGCGGCGCCCTCATGCAGTGGATCCGCGACGGGCTGGGGCTTTTGGAGGATGTGGCCGACAGCTCGGCCATCGCCCGCAGCGTGCCCGACAACGGCGGCGTGGTGATCGTGCCCGCCTTCACCGGCATGGGCGCCCCGTATTGGGACGGCGCCGCCCGCGGCATCATCTGCGGGCTCACCCGCGGCACCACCTCGGTCCACATCGTGCGGGCGGCGCTTGAGGCGCTGGCCTTCCAAGTGCACGACCTGGTGCGGGCCATGGAGGCGGACGCGCCGTTACCCCTGAGCGTGCTGAACGTGGACGGCGGCGCCTCGGCCAACGACTTCCTGATGCAGTTCCAGTCCGACGTGCTGCGCTGCCGGCTGCACCGTCCCCAGAACCGCGAGACCACCGCCATGGGCGCCGCCTATCTGGCGGGGCTGGCCACCGGTTTTTGGGAAAGCACCGCCCAGATAGAGGCGCTGCGCAGCGGTGACGACGTGTACCACCCGGGGCTGGAGGACGCCCGTCACGCCGTGCTTTTGGAGCGCTGGAACCAGGCGGTGGGCCGCTGCCTGTACCGGCCCTAGGAAAGGGCTCTGCCCGAATGGACTTGCGGGGCGTTGTCGTAGGGCAGAGATTCTATCTCTGCCTAAACAGACGGCCCGCACGTGCTTTCGGCCCAGGCAGACATAGAGTGCCTGCCCTACGAAGAGACGCGATTGCGCCCATCTTCGCCACTGCCTCTTCCGCCCGTGAGCCTGCTGTGATGTTTCGCAAATTAGTCGAAGGTTCCTCTGTAAATTGGAGCCGGCCGTGCTACAATGCAAAAACTTGCGGGAAAAGCCCGTAAGCGTAGTATCTGTTGGCCCCCGAGACATGTTTTATTGAACTAACGGACGTCAGTAAAAACGAGTACCTTAAACGTTTCAATCAATCATGGCGAAGGGTCCCCAGAATGTAATGTTCGAAAGGGGTCCGTTTTGACCGAAATCAAGAACACGTCAGTCATTGATTTTTCCGATATCTCGGATGATCAGATGAACCAGATGATTGACGGCACGCTCACCGACTTCGACGAAGGCGATCTGGTTGACGGCGTGGTAGTCAAGCTTGAGCATGACGAGGTGCTCGTGGACATCGGCTTCAAGAGCGAGGGCGTCATCCCCGCCCGCGAGTTGTCCATCCGCAAGGACGCCGACCCGTCCGACATCGTCAGCCTGGGCGACAAGATTGAAGCGCTGGTGCTGCAGAAGGAAGACAAGGACGGCCGTCTGATCCTGTCCAAGAAGCGCGCCGAGTACGAGCGCGCCTGGATTTCCGTGGAAGAGAAGTTCAAGGCTGGCGAAGTGGTTTCCGGCGAGGTCATCGAGGTTGTCAAGGGCGGCCTGATCCTGGACATCGGCCTGCGTGGCTTCCTGCCCGCCTCTTTGGTGGACCTGCGCCGCGTGAAGGATCTGGACATGTACCTGGGCACCGAGATCGAGGCCCGCGTCATCGAGATGGATCGCAACCGCAACAACGTGGTGCTGTCCCGTCGCGTGCTGCTGGAGGAGGGCCGCAAGAACGAGCGCGCCGAAATCCTGTCCAAGCTCACCAAGGGCATGCGCCTCAAGGGCACCGTTTCCTCCATCGTGGACTTCGGCGCCTTCGTGGATCTGGGCGGCATCGACGGCCTGGTGCACATCTCCGAGCTGTCCTGGAACCACGTGAACCACCCCTCCGAAGTGGTAAAGGTGGGCGACGAGGTTGAGGTTGAGGTGCTGGACGTGGATCTGAACCGCGAGCGCATCTCCCTGGGCCTGAAGCAGACCACCGAAGACCCGTGGGTGAAGCTGGTGGAGTCTTACCCGGTGGGCACCATCGTCGACGGCAAGGTGACCAAGGTTGTGCCCTTCGGCGCCTTCATCGAGCTGGGCGATTCCATCGAGGGCCTGGTGCACATCTCCGAGATGGCTTCCCGCCACATCGACACCCCGGCGCAAGTGGTGAAGCCGGGCGACGACGTGAAGGTGAAGGTCATGGAGATCAACCCGGAGCGCCGCCGCATCTCCCTGTCCATGAAGTCCGCCGCCGAAGAGCTGGGCTTCGAAATCGAAGTGGACGAGTCGGTGCAGGCCGAAGAGCGCGCCCCGAAGCGTCGCAAGGCCGACAAGCCCGAGGAGGGCGAAGAGGCCGCCGAGTAGTTTCGGCACCCGCATATCTCGCATGCGAGGGCAGTCCGGTATCCGGGCTGCCCTTTTTTCTGCCTGGCGGCGGCCGATGCGGGCTTTAGGGGCCCCGCCGCAGAGGGCGGAGCCATTCTTTGGTAAACTGCTCTTGTAGGGCAAATGCCGCAAGTGAGAGAGACGGCGGGCTTCTGGACGCGCACCGTTGCCGACATGGGAATTCGGGTTGAATATAGGAAAGAACATAGCAGTTTTTGCTACCGCCGTCCTGCTTGTGGGTATGGCGGTTTTCGTGTACATGGGGCAGCTGTCCGCCACGGTGGCGGACTACCTCATGACCTCGATGGATGAGATTTCCCGCCACGATGTGGAAACCATCGAGGGCTCCCTTTCGGATTCTTACGCCCGCTTGGAATCAGTGGCCGACCGGCTGGAAGTATACGACGTGGAAACGGTGGCCGAGGCCCAGGAGCAGCTGAACCTGGAAGCGGCGTCGTCCCCGCTGTTCAACGCTGTGTACCTGCTGGCGGACAACGGCGATTTATACAGTAGCTCATTGGTGCGGCTGGGGGCCGATCAGCATGGCTACGACGAGCTGTTTTCCGATGGGCGCGAACGGTTTGTGATGCTCTACGAAGAGGAGCTCGGGCGACTGGAAACCACGAAAGAATCGCTGGTGTACGGTATCCGCATTCCCGCGATTGATTTGGGAGACATGCGGTTTGTGGCTCTGCTGGGGCGCACTGACCTCTCCAGCATTCGCGATCAGCTGCTCATCGAGAGCTTTGACGGCAAGGGCATCTCCAGTGTGGTGGACAGCAGCGGCTACTATGTGGTGGGGTCCTCTGCCGCCACCGACCTGGCCGGTCGCGACAATTTCTACGACATGCTGGAGGCGGGCAGCATCGAGGGCGGCGTGACGGTGGACGACATCCGCCGCAACATTGCCGATGGTCGCAACTTCGTGGTGTACTGTACCAACGGGGCGGGGGAGCGTTTGGTGCTCAGCTTCGCGCCGGTGGAGGGAACGGCATGGTCGTTTATCATGGCCGTGCCCATGGAGGTGTTCGACCGCCGTGTTGCCCCGTTCGTCACCATGACTGCTGGCATGTTGGCGGCGGTGGTGCTGGCGCTTGCGGCGATGATGCTGGTGCTGTTCCGCTATATGAAGCGTTCGGTGCAGGCCCAGGCCGAGGCCAGCGCCCGCACGGAGTTCCTGTCCAATATGAGCCACGAGATTCGCACGCCCTTGAACGGTATCATCGGATTGAACCACCTGATGGAGCGCCATCTGGGCGACGAGGCGGCCATGGAGGGCTACGTGCGCAAGCTGGGCAAGTCGGTAAACTACCTGCTGTCTTTGGTGAACGACATCCTTGACGTATCGAAGCTGCAGGCGGGCAAGGTGGAGCTGGCGGAGGCTCCCTTCAACCTGGCCGCTGCCATTGGGGACGTTTGCGACATGCAGCGGGAGGCCATGGATGAAAAGGGCATCCGCTTCCAGCTGCATCGCAACCTGCCCCATCCGTGGCTGGTGGGGGACGAGGTGCGCATCAGCCAGGTATTCGTGAACATCCTCTCCAATGCGGTGAAGTTCACGCCGGAAGGGGGCTCCA
>Ga0073908_1004098_pt1 | contig 13687 bp, 9 predicted proteins | sample MucameincwithD2O_FD_65484 | JGI IMG/M metagenome (GOLD analysis project Ga0073908, IMG submission 65484) | Mouse cecum microbial communities from Vienna, Austria - Mucus amended microcosms incubated with D2O | ecosystem: Host-associated > Mammals > Digestive system > Large intestine > Cecum...
TATACGTTCAACGGTTGGTGGACGATCGTCGATGCGACCGTCACCTATTTTGAAACGGTGCCCGAACTTACGGAAACGATATATCTCTATGCAGACTGGCGCGCCGATTTATCGCAGCCCCAAGACTCCGTTGAACCGGATGATTCCGTAACGGTTCAGCCCAAATATTATATGTCCGTTTTGCGTGCGGAAACGCAGGAAACGGAGACCGTTCCTCTGCGTGTTTGGGGAACGGACGTTACAAATGCGGAAACGCTCGGATACAGCGCGCCCGTTCAGCTTCATAACGATTGGTTCGTGTTGAACCCCGGCGACGTGGTTTCCGTGTATACGGCGGGGCTTTTGGGTTCGGAAGAAGCGCAGCTTGCGCCCGTATCCGCGAGCGGCGGAAGTATTACGATCACGCTTGAAAACAGCGACGCGGAAGGCAACGATACAAAAGACTATTTAGAAAAGAGCAGTGACACTGCGCTCCTCTATAAAGAAACTCTGTCGGCGCGCCATTTCAGAATTTATATTAAATTCTACGATAAGGGCGCAACCATGACGGTATATATGCAACCGATGGATTAAACTTAGTCCCCCAACTTGTTTGCAAGGATCTTTTTTCAATTTGAAGAAGATCCTTGCAAACATAAAATTCAGGTATACAAAAGTTGATATGGAAAAAATAACGATAAAGGATATTGCGCGCCTTGCGGGCGTATCCGTTGCCACCGTTTCCTATATCATAAACGGGAAACATGAAAACAGATATACGCCGGATACGAAACGGAAAGTTTTGCAGATCGTAAACCTGTATAATTTCCATCCTTCGCGCCTTGCGCAGTCGTTCGCGCTGAGCAAAAGCAGAAACGTCATCGTACTCACGGACAAACATTCGTCCATTATGCAGGAAGCGGAGAGTTACGACTTTTTGAGAATTTTCTGCAAGACGTTCGAACGGCTTGGCTATAATCTTATCATGCGCACGTATCTGGAAAATACGAGGATCGACGTTGCGGACGCGATCATTTGCGTGGGCATGGAAGAAGAGAAGTTCCGCAGGCTTGCGCAGGAAAATTTCGTACCTTTGATTTCGGTGGACGGAAAGATCAACGACGAATTGTTTTATCAGATCTATCAGGATTTCGGATACGTTTTACAAGAGGGAGAAAAGGCTTACGGGAAGAACAATTTTACGTTGGCGCTTGTGGATATGTACAACCGGACGCTGAAAGAGGAGATAAGCGCGCTATACGACAAGATCGTCTTTTTGGACGATGACGGTTTGGGCAAATTGCCCGAAGGAAATATCGTGACCGTTCACTCTTCCCTGAAAAACATCAGGGGAATGGGTGAAAAGGAGATGCTCTTTGTTCCCGCCAACACACAGGCTCGGGTGGACGCGATTTTCGAATGTTTCAATATGGCTACCGAGCGCGTGCAGGGAACTTCGCATACGGTGCGCGTACATTAGTCAAGAGATCAAACTATGAACAGATATGCCGTATTCCACAGACCCGAAAGCTGCTTCGCGTATCCCGTGGCGGGCGATCGGCTCAGAGTAGTACTGAGGGTTTCCGCCCAAGATGAGCTCGATAAGGTGGAACTGCTCTATAACAATAAATACGATTTTACGAAAAAATTCGATACGTGCCGAATGGACCGTTGCGTTACGGATGGGGTTTTTGCCTATTATATGGCGGAAATAACGCTTCCTGACGCGCGCTTTGCCTATATTTTCCGAATTACGGAAAAAGAGAAAGTTTTCTATTATTCCGAAGAAGGTCTTTCGGAAGAGTATCTGTTTCAGCTTGCCTATTATACGTTCTTTCAATTTCCGTTCATCAACGGCGCAGACGTGATGCGTGTGGTGGATTGGACGCGCTCCGCGGTATTCTATCAGATTTTTGTAGATAGATTTTTCCGTGGCGATTATGAAAAGGACGATCGCTATATCAATACGGCTTGGAACGGAAAAATCGACCGTTATTCCTTCGCGGGCGGCGATCTGGACGGGATCGCAAACAAGCTCCCGTATCTTTGCGACTTGGGCGTTACCGCTCTGTATCTTACGCCGATATTCTACTCGGGCAGCAATCATAAGTACAACGTAACGGATTACACGCTCGTCGACCCGCAATTCGGGACGAATGAAAAGCTCAAACGCCTTTTGGACTCGGCGCATGAAAAGCACCTGAAAATCATCATAGATACGGTGTTCAATCATTGCGATATCAGCCACGGGATATTTAAAGACGTTTTAGAAAAGGGTAGGGATTCCGAGTATTACGATTGGTTTTTGATAGACGGGGATTTTCCGGATACCGAGAAGGGAAACTACGCGCATTTTGCGGATTGCAAATATATGCCGAAGTGGAACACCAACAATTCCGAAGTGCGGCGCTATCTCATCGATATTGCGCTCGAATATCTGCGGATGGGGTTCGACGGCTTGCGGCTTGACGTTGCGGACGAAATATCGCACGAAATGTGGCGGCAGCTGCGCAGCGAGGTAAAGCGGCAGTTTCCCGAAGCGCTCATCCTCGGCGAGATATGGCATTTGAACGAGCCGTGGCTCAGGGGAGATCAGCTCGACGGCGTGATGAATTATAAGTTTCAGAAAATTCTGGTCGATTTCTTCGGCGCTGTTCCTATAAAAGCGGAAGACGCCGCAAACAGAATGAACGGATTGCTTTTAGCCAATACGCAGCAGGCAAACGCAATGGCGCTGAATTTTTTGGACGATCACGATACGCCGCGGTTTTTGGGATTGGCGGGAGGGAATACGGATAAACTGTTGTGCGCGCTCTGCGCAATGGTCATGTTTCCCGGAATGCCGTGCGTGTTCTACGGCACGGAATTGCCGCTGGACGGTACGGGCGATCCCGATTGCCGTAAAACGTTCGACTGGACTTTCCGCGATCAGCGCGAAGAGTACCGTGATAATTTTAAGAATATACTTGCTTTGAAAAAACAAATGGCGTTATCGGGAGCCGAAGCGGAGATCGCAGAGCAAGACGGAATCCTCCGGATTTCGAGAGAAGCGGAAGGCGAGTGCGTTACGGCTTATTTCAATACCTGCGGCAAAGCGAAGGCACTGAATGCCGAGGGGGGGGGTACGCTGTTTGCGCTGAATTATGACGGAAAGATGATTTTCAACAACGGCGCTGTCGTTGTAAAAAATAAAACCGTAAAAAATTGTGGAGGAAAAATATCATGAAAAAAAGAATCGTATCGTTACTTGCTTGCGGCGCGCTTGCCGCAAGCGCGGTTGCAAGTTTAACGGCTTGCGAAAGCGGGCTTAAACTAACCGTTTGGGGTTCTGCGGCACAGCAGGAAACGCTTAAAAAGATGGTGCAGGAATTCAAAGATTCAAACCCCGATCAGAAATACAACATTAAAATAGGTATCGGGGAAGAGGACATGGCGTACAGTAACGTCAGCAAAGACGCCTCTGCCGCGGCGGACGTCTATTGTTATTCGAGCGATCAGCTCATTCCGCTTTTACGTGCAGGCGGGCTTGCGGAACTGGGCGGGATGTTCCTCGACGAGGTAAAAGCCAATAACAGCGCTGACTCCGTGAAGTCCGGTTCCCTGTACTGGGGTACGGCGGAGGAAAAGGTATACGGCTATCCGTATGCTTCGGATAACGGATACTTTTTGTTTTACGATAAGTCGGTTATAACCGACGAACAGGCGGGCTCGCTTGAATCGATCATTTCGGTATGCGAGAGCAAAAATAAAACGATCGGCTGGGCGATCGACGTACCTTGGTACACGGCGGGCTTTTTCTTCTCGTTCGGTTGCAGCTATAACGTTGAATACGATTATTCGGCAAACTACACCGAAACGAATATCACGATCGATTTCAACAGCGAAGGCGGTATTAAGGCTTCCAAGGCGATTGCAAAGCTTACGTCGAGCAAAGCGTTTGCGGGAAAGGGGACGGATAACAACATCATAACAACGGGTTTCAGCACGCGCAAGATGGCGGCTGCCGTTTCGGGAACCTGGAACGCGAAGAGGATTCAAAACGACCTCGGCGAAGATTACGGCGTTTGCAAACTGCCCACCGTAACGATAGACGAAGAAACGAAACAGCTCTATTCGTTTAAGGGTTATAAGCTGTTCGGCGTAAATCCCCACAGTAAAAATCTTGTGGAGGCGCATAGGCTTGCGGCGTTCCTTTCAAGCGGCGCTATGCAGAAACAGCGTTTTGAAGAGCACCTGGTAGGTCCCACGAATAACGAAGTCGCTAATCAGGATGAGATCAAAAACAATCCTACCTTTGCGGCGCTGAACGCGCAGAACGCGTTCGCGGTAGAGCAGACTTCCGTGCCTTCCAATTTCTGGGAACCGTTGAAGAGTTACGGATTGAACATTATCGATAAACTTATCGATGAAACCGGCACGAATGGTGAAAAATTCACCTATGCGAATTATCTCAATAAAATGGTAGAGAGCATTACCAACAGATAAACTCTGTTGCGAAAAAATTAAACGGAGAAGACTATGAATCTGGAATATTTGAAAATGTCGCCGTTGGAAAAGTTCTGGTATAATTTCAAGGGATTTTTTAAGCGGTTGCCGTCTGCGTTCGCGGCGTTCTTCAAGGCGATCCCCAAAAAACTTAAAAAGTTTTGGCTTGCTTTTGTGGGTATCTTCGTAAATATCGGCGCGGCGGCAAAGGAAGGCGATTGGAAAACGCGCACTTCGTTTGCGGTAATGGGGTTCGGGTTGATTTGCCGCAAACAGGTTCTTCGCGGAATTTTATATTTGTTCTTTGAGGTGCTGTTCGTTCTGTATATGGTTTTCTTCGGTTGGAAGTATCTTGCCAAAATGGGCAGTTTGGGCGAGGTTGCCGTTGTAACCGGCAAAGATCCGTTAACGGGAATTACGACTTATACCTATTACGATAACAGCCTTTTGATACTTCTGTATTCGTTGTTGACTTTGTTTGTCATAGCGGCGTTCGTCTATATGTGGTATCATAACGTAAAAGGGAATTACCTCTCTCAGCAGTTTCAGGAAGCGCGTTTGCATCTGCCCTCAGTGAAAGACGATATCCATTCTTATGCGGATGAAAACTATCATAAAACGTTGCTCTCCATCCCGATGCTCGGGCTTGTGATTTTCACCATTTTACCCATTTTCTTTATGGTATTTATCGCGTTTACTAATTACGATAAAGCGCATATGCCTCCGAGCGAGCTGTTTCAATGGGTGGGTTTTGAAAATTTTGTGAACGTGCTTGGCGGCGGTATTTCGGCAAACAGCAAAGTATTTGCGTTTACGTTTACGGAAGTTTTGCTGTGGACGGTCGTGTGGGCGTTTTTTGCAACTTTTTCGAATTATATTCTCGGCATGATCGTTGCGATCCTCATCAATAAGAAGGGCGTCAGATGCAAGAAACTTTGGCGGACGATCCTCGTTATGACGATTGCCATTCCGCAATTCGTATCGCTCATGTTTATGTCGCAACTGCTTGCAGATCAGGGTTTGCTCAATAACCTGATGCTGAAATGGGGCTGGATCGATAAGCCCATTCCGTTTTTAACGGACGGAACGCTTGCAAGGGTAATGATCATCATCATCAATATGTGGATAGGTATCCCGTATACCATGCTGATCTGCACGGGAATCCTTATGAATATTCCTCAGGATCTGTACGAATCGGCAAGAATGGACGGAGCGGGTCCCATCAGGGCGTATATGAAAATAACCCTTCCTTATATGCTTCACGTTACCGCGCCTTATCTGATCACGCAGTTCATTGGGAACCTTAATAACTTTAATGTGATCTTTCTCTTGTCCGGCGGAAATCCGCCGTTGGATATGTCGGGTGTTCCTACGGGCGCAGGAAAAACAGACCTACTGATCACCTGGCTCTACAAACTCACGGTAACAGAAAGTCAGTACGGAGTCGCTTCGGTTATCGGTATTTTCACGTTCGTTATCGTCGCGGTGCTTTCGCTGATTCTTTACAACCGTTCCAAATCGGTTAAAAACGAGGAGGAATTCATGTAATGAAAATGAAATACAGGAGCAAGAAGGGCGCGGAGCGCGCGTCGCTGGTTGCAATACACGCGATCCTGATCATCATTTCGGTCATCTGGCTGATACCTTTTCTGCTGATGATCATCCTTTCGTTCCGCGGGGAGACAGTAGGCACTTCGGCAGACTATATCTTTCCGAAGCAATGGTCGTTTAATAACTATATTAAACTGTTTACCGAAACGAAGTTTTTAAGATGGTACGGCAACACGTTGCTCGTTTCGGTTGCGGTTACGATTTTTCAGACGATCATAATTCTTGCAACGAGCTACGCTTTGTCAAGACTTCGTTTCAAAATGCGCAAGCCGCTCATGAACGTCATGCTCGTTCTCGGTATGTTCCCCGGCTTCCTTTCGATGACGGCAGTGTATTTTGTGCTGAAAGAAATCAACCTGACGCAAAATTTATTGGGACTGATCCTGGTCTATTCTGCGAGCTCGGCGATGCAGTATTATATCTGTAAAGGCTTTTTCGATACGATATCCAAATCGCTCGACGAGGCCGCAAGGATAGACGGCGCAAGCAGGCATACGGTTTTCATAAAAATTATTTTGCCGCTTGCAAAGCCCATCATCATTTACACGGTTTTATCGGCGTTTATCGCGCCGTGGGGCGAGTATATGTTCTCGTCGTTTATCATGCTCGGAGATCCCGATCAATTTACGGTTGCAGTGGGAATGAAATCGTGGCTTGATAATTCCTCATTGATGAGCGACGGGTATTTTGCGGTATTTTGTGCGGCTGCGGTCGTGGTTTCCATCCCGATAACCGCTCTGTTTATATGGTTGCAGCGGTATTATGTGGAAGGGATCACGGGCGGCTCGGTAAAAGGTTAAGGAGATTAAAATGGCAGACGTTACATTGACACATATTTATAAAGTGTATCCGAACGGAACGAAGGCGGTAAAAGACTTCAATATGCAAATACAGGATAAGGAGTTTATCGTATTCGTGGGACCGTCCGGTTGCGGAAAATCCACTACGCTCCGCATGATTGCGGGGCTTGAAGATATTTCGGCAGGGGAACTGAAAATAGGCGATTTGATCGTAAACGATATGGAGCCGAAAGACAGGGATATTGCAATGGTGTTTCAGAACTACGCGCTCTATCCGCACATGACCGTTTATGAAAATATCGCCTTCGGGTTACGGCTTCGTAAACTTCCGAAAGATGAAATCCATAGAAAAGTGGTCGAAGCGGCGAATATCCTCGGTATTACCGAATATCTCAATAAAAAGCCGAAGGAAATGTCCGGCGGACAAAGACAGCGCGTTGCGCTCGGACGCGCGATCGTACGCGAACCCAAAGTGATGCTTCTGGACGAACCGTTGTCTAATCTGGACGCAAAACTCAGGACGCAGATGAGAGCGGAAATCGGCAAACTGCACAGTAAACTTCAAACGACGTTTATTTACGTTACGCACGACCAGGTGGAGGCAATGACCATGGGAACGCGGATCGTTGTTATGAAAGACGGGCTCGTGCAGCAGATCGATACCCCTAAAAATCTGTACAATTATCCGGGCAATAAATTCGTTGCGGGCTTTATCGGAACGCCGCAGATGAATTTCTTCGAGGGAACGCTTTTGAAGAAAGGCGATGACGTACAGATCAAGTTCGAGTATACGGACGCGGAGATCACCGTACCTTATTCCATGCTTTATAAGGCAAAACCCTCTTACCTCGACGGTAATTCCGTCGTATATATTGGGCTTCGTCCCGAGGACATATCTCTTGCGTGCGACGATGTCAAGAATAATAAGGCGGTTGTAAAAGTAGTTGTTTCGCATAAGGAAGACCTCGGCAGCGAAACGCTTGTTTACGGAGATATCAATCCGAACGGCGACGGGTATGTGGAAAGTTCGACAAGGATCATTATTAAGGATAACAGCGGACGGGAATTGAAAGCCGGAGACGTAGTGGAGGCGGCATTAAATATCAACCGCGTGCATTTGTTCGATAAAAAAACGGAGGAATCCGTGTTGCCGCGCGTTCCGGAATATAACTATCTCGATTGCGAAATCAGTAAAGGGAAAATAAAATTCCTCGGTGCGGAGATCCGGTTGCCCGCGTCGGTTAACACCGAAGACCTGAAAGGCGAATTGCTTTTGCCCACTGACGCCGTCACGCCGGACGGGGATCTGCAAGCGGAGGTCGTATCCTGCGAAGAGATCAACGGAGTTTATCTTCTGTCCTTGACGCTCGGCGGTAAGCGGTTGTATGCCGTTTTGCCCGAACCCGTGGATGCGAAAACGGTGGGTATCGGGATCGATTTCAAAAAAATAACGGTAACGGCGTGCGGCGAAAATAAAATTGTGCCCATGCCTGAGGTCAACGCATTCCCCTGTAAATTTGTCAAAAAGAAAATTTGTGAACGAGTTGAAGTCAACGGAAAGACGAAAAAGAAGAAGAGCGTGCAGTTCGGATTGACGGTTGCAGGCGCATTTTTTGGAGTCGCGGATGAAACGGCGCAGAAAATATTTACCGCGCTCGGGATCAAGAATGCGTATGCCGCAAATCTGAGATTGGAGTGCGGTATCGATCGAATTGCGGTAGCTGAGAGCGGAATTGCGGCGGAAGCGGTGCAAACGCTTGATTACGGCAAGGAAAAATACTTAAAATGTAAAGTCGGAGACAGTTTCATCTATGTAAAAACGGAGGCGGAATATAACGGCAATATTTGCTTGTTGCCTGATTTTGAGCACGTCGGAATTGTGGAAATCGAGAGGGAGATCAAAATTATTTAAGTTATGGAAACAACGGAGTTTATTAAACAACTGAAAGAATTGAAAACGGAAGGGAAAACCACGCAAGAGTTATATAACGAGATATCATCGCTTGCTATGATTTTCGGTTTGCGCAAGGAGCAAAGACCCGTCGTAAAAAACGCTTATTATCTTTCGATGGAATTTTTGATAGGACGCAGTTTTTTCAATAACCTCATGGAACTCGGCGTTCTGGATGAAACAAGAAATATCCTTGCACAGAAGGGAATTGATATCAACATATTCGAGGAGATCGAGGATGCGGCGCTCGGAAACGGCGGTTTGGGCAGGCTTGCGGCGTGTTTTCTTGATTCTGCGGCGGGACTTGGACTTCCGTTGCAGGGCTACGGCATCAGATATCGGTACGGGCTTTTTAAACAGGCAATCGAGAACGGCTTCCAAGTGGAACTTCCGGACGATTGGCAGCGGTTTGGCGATCCTTGGAGCATCAGAAGGGAAAACGAGAAACGCACGGTTCGGTTTGCAGATATGACGGTTACGGCAGTGCCTTACGATATGCCCGTATTTGGCAAGCGCATTAACGTTTTGCGGCTGTGGCAGGCGGAAGGTGATGAAGAAGCGCAAAAAATAAGCGAATATCTCTATCCCGCAGACGATACGGAAGAGGGGAAACTGTTAAGGCTTCGGCAGGAGTATTTCTTCTCTGCGGCGGCGGTAGGGGAACTGATCGAAAAGCATGTGAAACTTTACGGTAGAAAATTCCATAATTTTGCGGACTTTAACGTAATCCAACTTAACGATACGCATCCCGTGTTGGCGATCGCTGAATTTATCAGAATACTGATAGCGGATTATCAGGTAAATTTTTCCGATGCGGTTGAAATTGCAAGAAAAACGTTTGCCTACACCAATCATACGATCATGCCCGAGGCTTTGGAGTGCTGGGACGCGGGACAGGTCAAAAAGATATTGCCTGAAATTTACACGATACTGATCAAATTGCACTTAAAACAAAAGGAAGATTTCGATAAACTGAACTGTTCGGATGAGGAAGCGTCGGATATGGCGATATATTCTTCGGACAGATTTTCAATGGCAAATCTTGCGGTATATATAGGGAAAACGGTTAACGGCGTAGCAAAACTGCATACCGAAATTTTGAAAGACAACCTTTTCAGAACGGCGTATCGATATTATCCCGAAAAGTTCCAAAATAAAACCAACGGCATTACGCAGCGCAGGTGGCTCATGCTTTGCAACCGCGAACTGTCTGAATTGATAGATAACGCGATCGGCAAAGAATGGCGTTCGGATATTTCGCTGCTTTGCGGTTTGAACGGGCATATCCCGGAAATCACGAACGAGTTTGTTCGCGTGAAAGCGGTTAAAAGAAAGCAGCTTTTTAATTATATAAAACAGCATGAAGGGATCGACATACCGGAAAATTTCATCGTGTATTCACAGATCAAGAGATTGCATGAATACAAACGGCAACTCATGACAGCTTTTGCGATCCTTGAAATATACAAGGGTTTGAAGGACGGAACGGTTAAAGATTTTCAGCCTTCTGTGTTCGTGTTCGGGGCAAAGAGCGCACCGAGTTATAAACGCGCTAAGGCGATAATCAAGTTTATCAACGAGATTTCGGAGAAACTTAATTCGGATGAACAGACGAACAAATTTTTGAAAGTTGTGTTTGTACAGAACTATAACGTATCTTACGCAGAAAAAATTGTGGCGGGAACGGACGTATCTTTGCAGGTTTCCACAGCAGGGCTTGAAGCAAGCGGCACGGGCAATATGAAATTCATGATGAACGGCGCGGTCACTTGCGGAACAATGGACGGCGCGAATATAGAGATCGTTGATCTTGCGGGCAAGGAAAATAACTATATCTTCGGCGCAGAAGTCGATGAAATAGAAAAGTTGAAAACCGAAGGGTACGATCCTGCAAAATTGATACGGGAAAACACATTGCATCGCTACGCCGTATCTGCGTTGACGGACGGTACTTTTTCGGACGGCGGAACGGGTTGTTTCAAAGATCTATACGATGCATTGCTTGTCGGAGCGGCATGGCATAAACCCGATCATTATTTCGTATTGCACGATTTACAGAGTTATGTGGAAGCGTTGCTTAAAATTAATGCAGACTATAAAGATCAAAAATCGTTTGCAGCAAAGCAACTAAAAAACACAGCGAATTCTGCGTTTTTTTCCTCCGACAGAACGATCAGAGAATATGCAGAAGATATTTGGGATATTACCGACTGAAACGTTGATACAAAAGACTTCCTCAGCCTGAAATGGGGAGGAAGTCTTTTAATTTAGGGATAAGTAAAGCATATGTCGAGTTTCGTGTGGAGTATCGAAGAAGTACAGGGTCGGCGGTGTTTTTTTATTGGTTAGCCCGACTAAAATCGGGCTTTTTGCTTTTTCGGGACAAATCGTCCGATTGCGATTTTAAGAAAAAAATCAAAAATCGGAGAATTTTAGGGAAAAGAAGAAAGTAAACTTTGGTAAAAAGTGGGGTGTAAAGAGTTATCAATTTAGCCCCCTCTTTTATATATAACCAAATCAACAATGGGGTGGATGAAGAAAGTAGCATTTATGACGCAATGCAACTAGTTATAAATCAGGGTGTTTGCTTGTTATCTGATATGCCGTATAATCAAAATGATTTTACTACGCAACCAACTCAAAGTCAAAAAGATCTTGCTAACCAATATCGTTCGCTTTCTATGCGTAGAATTGCGGATGGAAATGTTAATGATATGAAAACCGTACTTAAAACTGGTATACCCATTGTAATTGGAATACCAGTTTACCCTGATTTTGATAATTTAAAGGAATCCAATCCTATCTATGATACAGTATCTGGTGAATCAAGAGGTAATCATGCTATTTGTTTAATAGGATTAGAACTTGCAATCTCGGCGGGAAAAAAGGTTACGATACTTTCGGCGCGGTAATCGTATATCGAGGAAATATTTTGCAAGAAGCCGAAAATACCGCAGATCATATAAACGGTTTATTCGGACATGCGGAATTTAATTTGGTACATAAATGCGCAAACAAGTATTCCGACGAGGTTTTGCTTGAAGCGATCTTTTATACAAGCTTTGCGCCGTGCGAGCGTTGTTTAACGGCGATTGCGTCGTTGGGAATTAAAAACGTAGTTTTCGGCGTTTCCCATCAAAAGTTTTCATTATTAACGCCGAATGATTATAAACCGCTTGACTACGAAAAAGCTTTATCGGAAATCAATATCGATATCAAAATGACGGGACCGGTTTTGCAAGACGAGGGAATGCGCGTCTTTGAATAATGGGGCGGCGAATACCATCCTTTGGCGGAACTGATCGAGCAAATGGCGGAAATGAAAAGAGAAACAAAAATCGATAAATAATAATTGTTTGATAAAAATTTGCGATATTCGAATTTTCAAAGAAATTTATGGGATGACGAGACAAATTTGCAACGCAACAAAATATTTAATTTTCTTGACAAACAAAATCGGGTATGCTATGATTAACTTGTAAATAGTAAGATTGCCATAAAAGGGAGTAGAAAGCGTTGTCAATAACGTGCGCTAACCGTCAATACGATATCTGCGGATGTCCGGGAACGCTTAAATTTCGAGACTTTTACTGAATTGAGTTCAGTAAGGGTCTCTTTATTTTTTTGAAAGTCTCAGATCGCGAGGATGCCTTTTTCGGAAAAAAGCACAAACTGATCGCAAAGATCGGTTCATAAAATAAAAAATTCACTCAAAAAGAAAAAATGGAGGGTTGCATGGACGCGGTAACCGTGGTTACTTCGGTACTTAATTTGATCGCAGGGGTCGGGATATTTCTGATCGCCTGTTCGATGATGAGTTCCAATCTGGAATCGCTGGGGAACAGGAGGCTGAAAGCGCTGTTTGCGAAGACTTCGAAGAGTAAATTGGCGGGCGTCGGCGTCGGCGCGGCGACGACCGCGCTTATCCAAAGTTCGAGCGCGACTACCGTCATGGTAATCGGCTTCGTAAACGCGGGGATCATGACGCTTACGCAGGCCGCAACGGTGATTTTCGGCGCGAATATCGGTACGACGATCACGGGGCAGCTTGTCGCTTTGGGAATGTTCGGCGGAAATTCCGTTTCCACTTCCGTCATCTTTGCTTCGTTGTCGGGCGTCGGCGCGTTCATTCTCGTTTTCGCAAAGAAGGACAAGTTCCGGAAAGCGGGCGGGATTTTGGCGGGGTTCGGAATGCTTTTCGTCGGACTTTCGATGATGAGCGGGGCAATGAATTATTTTTCCGAACTCGAATCGGTTAAAAACTTTCTCGCTTCGTTCCGGAATCCCTTGTTGTTGGTGCTGGTAGGGGCGCTGTTGACGGCGGTCGTTCAGAGCTCTTCCGTAATGACTTCCATGACCCTTACCATGGTCGTAAGCGGTTTGATCTCCCTCGATCAGGGCATCTATCTCACGATGGGCGCGAATATCGGAACGTGCGTCACCGCGCTCATGGCGGGACTGACTAGCACGCGCAACGCCAAGCGGACGGCGCTCATCCATCTGATATTCAACGTTAGCGGCGTTGTCGTGTTTTTGTTGCTCGGACTCTTCCTGCGGCTCGGCGGTATCGATTACGGTTGGCTTTTCGCCAAAATGTTCCCGCATGCGCCGCAGATACAGCTTTCGATGTTCCATACGTTTTTCAACGTGCTGACGGTGTTTGTCGTGTTGCCGCTCACCGGCATTCTTGCAAAATTCGTTACGAAAATCGTACCCGACAAGGTAAGCGACGGGAAGAAAGCCGACGAGCCGCATTTCTTTTACGTGGAAGAGCACATGCTGAAAAATCCTCCGATCGCCGTTCAGCAGGCGAAGCGCGAGATCGTGAACATGGCGGAGATCGCTTTGAAGAATTTCGATA
>Ga0073908_1004099_pt1 | contig 13686 bp, 10 predicted proteins | sample MucameincwithD2O_FD_65484 | JGI IMG/M metagenome (GOLD analysis project Ga0073908, IMG submission 65484) | Mouse cecum microbial communities from Vienna, Austria - Mucus amended microcosms incubated with D2O | ecosystem: Host-associated > Mammals > Digestive system > Large intestine > Cecum...
TCTATATGATTAATTAAAATATTATTTCTATTCATATAAACCTCTATAACATCAAATCTAATATTTTTATTTTGCAGAAAATTCTTATATATATAATACTTTGCAGTATTAATAATATGTTTTTGTTTATTAAAATTTACAGCACTTGCAGGCGTTCCATATTTTTTAGAAACTCTTGTTTTTACTTCTATAAAAACATATTCATCACTTAGAGACTTAGCTATAATATCAATTTCTCCAACCTTTGTAAAATAATTTCTAGATACTATACTATAATTATTTTTTTCTAAATATTTACATGCTTCCTCTTCTCCAATTTTTCCAATTTCTTGATTATGATTAATATTATTCATTTAACTTATAAACTCCTATCTCTTTAAAAATAATACCTTCAAACTCCATATTTGATAATATATGGAGCATTTCTTTTATTTCTAAATTTGTACTATTTAATAAATATTCTAGTGTACATTCCCCATTTTCTAATATTTTATAAATTTGTTTATATTCTTTTTTAACTTTAATTTGTTTCTCTTCTTTCCTCTTTTTGTTCATAAACTGTGGATAATTAATAAGAATATCTTCAATGCTTGTTGTTAACATTGCTCCATTTTTTATTAAAATATTTACACCTTGGCTATAAGTGCTATCCAAATTTCCAGGTATAGCAAATACTAATTTCCCTTGTTTGTTAGCATAGTTTGCTGTTATAGTAGTTCCACTTCTCCACGCAGCTTCTATAACTAAAACACCTTCTGAAATTGCAGATACTATTCTATTCCTTAGTGGAAAATTATCTTTATTTGCAGGAACATTATTATCATATTCACTTAAAATTAATCCCTCTTTTTCTATAATTTCTTTAAACAAATTACAGTTTTGTTGTGGATATATTTTTTCTAAACCACTACCTAAAACTGCAATTGTTTTACCTTCATATTTTAAGACATTCTTATGTGCTATACTATCAGTACCAATAGCCATTCCACTAACAATTGGTATATCTCTTAAAGCAAATTCCTTTGAAAATTTTTCACAAATCTTAATTCCATATTTAGTTATTCTTCTTGTTCCAACTATTGCAAAACAATCTTCATATAATAACTTTATATTTCCTATATAAAATAACCTCTTAGGTGCATTTTCTATCTTTTTTAACTTTTCTGGAAAATCTTTTTGCTCTACTATTAATGTTTTCATTTTTCCTCCTTAATTATCTAATATTCTATATTGAATTGCTTCTAAAACATGTTCTTTTCTAATGTTTTCTTCATTTTCTAAATCAGCAATAGTTCTTGACACTTTTAGAATTTTCGAATATGACCTTGTTGATAATTTCTTACATTCTAAATATTCTTTTAATAAATTAAATGTATCATTATTTATATAGCAATATTTTTCTATCATGCTTGCTGTCAAGTCTGAATTAAAATAAATTCCGTCTTCTCTATATCTATTAATTTGAATGCTTCTAGCTTTATTTACTCTATTTCGTATTTCTATAGATTTCTCTATTTTTTTATCTCTTAATCTATTATAATTAACTGAACTTACTTGAATATGTAAATCAAATCTATCAAGTAATGGTCTACTTAATTTTGAAATATAATTTTTTCTCTTTGAATCCGTACATGCGCATTCTTTAATATTGCTTCCATAATATCCACATGGACATGGATTCATACTTGCAATTGTCATAAAATTACATGGATATGTAACTTTACATTCTAATCTATTTATATTAATTACTTTGTCTTCCATAGGTGTTCTCAAAACTTCTATTATATTTTTATTAAATTCCAATAATTCATCTAAAAATAGCACTCCCAAATGTGCTAAACTTACCTCTCCTGGTTTTGGATTTTTTCCTCCACCAACTAATGATTTTTCTGAAATTGTATGATGAGGAGCTCTAAATGGTCGTTCTGTAATAATATTTCTATCCTTTAAACTTCCTGCTATACTATGAATTTTAGTAATTTCTAGAGCTTCATCAAAACTCAGGGCTGGTAAAATACTTGGCAATCTTTGTGCCATCATTGTTTTTCCTGATCCAGGACTTCCAATCATTAAACAGTTGTGACTACCAGCAGCAGCTATTTCCAAGACTCTTTTTGAAATTTCATGCCCCTTGACATCACAATAATCTAAATCTAATTTATTAATATTATTAAAAATATTATTTCTATCGAACTTTTCTTTTGATATTTTCTTTTTTCCATTTAAAAAATCTATCAATTCTTTTAAATTACTAATACCTATAACTTCTACACCTTCTGCTACAGATGCTTCTTTGGCATTTACTTTTGGTAATATTATTCTTTTTATTCCACACTTTTGTGCTTCAATACATATAGCTAAAATACCATTTACTCCTACTAAATCACCATTTAAAGATAGTTCACCTATAAATATTGTATCTCTTAAATTTGTATATTTTATTACTCTCATAGAAATTAAAATTCCTATAGCTATTGCTAAATCTAAACTAGCTCCATTTTTTCTAACACTTGCTGGAGATAAATTAATAATATATCTTCTACTTAATAATTCAATTCCTGAATTTTTAATCGCTGTTTTTACTCTATCTTTTGATTCACGTATATTAGTATCTGGCAAACCAACAATTTCCCAATATGGAAGTCCTGAGGAAATGTCAACTTCTACATTTATTAAAACTCCTTCTAAACCTTGCAAGCACATACTCTTTACAAATGATAGCAAAGGCATCACTCCTTTATATTTAATTTTTGTTTTGGAAAATTTTGAGCGAACGCTCAAGAAATAATTTTTAGTATAATACACTAGCAAAAGTCATTTGTCAATACTATTATGAAAAAAACTCGTAATGTATTAAACACTACGAGTTTCCTTTTCTTACTTATTGCTTCAGTACTACGGTTTTAAAAGAGCTTCACTTGCAGTAATTCCCAGTTCCTTGCAAAGCACGGCAAACATATTTCCATCGAGTTCCCTAATTATCTTCTCCATTTTCCAATTTCGAATATAATCAATCCTTAGTTCCGCCTCTTTGCCATCAGGATAGTCATCAAGTTCTCCTGGCTTATAGTATTTTCGATATGAAGTCCACCCTTCAAAATCTTTTCCCCAGCCTGAGTCTGCATGTCTTTTGATAGATTTCTGGATTTTCTCCTCAATAATTGTTGATGCCTCTGAATCATCACATATAGCTTCTACCCATAACATTAATCGAATTTGAGATCTTTCATACTTTCCCCGTTCCCACCAATGCTTCTTTTTCTTTAACTGAGTAAAGCCTTCCACGACAAAACTTTGACTTGCTCTTACTAATGCCATATCTCTTCCTCCATGATGTTTAACTATATAAAATATAGTTAGTTAAGAAAGTTTATAGTTACAAAATATCTTTTATATTATATCATGTTCACATAATATTTTCAATAAAAAGTGAAATTTTTCGAGCGTCCTAGATTTCATTTTTCACAAAAAAAGAAAGGCAAAATTGCCTTTCTTTCTATTTATAAACATAACATTCTAGACTTTTTCTTCCAAAAACTATTGCAGATGAATGTGAGTCCATGTAAATATCTATTCTATTATTAGATATTGCTCCACCTCTATCTTCTACAACAAACCATCCGCCATTTGGCTTATTTGCTAGTGCTGGTATATATATAACTGTTCCAATTGGATATCCACTTCCAGCTGCTACTGTATGCCATTCTGTTGCTCTAGCGCCAGAGCTTGTTATTCCATTTGTTTTTCCTGTACATCTAGCGCATGCACAATATGCTGAAGTATTCATTTTTACTACCTGAGGAGTCATTCCTTCAACACTTGCTTGTATTGTAGCAGGACTTTCAGCAGTTCTGCTTTTAGATCTTGATGTTAGTTTTGTTGATATTTGAATTATTTTATTAACAGGTTCACGAATAACAGTTTCTGAAATTACATTTTTTTCTATTTCAACATCATCTTGATATTTTACTTTATATTTAATTTCTTTTAAACCATTAACGCCTTCTTGAAGAACCTTATCTTTAGTTTCAGTTCCTTCTTTTGAGACATCTTTTGTTATTGTTTCATAAGGTATTTCAACTTGTTCTACAACAATCTTTTCAGTAACTGTTACATATTTTCCTAATATTTCTTCAGTAGAAACACTTTCAACTTGTTCAGAAATTACAACTTTTTCCTCTGTTAATTTAGAAATAGTTATTTTTTTACTTAAGTCTATATTAGAATTAATATCAGGATAAACTGTTTCATCAGGTAATACAATTGTATGATTTTCAGCTAATATATCAGATACTTTTACATTTGAAGTCATAACAGTTGTTTCATATCCTTCAGGAAAAACAATTGTTACATAATTCACCTCAGATTTTGAGGCCTTAACTCCAATTGTAAGAATACAAATTAAAATAATACTTATAAAAACAATTTTTCTAATTATCCTTATAGATAATTTTTCATCTGTTTTCATAATTCTGCCCTCCTAATTTGCGTTTTCATTATATAATGTATTTATATGTTTGTCAATCTCAAAAAAGAACAACCTTCTTTGTCCTAGTGCTTTAAATCCCGCATGTACCAATGGTTATATCAAACTTTTTTTATATTATTAAGATACAAAAAAAGTCTAATTTTGTAAAATTAGACTTTTTAATAATTATTGTAAATTTTGAATAGCTTCAATTCTTTCTGCTGTTGATGGATGTGTTGAAAATAAATTGCTTTTTTCTCTTCTCTTATTCTTAAATGGTGTAACTATATACATGTAAGCATTACTATTACTTGCTGTTTCAAGTTCTGTATCATCACCACTTATCTTTCTTAATGCTGATATTAATCCATCTGGATTTCTTGTAAAAGAAATCGCAGTAGCGTCAGCTAAAAATTCTCTTCTTCTTGATACTGCTAATTGTATAAGTTGTGAAACAATTGGAGAAATTATTAAAAATACTAAACCAATTATTAAAATTACAAGCTGTACTCCTCCACTATTATTATCATTATCTCTTCTGCTTCTTCTAAATGAAATTCTAGTAAACATATCAGAAAGCATTATAACAAATCCTACCATTACACTAATAACTGCTGATAATCGAATGTCATAATTTTTGATATGTGCCAATTCATGAGCAACAACTCCTTCTAACTCATAATAATTTAATTTTTCTATTAAACCTTTTGTAACACATATTATTGCATTTTCAGGGTTTCTTCCAGTAGCAAATGCGTTTGGTTGCATAGAATCAACAACATATAATCTAGGTTTACTTTGTACTCCTGAAGCTACCATTAAATCATCTAATATATTAGTTAATTGTAAATCCTCTTCTTTTGTTGCTGGTCTTGCATTTACAGACGCAAGAACTATTTTATCACAATTATAATATGTAGCAATTGTAGATATTATAGAAAAAATTAAAGCAACAAATAAAGCAATTTCACTATAACCAAGCAAATAGCAAAGTGAATATATTATACAACTTATCATAGCCATAAAAATTGCAACTATTATTCCTGTTTTAATTTTATTTTTTCTTATATCATCATACATACTCAAAAACTCCTTTCTTAAATTTTATACTAAAATACGCTATTCAAACGAATAGCGTATTTTGTGTAATAATTATTTACTAAAATCAACTTTAACATTTTGTCTAGCTTCTTCAGTAGATGTTTTAAATAAATCAGCTGCTGAGAAATTAAACATTCCTGCTATAATGTTTGTTGGAAATACTTGTAATTTAGTATTATACATTGTAACACTATCATTATAAAATTGTCTTGAATAAGAAATTTTATTTTCTGTACTTCTTAATTCTTCTTGTAATTGTGTAAAGTTTTGATTCGCTTTTAAATCTGGATAGTTTTCTGAAACTGCCATAATTGTTTTTAATGTTCCAGATAATTGATTATCTAATTCTGCTTTTTCAGAAACTGATGAAGCTGATGCCCATGATGTTCTAAGTTCAGTAACTTTAGTAAGTACTTCTTCTTCATGTTTCATATAACCTTTAACTGCTTCAACTAAGTTTGGTATAAGATCAAATCTTCTTTGTAATTGAACATCGATTTGACTCCAAGCATTTTCTGTTTTTAGTTTTGCTTGAACTAGACCATTGTACATAGCTATAATAGCAACTATAACTACGAGTAAAATTATTATTAACAAAATCATAATCTATTCCTCCTATTAAATTAAGAACATTATATCAATATACTTTTATTATTGCAACATATTTTTAAATAGTTATAAAAAAGAAGAGATAACGTTAATTGTTATCTCTCCAGGGATTATTAATTATTTTTTTAGAAAATATTATATACCTCTCATTCTTATATATCTGTTATAGCTTATATAAGCTAGGGCAATTAATACAATTGCTGGTATTATAAATATTTTAGCACCTGTTGCAGGCAATTTAGTTCCTGAAACTGAGTTATCTGTTGTATTTGTGTTGTTTACTGCATTATTTTTTGTATTTGTATTTGTATTCTTATTAGTATTTTTATTTACATTTTTATTATCAACTTTTCCAACAGTATCTTCTAATTTTGATTCATTTTTAGTTTCATTTTTAGTTTCATTTTTAGTTTCGTTTTTATTTTCATCTTTTATTGTTTCTTTTACTGTTAAATTAACATTTTTAGTTATTTCTTCTGTTTTTTCTTCTGTTTTTTCTTCATTTGATTTTACAACAAAAGAATATTTAATAGCATTCTCTACATCACCTATTGAAGCATTTGATTTAACTTTAAATTTGATTGTTATTAAATCTGAATCCTTTGTTAAACCATTGTTAAAATCAATAAGAATTTTTGCATCGTTATCACTTTCTGGTGAACCATTAAATAATACAAATGCTGATGAAGATTGAACATTTGAAGCATCTTCAACTGGTAATGTTTCATCACCAATTGTTACTTTTTTATTCTCATCTTTAACTATACTATCATAAGTTATAGTTTCAAGAACATCTTTATCATAATTTATATATCCTTCAACATTTGTGATTTTTTTATCACTTTTAACATTACTTAATGATAATGTAACATCAACTGTATCTCCTCTATATAAAATAGATTTTGAAACTTTGACTCCTATTGTTGTATCTATAGCTGCATAAACGCTTGTAGATATTAATATAATTGCAATAAAAACTTGCAAAATAATTAACTTAGTTTTGTTTCTCATATATCATCATTCTCCTCATTTGCTTATATACAACATTAGAATATCATTTATACTAAAAAATTGCAATACCTTTTTTTACTATTTATAAAAGTGATTTTTATCTTTTATAAATTTTTTACAATTGTTTTATTTTATATAATAGGAAAGTTTTTATACTTCCCTATTATATAGTTTTCATCTCTTTAATATTCAAACATTCAAATTATTTTGTATAATTTAAGTTGTATCCACTAACTTCGGCTCTATGATATAGTAATAATTTTGAGTCTGTTGAGTCTACTGAATTATCATTATTAATATCTGCTGCTTTTAAAGCTGCACCTTTTAATAATTTAACTTCACTTCTGTGTGCTTTTATTGAAACTGTATCTAATGAATCAGCAACACCATCCCCATTTACGTCACCTTTTACTATGATTTCATAAACTAATAAGTTTCCATTTGTATCTTTTACAACATTTCCATTCTTATCTTGAACTTGTGCAAACATTCCTGTTGCAATATTTCCTGTCTTAACTTCTCTATTTGCAGATTTTACAACAACTATATAATCATCATTATCATTTAATAATACTGATTTGAATCTATCAACTGATGTTTGAGCTTTTATTCCAACTAAATAATCATTATCTATGTCAACGTCATAACCAAACTCAATTGTTGTTGTTTCATCTTTTTTATCATCTGGATTTGCTGGTGTCTCTGGTTCTTTATTATCGTCTGGATTTGTTGGTGTTTCTGGTTCTTTATTATCGTCTGGATCTGTTGGTGTTTCTGGTTCTTTATTATCGTCTGGATCTGTTGGTATTTCTGGTTCTTTATTATCATCTGGATTTACTGGTTCTCCAGCTTTTTCTGTAATAACAACTTCTACTTTTCCAATAGCTGTTGTATCATAGAATGATGTAGCAATTACTTCAATTTTTTCTGAAGTTTCATCTTCTGCTACTGTTAATAATCCAGCTTCAGAAATTTTTGTGTTTTCACTTGTATTTCCTGCAATTGACCATGTAACACCTTTATGTGGTACATTATCTCCAGTTACTTCTGCTTTAAATTCTTGAGTTTTTCCTTTTTCAACATTTGCATTTTCTGGAGTAACTTTTACTTCTAACATGTTAGCTGTTCCTACTTTATATGTGATTGTACATGTTGTTCCATATCCTAAACTTGCTACAGTTTTTGTATTTATAATTGTTACAATTCCTGTATGTTTTCCAGCAACTCTTGTATCTACTATAACATCTTTACCATCACTTGTTACATTTCCGCGTATACTGTCAATTCCAAAACTTGTATTTGCATAATCAATTTGTTCTATTTGTCTAAATATTTTTGGTAATTCAACTTTATATGTATCACCTACTGGTAACACTCCATCAACAGTCATTTCTAATTGTTGATATTTAAAGTTAACTGTTAAATTTCCTGTTCTTAAATATGAACCAATGTCTCCATCATATCCATGAGCTCTTGCTTCATAAGTTAAGTAATTTATTAATCTTTGGATATCGTCAATTCTATTGTAGCTTAAATCTAAATTTTTTAAATTTTCTAATTTTTCTACTTTGAATGTGAATTCTCCTTCAATTAAGTTCTTTGATAAATCTAAGTATTCAATATTAGTTAATACTTCTAATGGTTCAATATTGCTAATATCATTTAAACTTAAATCTAATACTTTTAAGTGTTCATTCATTGATGTCCAATCAACTTTTGAGATATCTACTAATTCGTTATCTCCAGCATATAATTTTACTAATTTTGTTAATTTTGATATATTGTCTATATTTTCAATTAAGTTTTCACTAATGTCTAATACTTTTAATCTTGGTAAATATACATATGCTTCTATTTCATCTCCTGCTGCTAATGTAATTCTCTTAGCATAAGAGAATAATTTATCTGTTGTTGCTTTTCCTGCACAGTTATCATCTCCACCAAATGTTTTATAAATATCTGCATAATTTTCTATTGCTTCTCTATATAATGTTGTATCTTCACCATCAATTTCTAATCTTTTAATCATATAATCAGCATATTCTGTTGCAACACAATTTGTTGTTCCTTCAAATAATCTTGTGAAATAACAATGTGTATACATTTGCATATAAATATCATCTCTTTGGAAGTTTCTAATTGCTAATTTATAATCTAATACTGTCCAACTATCTTGTGGTAACTCTGTAAAGTATTTTGTAATTGGATTTTCAATTGGTTTTGTTTCTGTTTCTGTTGTAACAGTTACTTCTCCAGTTTCTGGATTTACAGTACGATGTTCTGTTTCAAAAGTAAGTGTTGTTGGAATATTATATGTTGTTAATAAATAATTTCTTTCAAAACCTGTTAAATATTTTTCTATATTAGAAATTTTAGAAACTTGAGCTGAATACATAGATTTTGCTTCTTCAAATGTTGCATCTTTAAATTCTTTATCTGTTATTGTTCTTACTTTAGATGTAGCAAATCCAGCTAATCTATCTATTCTATTATAGATATTATATAATCTTTGCATTCTTTCCATAAGTCTTGCTTCTTCTCTAGCTAAATCCATTTGTAGTTCTGCAAGTTTTGCTCTTTTTTCTCCTAATGCTTTTTCTTGATTATTTCTATCATCAACTAATTTTTGAATTTCTGCAAGTTTTGCTTCTATTTGTTTTTCAACATCAGCAAGTTCATCTTGTACTTTTTTAGATTTTGCTTCTTCTTCTTCTAATTGTTTTTGAGCAAGTTCTATACTTTTTTTAATAACTTCAATATTAGCATTAGAAGCATCTATTTTTCCTTGTTCTTCTTCAATTTGTTTTCTAACATCTTCTGCTTGTTGTGCATTTGTACTATTTTTTAAATCTTCTTCTCTAGCTGCTAAATTTTCTTGAGCTTCTGCTTTATCATCTTCAGCTTTCTCAATTCTACCTTTTAAAGTTTCAATTTCTGCTTGTAATCTTGATTGTTCATCTGTACTTGTAGAAATATCACTGTATAGTTCATCAATTCTATCTTGTAATTTCCTTATTTCTTCATTTACACCTTGTATGTAGTTTTCTACATCTACTGGATTTGCTACACCAGTTGCAGTATCTGTGATTGATTCTAAAATTTCTTGTGCTGCTATAATATTTTCTCTTAACTCTGCTACTTCTGTTTCATAAATCGCTATTGCTGTTTTAGCAGTTGAAATTTGTTCTTGTTTTGTTGAAACTTCTATTGTTAAAGAATTAACTCTTTCTTGAGAATTTCTTATTGTATTTTCTAATTCTTGAATTTGAGCTTTTAATCTTTCAATTTCATCTTTTATTGGTTGATCTGCTGCTTCTAATTCTTTAAGTTGTTCTCTTAATGCATTTATTCTTTCTGTTGCTTCTTTTTGTTTATTTAATTCTTCAGTTTGTTCTTTGTTCAAATCTTCAATTTGTTTTTGTAATTCTCCAATTTTTGCAGAGTCTGCTCCTACTTGAGCTTTAATTTGAGCTTCCTTTTCTCTTAATGCTTTTAATTCATCTTGTAATTTTTGTAAGTCTGTATTAAATTTAGCTTCTATATCTGCAATTTCTTTTTGAAGTGCTTCAATTTGAGATTTTAAACTTTCAATTTTTCCAACTGTTTCTGAAACTAATCCAATTTGAGCTTGAACTCTTTCTTTTAATAAAGCTTCTTCTTTTTCTTGATTTTCTTCTAACTCTATTAATGGATCAATTGATTTTATATAGTTACCAGATAAATCTAAGTTTGTTTCTAAACCAACAAATTTTTCAATTCCTGAAAGATCTTTAATTCTCTTATTATCAAGTTTTAAATTTGAAATTTTGTTGATAAGATCATCAATACCTATTACTAATGTTTGTGCATCATCAAAAGATCTATTATATAATGTTCTTGCTGTATCTGCATTTCCATAACTGATTAATTGATCATTTTCAATTTGACCTTTTGTTAATTGTCTTTTAATTGCATTATACATATTAGTATCTTTAATATGTATTCCTCTTTCTTCTGAATCTGCTGTTACAAAATATAAATTAATATCTGAATTATATAATGTACTTGTAGAATCAACTACTTTTATACTAACTTTAACCATACCTTTAAGAAGTTCATAAGTTGTTGCTGTTTTATAAGCATATCTTATTTTCACATTCTCTTGGTCAAATTTACTCCAATCTACATGTGGTGTAGCTTTTGGATTTCCTAAATCTTCATGTCCATTATCAAAGTAATTTTTTTCAACTAACCATTCTGATGGTATATAGTCTACTAAATCTGTTAAAATTTTTGGTAATGGATAAAGAACTTCATTATATTGATCTGATGTTTCAGTAGTATCAATTTGGATAACTTCTACAACATCAAATTTTTGGTTATGTAAGTTTAATTTTGATATATTCTTTATACCAGTTACCATACTTAAATCTTCAATTTCATTTGAAGATAAGTCTAATGTTGTTAATGTGAATGAATTTAAAACTTCTAAATTACTAGTTTTATCTAATTCATTAGAAGATAAATCTAATTCTTTTAAATTTGTAAATACTTCAAGACCTGTTAAGTCTGTTAATTCACTATTAGATAAAGAAAGAGATGTTACTTTTGCTAATTCTTCATCATTAATAATCATTGTACGTTGTGCATCGTTATAAATTGCAGTAATGCCTTGTCTTTGCAATTCATCCTTAATTGCAGCATACATATTTTTTTCAAACATTACTCTTATGTCTGTACCAGCTGCAACTTTTAGAATCGGAGCGATGCAATTCAATAACAAAATTGATATTATTGCTATTGAAATTAACATTTTCTTCTTCATAATAAATCCTCCCTGTTTTTTTCTGAATTTTTGAATATTTTCATTAGCAACATAATAGCATTTCCAGAAATTTTTTCAATAGCACTTTTTTTCAGTTTTTCCAAACCTTGTAAAAAACCACTACGGAAGTGCTTTTACAGTAATTTTGCATTCTTTTATTAAGTTTTTATTACTTTTTTGGAAGTTTTTATTATATTTCCTACGAAATCAGTATTTTCAGGTAATTTTTTACAGAAATTTTTTTATAAAAAAAATAAATCCACAGTACAAATCTTTAAATTTATACTGTGGATAAGTCTATTATTTACTTATCAATATTGAATATTTTACTTGCATTATTATATGTAGATTTTGCAACCTCTTCCAATGAAACGTCTTTAATTTCAGCAATTTTCTGTGCTACATATTTTACATATATTGAAGTATTTCTCTTCCCTCTATGTGGTTCAGGAGACATATATGGTGAATCTGTTTCAATAAGAATTCTATCAAGTGGAACAATACCAACTGCTTCATTGGGCTTAGCATTCTTAAATGTAATTACACCACTAAAAGATATATAATATCCTAATTTCAAACCTTCTTTTATAAGTTCTTGATTTAATGGACAACAATGAAATATTCCTGTATTTTGCACAGGATGTGATTTTAAAATTTCAATAGTATCCATTACCGCATCACGTGTATGTATTATTATTGGCTTATTTAGCCTGTTTGCAATATCAATTTGCTTTATAAAAAGCTCCTTTTGAGCTTCTTTATTTTCCTTATTCCAATAATAATCTAAACCAATCTCTCCAATAGCAACAACTTTGCTATTTCTAGCCATTTCTTCTATTCTTTGAAGATTTTCCTGTGAAAAATCTTCTATATCATTAGGAGATATTCCACATGATGCATATATAAAATCATGTTTTTCAGCTATTTCAATAGCTTTAATACTTTTTTCCACATCATAACCTATGCACATCATTCTTGTGATATTTTCTTCTAATGTTTTATTTATCAATTCATCTCTGTCATTCTCAAAACTTTCATCATTATAATGTGAATGTGAATCAAAAAACTCCATTTAACTCTCCTTTAAAATCGCTGTAACATATGCAACCGCATATTCTTTGCAATGTGATATACTTATTTCTATACTATCAATTTCATCAATATCTAAATGTAAAAATACTTCTGGTTTTCCTTTGTTTGAGTTAATTATTTCAAAATCTTTCCATGTATATGATGTTATTTTATCACTTAATGCTTTATATATTGCTTCTTTAGCTGCAAATCTAGCTGCATAACTTTGATATTTTTGTTCTTTTTTAGATTCACAATATAATATTTCTTTATCAGTATACATTTTTTCTATAAATTTTGAATCTTTATCTATTAATCTCTTTATTCTATTAATTTCAATTATGTCTGTCCCAACAGATAACTTCATTTTACCACCTTTTATCATGTTAATAAATACATTAAAAATATAATATTTATTGTATTAAATGCTAGAGAAAATATAAGTAATATAACTATTATAGAGTAATAATTATTATTTTTTTCTATATTTAGATCCTTATATATTACTTCATATTTATTTTGAATTTCTTCATATAAAATCTCTAATTCTAATGTTTTATTTAAAGTTTTATAATACAGAGCTCCAGTATCATCTAATGTAATATCCTTATCCCATATATCT
>Ga0073908_1004101_pt1 | contig 13682 bp, 14 predicted proteins | sample MucameincwithD2O_FD_65484 | JGI IMG/M metagenome (GOLD analysis project Ga0073908, IMG submission 65484) | Mouse cecum microbial communities from Vienna, Austria - Mucus amended microcosms incubated with D2O | ecosystem: Host-associated > Mammals > Digestive system > Large intestine > Cecum...
AACGGGGCCGGTTTGCTTGCAAACCCGCGTCAGGCGCCCGTTTTAGCGAGGACGAGCGGAGGACCCGCGAGACCGACGTGCGGATGGTTTTGGGTACCTTTTGCCATCAAAAGGTACAAAGAGATCGGCTCGTAGAGCCGCGCAGCCCGCAGCCACCCCCGGGCGGAGGGCTGCTCTGTCGGCGTTGCCTCCCGAGCGCCTCCGCTGGCTACGGGCTGCGCGGCCTGCGGCCGCAACTCTTTATTTATTGCTTTTCACTTGCCCTCCGGCCGTCACTTCCTCCCCCCCCCAATTTTCCATTTTCAATTTTCAACTTTCAATTTTCAATCCTCCACCTCGGCCAGGAAGGTCGACGCGGGCAATCCGTCGCCGTTGACCAGGTTGGCGCGCGTGAAGGGCTGCCAGCCGTAACGCACGGCAACGGGCCTCGCGACACGCTCGCTGCGCACCGCCACACGGTCGCCCGCGACCGCAGCCTCGGCGGGGTGGAACAGACCGTCGGCACCCGCCGCTTCGAAGGTGCGGAGCGGCCCGCCGTCGGAGGCGCGCAGCCCCTCGCCCCAGTCGAACGAGACGTAGGCCGTGTCGCCCTCGACCTCCAGCGCGCGGAAGAGCGGGCCCGAAGGGGTGACGTGGCGCCGGTCGTAGCTCTCGTGCAGCGCCCAGGCGGCCAGGCGCTCGCCCACGTCGCGCTTGCGCGTGGGATGCACGTCGAGCGAGTCGCCGCGGTCGGAGCAGACGGCCATGCCGGTGTGGGGAATGCGCCCCAGCAGGCGGCGCTGGCTGTCGCGGAAGCGCGGCCACGAGGGGCGGTCGAGGCTCGACAGCTGGACATAGTAGAAGGGCAGCTCCGAATCGCGCCAGTAGCTGCGCCAGCTGGCGACGAGCAGGCCGAAAAGCCGCTCGTGGGCCTCGATGTTGTGGGCGTTGGACTCGCCCTGGTACCAGACGACGCCCCGGACGGGGAAGCGGTCGAGGGGCCGGATGCCCGTCTCGAAGAGGTAGCAGGGTTCGAAGGGGTGGCGGTGCGAGCGGTCGTCGCTCCGGGCCATGCGGCTGTCGGCGGCGCCGCGCACCCACTCCTGCACGAAGTCGTTGCGCCGCCAGTCGCGCAGGATGGCCGGGAAGTCGCGCTCGAGCGTGGCGCGGTCGACCCACGCCTCGGCGGGCGAGCCGCCCACGGCGTTGCAGACGAGCCCCACGGGGACTTGCAGGCTGTCGCGCAGCCGCCGGCCGAAGAAGTAGGCCACGGCCGAAAATTCGCGCACGCGCTCGGGCGTCGCGGCGGCCCAGCGCGCGGGGCGGTAGAAGTGGTGGCGGTCGATCGAGTCGATCACCTCCTGTTCCCAGACCGGCGTGCGCCAGTCGCCCTTCATGTCGAACAGACGCAGGCCGTCGTCGCTCTCGGCCGCGGCATCGCGCTCCGAGGGTGCGTTGTAGCGCAGGCGGAACTCCATGTTGGACTGGCCCGAGCAGAGCCACACCTCGCCGGCCAGCACGTCGCGGAACACCAGCTCGCGCTTCGGCGTCGCCACCCGCAGCGTGTAGGGTCCGCCGGCGGCGAGCGGCTCGAGCAGCACCTCCCAGCGGCCGTCGCTCGCGGCCGTCGTGCGGCAGCGCTGCCCCGCCACGCGCACCTCGACCCGCTCGCCCGCGTCGGCCATGCCGCACAGCGGGAGCGGACGGCCGTGCTGGAGCACCATGCCGTCGGTGTAGAGCGGTCCCATGCGCAGGCCGCCGTAGTCGCCCGTAATGGCGCCGCGCACGACGTCGGCGAGGATCGCGGCACCCTCGGCATCGGGGTGGAGGCCGTCGGGCATCAGGCGCGGATGGGCGTAGAGCGGGGCGTGGAAGTCGATGAGCTGCGCCCCGGCGTGCTCGGCCACCCGCTCGATGCAGCGCTGGATTTCGGCATGCCAGTCGCGCGTGCCCGACTCGAAGCGGTGGTGGCGGTGCGAGATGGGCGAGAGGCGCGCCACCAGAACGCGGCACGAGGGATTAGCCTCGCGGAACGCGTCGATGAGCGCCCGGTAGTCGGCGATGAACTCGTCGCCGTAATGGGGCCAGTCGCGCGGGTCGGTGTCGTTGATGCCGAGGTGGATGACCACGATGTCGGCAGCGAAGGCCAGCGCCTCGGCGCACTCGGGCTGCTCGTTGTAGGGACGGTGACCGCGGCGTAGCAGCGTGGCGCCCGACTTGCCGAAATTGCCCACCAGGTAGCCGTCGCCCAACATGCGTTGCAGCTGGGCGGGATAGGAGCGGGTCTCGCGCCCGGCTATGCCGTAGCCGTAGGTGATGCTGTTGCCTACGCAGGCCACCTTCACGGGGCGGCGGGCGGCGGGAGCTGCCGGCGCCGCGCCGGCAGCCGGGGCAGCGGCCGTAACGCAGAAGAGCACGAGGGCGAGGAGGAGCGGCAGTTTTTTCATCGTATGCGGGGTTTGCGGAGTATTATCGGGAGGGGTGCCGGCGGCGGTAGGTCGTCGGATGCGTGCGGCGAAGGTCGTAACCGCCCTCCTCGAGACGGACCGGGCGGTTCACGTCGGGGTTCGAGGGCAGGTAGCGCACGAGCAGCGAGTCGCCCACGCGGGCGGTCATGAGGTTGTCGTAGCGGCGGATACGATCCTCGTAGTCGCGGCCGTCGACCGTGAGGCGGTAGTCGAGGTAGTGGACCGTCACCTTCTCGTAGCGGGGCCGGCGGGCCGTACCGCGCGTGCGGGTCTCCTCGCGCGAATAGACGCGCGTGACCACCGCCCGCGCTTCGACCCCCTCCCGCTTCAGGCGGTCGGCGACCAGATAGCCGTAGAGGCCGCATGCGGCGAAGAGGAGCACGAGGGCGAGGATGATCCGTTTCGTGGTCAGAAATCGGGACATGGCGAGTGGATTTGTGCGAAGTTACGAAAAAATCGGCGAATGCGGCGCCCGGGGACGGAGAAAAACAATGCACGATTCGTCATGCACGATCAGGGGCGGGGCGGACGATAAGGGTGTGTATGAGGGGTGCCGGCCGGGGCCCTCGGGCTTCGGCCATTTGCGGGCCGGGGCCGGGAGCCAGCAGAGGCAAAAAACCGCTCCTCGGCTTGAAAAGCCGGCAGCCCGCAGCCACGGCGGGCGGAGGGCTGCTCGTTTCGCTCGCAGAACCCTCCGCTGGCTACGAGCTGAAAATAAATAGGGCTCTGCCGCGCAGCGGCACGAAAGACTCCGCACTATCGGTCGCAGCGGGGTTTGTCTGAAGCGATGGCCGAGCGTTAAAACGGGGCCGGTTTGCTTGCAAACCCGCGTCAGGCGCCCGTTTTAGCGAGGACGAGCAGAGGACCCGCGAGACCGACGTGCGGATGGTTTTGGGTACCTTTTGCCACCAAAAGGTACAAAGACATCGGCTCGCAGAGCCGGCAGCCCGCAGCCGCCCCCGGGCGAAGGGCTGCTCGTGTCTCTCGCGCCCTTTCGCCGGCTACGGTCTGAAAACGCAGCATGGCGGTCGGAGACCGGCGGGCCGAAGAGAAAACGGCCCGAATACGAAAAAGCCGACAGCCTCGACGCAAAAAGCCCCCGCCACCGAACACCCAAAAACACGTAAAAAGGGCCGGACACACGGTCCGGCCCTTCGAACATAGCAAAACAAGCGGCCCTATCCCAGGAACGAGAGCAGGATACCGGCGGCCACAGCCGAGCCCACGACACCGGCCACGTTGGGCCCCATAGCGTGCATGAGCAGGTAGTTGCCGGGGTTCTCCTTCTGCCCCTCGGTCTGCGAGACGCGGGCAGCCATCGGCACCGCCGACACGCCGGCCGAGCCGATCAGCGGGTTGATCTTATTCTCCTCCTTGCAGAAGAGGTTCATCAGCTTGGCCAGCAGCACGCCGCCCGCCGTACCCATCGAGAAGGCGACGACGCCCAGCACGAGGATGCCCAGCGTGCGGAAGTTGAGGAAGGCCTCGGCCGTGGCCGTAGCGCCCACCGTGATGCCCAGGAAGATCACCACGATGTTCATCAGCTCGTTCTGCACGGTCTTCGACAGACGGTCCACCACGCCGCACTCCTTCATGAGGTTGCCCAGCATCAGGCAGCCGATCAGCGGCGCGGCGCTCGGCAGCAGCAGCGCGATGATGACGGCGATGATGAGCGGGAAGAGGATGCGCTCGGTCTTCGACACGGTGCGCAGCGTGCGCATCTTGATGGCGCGCTCCTGCTTGGTGGTCAGCGCCCGCATGATGGGGGGCTGGATCACCGGCACGAGGGCCATGTAGGAGTAGGCGGCCACGGCGATCGGACCCAGCAGCTCGGGCGAGAGCATCGAGGTGAGGTAGATGGCCGTGGGGCCGTCGGCACCGCCGATGATGCCGATCGAACCGGCCTGCGTGGGGGTGAAGCCCAGGGCGTAGGCGCCCAGGAAGGTGGCGAAGATACCGATCTGGGCGGCGGCGCCCAGCAGGAAGCTCTTGGGGTTGGCGATCAGCGGACCGAAGTCGGTCATGGCGCCCACGCCCACGAAGATCAGACAGGGATAGATACCCAGCTTGACACCCAGGTAGAGGTAGTCGAGCAGGCCGGCGTTCGCCACGAAGATGTCCCAGTGGACATGCCCGCCGGCGAAGAGCTCGGTGTGGTAGAGGTTGGCACCCGGAAGGTTCGTGAGCAGCATGCCGAAGGCGATGGTGAAGAGCAGCAGCGGCTCGAACTTGTGGCGGATGGCCAGGTAGAGCAGGAAGAAGGCGACGCAGATCATCGCCAGACTGCCCCACCCCATCTCGGCGAAGAAGCCCGCGATGCCGGTCGAGCCCGCGAAGTCGCGGAGGCTGTTCCAGACGAAGTTGGAGTCGGAGGTCAGTAGAGTGAACATGGCTTATTCGATGACAATCAGGTTATCACCCTCCATGACCGTGGCGCCCTGCTGCACGAGGATCTGCTTGACCACGCCGCCGCGGTCGGCGTCGATATTGTTCTCCATCTTCATGGCCTCGAGCACCATGAGGGTCTGGCCCGCCGAAACGGTGTCGCCGACGGCCACGTCGATCGAGAGCACGGTGCCCGGCAGCGGGCACTTGACGCTGTAGCCCGACGAGGGGGCCACGGCGGCGATGCGCGGTGCGGGAGCGACCGTGGCGGGCTTCACCTGCGCGCTGTTGGCCTCCTTGGGTGCGGGGGCCACCTGCGGACGCGACACGGCCGCCGCCTGGGCGCCGCCGATCTCGACCTCGTAGGTGGTTCCGTTGACGATGACGCGCGTCACGGTCGACGACTCGTTGACGTCGTCGATCTGCACGTCGTAATTATGTCCGTTGATTTTCAGTGAGTAATCTTTCATTGCAATAACTTATTTTCGATCGGGCAACTGGGTTAAGCCGTGGATCTTGGAGTTCCAGGGCGAGTAGGCGCGCTTGATGCTCATGATGGTCAGCACCTCCGATTCGCGGTCGTGGAGCGCACCCCGGTAGATGCGCAGCGCCGTGGCGATGGCGGCGATCTCCTCCTCGTGGAGCTGCCCCTGCTCGACCACCGGCTTGTCGGCGGCCACCGCAGCGGCGGCCGTGCGGCGCGTGAAGACGTAGCCGAAGAGCTTCATGACCCACACCAGCAGCACGAGGACCGTGAAGACCAGGCAGATGCTGATGAGCGCGACCCACAACATCTCGGACCATCCCCAGCCGTTCGCTATCAATACGTTCGTCATAGTCGGATGCTGTTACAGAGGAATATTGGAGTGCTTCTTGGGCGGGTTCTGCAGGCGCTTGGTGGAGAGCGACTGCAACGCGCGGATGATGCGGAAGCGCGTGTTGCGCGGCTCGATCACGTCGTCGATGTAGCCGTAGCGGGCTGCGTTGTAGGGGTTGGAGAACTTGTCGTTGTACTCCTTCTCCTTCTCGGCGATGAAAGCGGCCTTCTCCTCGGGTTTGTCCGCAAGGTCCTTGAGCGCCTTGGCGTGGAGCACCTCGACGGCGCCGCTGGCACCCATCACGGCGATCTCGGCCGTCGGCCATGCGTAGTTGATGTCGCCGCGGATGTGCTTCGACGACATGACGATGTAGGCGCCGCCGTAGGCCTTGCGCAGCGTGACGGTGATCTTCGGAACCGTGGCCTCGCAGTAGGCGAAGAGCAGCTTGGCGCCGTGGGTGATCACACCGCCGTACTCCTGGGTCGTACCCGGCAGGAAGCCCGGCACGTCGACCAGCGTGACGATCGGGATGTTGAAGGCGTCGCAGAAGCGGACGAAGCGCGCGGCCTTGCGGCTGGCGTTGATGTCGAGCACGCCGGCCATGAACTTGGGCTGGTTGGCGATGATGCCGACCGACTGGCCGTTGAAGCGGGCGAAGCAGGTGATGATGTTCTTGGCGTAGCCGGCGGCCGACTCGAGGAACTCGCCGTTGTCGACGATCGCGCGGATCACCTCGGTCATGTCGTAGGGCTTGTTGGCGCTGTCGGGGATGATCTCGTTGAGCGAATCCTCCAGACGGGTGATCTTGTCGGTGCAGACGGCCAGCGGAGCGTCCTCCATGTTGTTCTGCGGCATGTAGGAGAGGAGCTTCTTGATGAGCTCGATGCCCTCGTCCTCGGTGTCGACGGCGAACTGCGCCACACCCGACTTGGTGGTGTGCATCACGGCACCGCCCAGCTGCTCCTGCGTCACGTCCTCGCCCGTGACGGTCTTGACGACCTTCGGACCCGTGAGGAACATGTTGGAGGTCTCCTTCTTCATGATGATGAAGTCGGTCAGAGCGGGCGAGTAGACCGCACCGCCGGCGCAGGGGCCGAAGATGGCCGAGATCTGCGGGATGACGCCCGACGACATGACGTTGCGCTGGAAGATGTTGGCGTAGCCGGCCAGGGCGTTGACGCCCTCCTGGATGCGCGCGCCGCCCGAGTCGTTCATGCCGATGCAGGGGGCGCCGTTGCGCATGGCCATGTCCATGACCTTGCAGATCTTGTCGGACATCGACAGCGACAGCGAGCCGGCCGTCACGGTGAAGTCCTGCGCGAAGACGTAGACCAGGCGGCCGTCGATGGTGCCGTAGCCGGTCACCACGCCGTCGCCGAAGGCGTGCTTCTTCTCCATGCCGAAGTCGTAGCAACGGTGCGTCACGAACATGTCGAACTCCTCGAACGAACCCTCGTCGAGCAGCATCTCGATGCGCTCGCGGGCCGTGTACTTGCCCTTCTCGTGCTGCTTGTCGATCGCCTTCTGTCCGCCGCCGAGACGCGCCGTTTCGCGGTTCTCGATCAGCTGGGTGATTTTGGTTTGAATATCGCTCATAACTGTTTGGTAGTTAGTGTCTGTGGCCCGCTGGGGGCCGGTCTCTTACTTGTTCTTGTTCTCGCAAAGCTCGGTGAGGATGCCCTGGGTCGACTTGGGGTGGAGGAAGGCGATGGTCATGCCCTCGGCGCCCTTGCGCGGGGTCTTGTCGATCAGGCGGATACCCTTCTCTTCGGCATCGGCGAGCTGCTCCTCGATGTTCTCGCAGGCGAGGGCCATGTGGTGGATGCCGACGCCGCGGTTCTCGATGTACTTGGCGATGGTCGACTCCTCCGAGGTGGGCTCCAGCAGCTCGATCTTCGTCTGGCCCAGCATGAAGAAGGCGGTGCGGACCTTCTGGTCGGCGACCTCCTCGATGGCATAGCATTTGAGACCCAGTACGTTCTCCCAGTAGGGAATGGCCTCGTCGAGGCTCTTCACGGCGATGCCCAGATGCTCGATGTGGGATACTTTCATAACTAACGGTTGGTTAAGAGATTAGTAAAATATGTTCTGTTTCGCTTTCGGTTCGGTTCCTATTCCGCGAAACAAAGATAAGTCTTTTAATCAGGAATAAAAAAATAAAAAATGAAAATAATTTCGTACCTTCGCTAAAAATAACGGACCTTCCGATGAAACGAACAATAATGATCCTCTGCGCCCTGCTGCTGTCGTGCACAGCCCTGCGCGCACAGAACATCGCACTGGGACAGCGCACCCCCGAGCTGCGCATCGGCGAGTGGCTCGAAGGGCGTCAGCCCGCGGCCGCCCCGCTCACCTACATCGAATTTTTCCACTCCTCGTCGCCGCGCTGCGCCGAGGCGCTCGACCGCCTGGCCGGGCTCCAGGCCGAGCTGGGCAACCGCCTGAGGGTGGTGGTGCTGACGCGCGAGGCGGCCGACAAGGCGGCCCCGCTGCTCGCTCCGCGCCTCTCGCCCCGCTTCGGCGCCGGCCTCGACCCGCAGGGCAAGCTATTCGCCGCCTTCGGCGTGAACTACGTACCGTTCGGCGTACTCGTCGACGCCAAGGGGCGCGCGCTGTGGATGGGCAACACGCTCCAGCTGACGCGCCGCATCATCGAGGACTCCGCAAAATAGCCGCACCATGTCATTCACCAAGATCAACCACTTCGAGCGCGAATACGCCGACACGCACCACTCAACAGCCCTCAACGTCACGGAGGGGGTCGCCGACCAGCCGATCGTCAACCCCCATTTCAGACGACACCGCAAGCGGCGCCTGACCACCGACGAGTATGTCGAGGGAATCCTCCGGGGCGACATCACCGTCCTCTCGCAGGCCATCACGCTCGTCGAGTCGAGCAACCCCGACCACTACGCCCAGGCGCAGGAGATCATCGAGCGCTGCCTGCCCCGCGCCGGGCGGTCGATACGCCTGGGCATCACGGGCGTGCCGGGGGCCGGCAAGTCGACCTTCATTGAGGCCACGGGCAACATGGTCACGCGCCTGGGCCACCGCCTGGCGGTGCTGGCCATCGACCCCTCGTCGGAGCGCAGCGGGGGCTCGATCCTGGGCGACAAGACCCGCATGGAGAGCATCTCGTCGAACCCCGACATCTTCATCCGCCCCTCCCCCTCGGCCGGGTCGCTGGGCGGCGTGGCGCGCAAGACGCGCGAGACGATCGTGCTGTGCGAGGCGGCGGGCTTCGACGTGATCTTCATCGAGACGGTGGGCGTGGGCCAGTCGGAGACGGTCGTGCACTCGATGGTCGACATGTTCCTCATGCTGCAGATCTCGGGCGCCGGCGACGAGCTGCAGGGCATCAAGCGCGGCATCATGGAGATGGCCGACATGATGGTCATCACCAAGGCCGACGGCGAGAACCTCCGCAAGGCCGAGCTGGCGCGCACGCAGTACCGCGGGGCGCTGATGCTCTTCCCCGAGCCCGAGTCGGGGCGCCGACCCGAGGTCTACACCTGCTCGTCCTACGACGGCACGGGGCTCGAGGAGGTGTGGAAGGGCGTGGAGGAGTACCTCGACCACATCCGCGCCAACGGCTACTTCGCCCTGAACCGCAACCGGCAGAACAAGCACTGGATGTACGAGACGATCAACGAGGCGCTGCGCGAGAGCTTCTACCGCGACCCGGAGGTCGAGCAGCGCATCGGCGACTACGAGGCGCGGGTGCTGGGCGAGCGCATGTCGTCGTTCGTCGCGGCCAAGGAGCTGCTGGAGCTCTACTTCGACAAGAAAAAATAGGCCGCCATCCGGCCGGAATGCAGAAGGGGACCCGCCGTCGACGGCAGGTCCCCTCGTTATTTTCTTCGCTCCCTCCGTTACTTCAGCACGGGGAGCTTCAGTCCGTAGTGGACGGCGACCACGCGCATGAGGATCACGCTCACGGCCGTAGCGATCTGGAGGCTGCCGCCGGCCATGCCCAGCCACTGGCACAGGCCGAAGACCACGCCGCCGAAGACGCAGGCCAGGGCGTAGATCTCCTTGCGGAAGATCAGCGGCTCCTCGTTGATGAGGATGTCGCGCAGCACGCCGCCCGCGGCGCCGGTGATCGTGCCCATGATGATCGCCACCCAGAGCGGGAAGCCCGCCGTGAGGGTCTTCTCGATGCCGACGACGGTGAAGAGCCCCAGACCGAAGGCGTCGAATATGAAGAAGGTATTATTCAGCCGGATCAGGTAGCGCCCCAGCACGATGACGATGCCCAGCGCGAAGGCCGTGACGACCAGATAGGAGGAGTCGAGCATCCAGAAAGGGGTGAGCGACAGCATCAGGTCGCGCAGCGTACCGCCGCCGATGGCCGTGGTGAAACCCACGACGTAGGCGCCGAACCAGTCGAAGTGTTTGGCCGAAGCCAGTCGGATGCCGCTGATCGCGAAGGCGAGCGTTCCGAGAATCTCGATCAAGGAAAAAACCGTCATAGCGGCGGCAAAGATAGTGCAAGGCGAGTGCAAAAGCAAGCGCAGCTTGGATTTTGCCGAGCCGCAGCCTATCTAAGCGGCAGCTTGTCTGCCGCAAAGAGGGCAAGGCGAGCAGCCGAGCAGCCGGCTAAATGCCGGGCTTCCCTTGAATGGCCCAAATAATTGCGGCCCTCGGCCGCGCAGCCCGCAGCCACCCCGGGCGGAGGGCTGCTCTGTCGGCTGCGCCTTTCGAGCCCCTCCGCTGGCTGCGAGCTGAAAACACCCTCCTCCACTTTTTACTTAATTACTTCTCACTTTTGACTTGCCCTCGGCTCGCAGATCCGACAGCCCGTAGCCGCCCCCGGACGAAGGGCTGCTCTCTTCATTCGCAAGCCTCCGCCGACTACGGCCTGCCCCGCACTTCTTACTTTTTACTTATTACTTGCCCGGCAGGGCCTCCCCACTTTCCATTTTCAATTTTCCATTTTCAATTTTTTCTCTTGTTTTTCCGAAAAAAATCCGCTTACTTTGCAATATCAAAATAATATCACTTTAAAACAAACGGACATGGAGAACAAGAACTACACCTACAAAGGCTGGAAGGCCAACGGATTCACCGCGTTGTTTCTCATCCTGATCGGGCTCGTCGCGGGCGTCTACGCGATCGTCGCGGGCACCGAAGCCGAATACGCCGGCTCGGGCGTCGCCCTGATCCTGGGCGGCGTGCTGCTGATCCTCGCCTCGCTCGTTTCGCTGGGCGGCTTCATGCTGCTCGAACCCAACGAGGCGCGCGTGATGGTCTTCTTCGGCAACTACCGCGGCACCTTCTACGAGACGGGTTACTGGTGGGTCAACCCCTTCATGTCGGCCAAGCAGATCTCGGTGCGCGCCCGCAACCTCAACGTCGACCCGATCAAGGTCAACGACAAGACGGGCAACCCGATCCTGATCGGCCTGGTGCTCGTATGGCGCATCAAGCGCGACGACATCTACAAGGCGGTCTTCGAGATCGACGCCCCGACGACGGCCGCCGGCGCGGGCGTCTCGGCCTCGGCCCGCATGAACAACCTCGAGAACTTCGTCAGCGTGCAGAGCGACGCCGCCCTGCGCCAGGTCGCCGGCCTCTACGCCTACGACGACAACGGCACGGAGGCCGAGGAGCTCACGCTCCGCTCGAACGCCGAGGAGATCAACGAGCAGCTCGAGCAGAAGCTCAACGAGCGGCTGGCGATGGCCGGCATCGAGATCGTCGAGGCGCGCATCAACTACCTGGCCTACGCCCCCGAGATCGCGGCCGTGATGCTGCGCCGCCAGCAGGCCGACGCCATCATCTCGGCACGCGAGAAGATCGTCGAGGGGGCCGTGTCGATGGTGCAGATGGCCCTCAAGCGGCTGGGCGACGAGCAGGTCGTGGAGCTCGACGAGGAGCGCAAGGCGGCGATGGTCTCCAACCTGCTCGTGGTGCTCTGCGCCGACGAGGCGGCACAGCCCGTCGTCAACGCCGGGACGCTTCACCACTGATCGGCACGCAATGGCAGAAAAGAGTGCAAACAAGAGCTTCGTGCTGCGCGTAGACACGGCGACGATGGAGGCGCTGGAGCGGTGGGCCGACGACGAGTTCCGCTCGATCAACGGCCAGCTCCAGTGGATCATCGCCGAGGCGCTGCGCCGCAGCGGGCGGGCTCCCCGAAAATCGAAAAAGAATGGAGAGCAAAACCCGAAATAACCGTCCGGGCAGCTTCTCGTGGGCGCACGTCGTGCTCTTCGCCCGCAGCCCGCTGTGGTGGGGCGCACCCCTCACCGCCGTCGTGACCTTCGCGATCGTCTTCCTCATCCGCAGCCTGGGCGACGGGCTCCCCGCGGCCGCAGCCGCCGCGAAGGGGGCGATCTTCGGCGCCGTGGGGGCTTTCAGCTGGGCCATCGGCATCTGGGTCGCCACCGACCCTGCGCCCGACGAAGAGGAGGAGCCCGCGCCGTCGCGCATCCCCGCATGGGCCCGCCGCGTGCTCGGCGTGGCGATCGCCGCAGGCGCCTTCGCGCTGGTCTGCTCTCCGCAGATCGACGCGATGCGGACGGGCGAAGCGTCGCTCGCCCGCGGATTCGCGGGCATCGTGCTCAAGGCGATCGGAATCGTCGCGGTGCTGCTGCCCGTATACCTCTCCCGCCGCACGAAATGACCGGGCAGACGATGAAACGCATCACCCGTTGCAGAATCGCGGCCGGCACCAATGCCGTGGCGTGGGCGATGATGGTCGCGGGCAACGCGGCAGTGCTCCGATGCCGAAAACGAAGTAAAAAATGAGAAGTAAAAAGTAAGAACGGCGAAACTGGATGCACCCGAAAGCGAAGCCGGCAGTCGAAGACTGGCAGCCCGCAGCCACCCCCGGCGGAGGGCTGCTCTCGCCAGCCGGCTCGATTGCACCTCCGCTGGCTGCGAGCCGCCATTCTACGAAAAAAGATCCGAACAAAACATAAAACCGCATGAAAAAACTCGTCGTCTTCACCGGCGCCGGCATGAGCGCCGACAGCGGCCTGGCCACCTTCCGCGACGCGGACGGGCTATGGGCCGAGCACCGCATCGAAGAGGTCTGCACCCCCGAGGCGCTGGCGCGCGACCGCGCCACGGTGGTGGAGTTCTACAACCGGCGCCGCCGCGAGATGCTCGCGGCCGAGCCCAACGCCGGCCACCGGGCCATCGCGGCGCTCGAGCGTGCGTTCGACGTGGAGGTCGTCACGCAGAACGTCGACGACCTGCACGAGCGCGCCGGGTCGCGCCGCGTGCTCCACCTCCACGGCGAGCTGACGAAGCTCCGCTCGGAGCGCGACGCGGAGCTCACGGTCCCGATCGAGGGTTGGGAGCAGCCGCTCGACGCCACGGCGCCCGACGGCGCGCTGCTGCGCCCCCACATCGTCTTCTTCGGCGAGGCGGTGCCGATGTTCGACCGAGCGGTGCGCATCGCCGCCGGGGCCGACCTCATGGTGGTGGTGGGCACGTCGCTGGCCGTCTACCCCGCCGCGTCGCTCGTCCGCTACGTGCGGCCCGACGTCCCGATCTGGGTGGTCGACCCCGGGCGCCCCGACATCGGGGGCGTGCGCAACACGGTGACGCACCTGGCCAAGCGGGCCGCCGAGGGGATGCCCCGCCTGGCCGAGGAGCTCGTGGCACGGTTCGTGCGCTGAACGACAGCGGACCGGGCCACCGCGCCAGAGCCTCCTTGCGGGCGGCAAGGGCCCCGCGAGAGCGCCCTTCCCGCAGACGACCGCCGACGTGCGACGCCCGCCTACGATCCGACGACCCGCCCCGTGCGGGTCGTTTTTTTGTCGCGATGGGCCGAAAGGGTGTTCCCCGCGACGCGAAAACGAGGCGCGGATTTCGTAATTCGCGCCCGAATCGCTATCTTTAGGCGATCAAAACCCCCGATCCGATGATCCGATATTACGACCTGCTGCTCGTCGCCATGGCCCTCCTGGCCGTGGCGGTCTTCGCGGCGCTCCGCTTCTTCGAGGCGGGCTACGGCTATCTGTTCGACCGCCGCTACGGGCGGCCCATACCCAACAAGGCGGGCTGGGTGGCGATGGAG
>Ga0073908_1004115_pt1 | contig 13602 bp, 16 predicted proteins | sample MucameincwithD2O_FD_65484 | JGI IMG/M metagenome (GOLD analysis project Ga0073908, IMG submission 65484) | Mouse cecum microbial communities from Vienna, Austria - Mucus amended microcosms incubated with D2O | ecosystem: Host-associated > Mammals > Digestive system > Large intestine > Cecum...
GAAACTTTAAATAAAGTGACCATCCGGCTTTATATAATCTGCTGCATCTGTGTAGTTTCAGCACAAAATAGCTACATTTAATGTGACGCAGAAAGCATCATTTAATTTGCCAAACAACACGATGAGTACGGGTCGTCTGCCGCCCTGCTCGGAGCCGACAATGGGATTTAGGTCTGCGTAGAAGATGTCCCCACGCTTGATAGTCCTTTCCATTATGTGTTTGACCTCCTATCTGGATTTAGGCAGGGGGTTCCTGCCTATGTAGCAGCCAGATACAGGGGAGTGTTTAAGGTCAGCGGGGCATAAAAACAAAGCCCTGCTTCCATAGACCGCCCTGCATCTGGCTTGATATGATAGGAGCATTTCTATTTGTCCTCGACACCCCGAAATGCGGATACGTTAAACGTAAGGGAAGTCACCAAACGGTCAGCAGCGAACTGACGCCACGGGAATCGCACCCCAACTGTCGGTCTGACAGAGCCGCCCTCATTGCCTGCGGCGGGTTGGCTACCGCTCGGACTGTGACTGGACGGGAGTATCATTGTCCTCTTTGCGGGTCATGGCGAAATCGGGGGCTGCCCGATATTTTGAGTCGGTAATTTCCGCTCACCACCTTTCATCGCTTCTGCTTTTTGGCAGGTCATGGCGTACCGCTGCACACGCTTTTGCTCATCACAATCACAAAGAGAATGTATTTGGTGAATGGGTATTCGGTTGTCAAGGAGCTTGGGGAAGCCCGTAGAAAAGCCCCCTCACTTTTCCAAAGGAAAAAATGAGGGGGCTATGCACGGAAAATTTAATTTTCCAAAAGTTTTTTGAGCTTTTGCAGGATTTTCATGATGTGCCTGCTGACGCTGGACTGGTTAATGCCATAGATACGGCTCAACTCAACCTGCGATTTGCCCTCATAGAAATGCTGTTGTATAAGCGTCTGTTCTTCTTCCGACAGCAATGTGAGGGAAGATTTCAGCTTGTCCAACATCATTCTGCGGACAACGGTTTCCGCAACATTTACCGCTTCATCAGCTATAAACTCAAAACCGTTACCGCTGTCATCAGCATTTTCTATCGCTTCTAAAGACATCAGGCTGTTGTCTGCATCGAGCTTTTGCAGATAACGCCACCGTTCCTTGTCCCGATAGAACTCGATGTAGTGGGTCTGTTCCGTCTCAATCAGACAGCCCTGCACGGGGATAAAGAACTTGTCCTTATAAGTTCCGTCCGCTTCCCTGCGGCGGCAGAAATCCTCGTAAGACAATTCCGTATAGCCGCCGTTTTCTTTGATATAGACCTTTCTTGGTGCATATTTCACCGTAAGTACCTCCAATCTGAATTTTGAAAATCGCTAAAATCCAGATTGAGAGGCGGGGAACGGCATCCCACGGCAGAAAGAGCCATGCGGCGTATTTCAGCAAAAAACGACAAAAGAAAAACCGCAAAGGCTACCACACCTTTACGGTTTAAGGAGAATATATTTCTATTGTATAGAGATTTGATTTCTACTTTCGAGGTACAAAGCCCCCATATGTTGACGAGGATTTTTTTAGCAGGTTATCCGCCCATCCTTGGTATGGTATATGTAAGTAGAAGTTGTTGCTTGCAGACAATAAAAATCCCTCCAAACTTCAAAAGCGAAGTCGGAGAGTGCTTAAGGCATAGCAAAACGGCTCACCGAAACATCGTTTTTTTTATTCGGTGGGCTTGTCCAATTTATATTCATATAAAGAACAGAGCCGATGAACCTGTGATTGCTCACTTGTTCATCGGCTCTGCGTCTTATGCGTCTGGCTCTTTAATGACTGTAATATGACACTTTTTTACTCGTATCAAACTTTCTTGCTTGCACTTTGGACAAAAGAGTGGAAAGTTTTTAAGCTCTGTATCTTTCCGTATCATAATGCGGGTTTTGTTTTTACAAATTGGACATAGTATCCATTGAGTATCTGCCATTACATCACCTCCCATATTACAAAACAGGAGTTTTTAAGCCAACATATCCATTTAGAGCTGCCATAATTAAAATAATTAGTCCCATTACGATACAAGCAATAAAGAAACGCCATCCTTTTAGAGATGCAAAATTTCTCAAATATACGAAATAGAGAATGGCTTTCCAAATCAAAATGCCTACAAACACAATGTTCAAAATCATTCCGAAAATAGTATTATTCCAGAATAGATAGAAGAAAACTTCGGTAAAAGCTACTACAACAGCACAAATTGCAGTAGGAGCATATGAGATACCCCATGCTTTTATATGGTCTGATACCGTTCTGTTACTGCCCAAACATCTGCATACAGCCCAAAATAAAATGCAAATGAGAGCATAAGATAATATCCCATATCCTGTGATTTTCAACATTCTCAGCATCTCAAATTCTGGTCGATTTACTCCGTAAAAATGCTGAAGAACAGGCTCAAAAACAGAATTTAGTAGTATCGTAATTATCACCAATCCCCACGAAACTGCTTTATTGCCTTTTGCAAAGGCTTCCGCAGGATGGTTTAGTGCTTCAATCAACTGCTTCATAGATTTACCCTCCAAAGAAACTCAGAAACAAATTTGTGTACTGTATTCCAAAAATCATAGTAAAAACAACAGCTTGAACGGCTGAAACTGTAAAAGCAAACCTCCAAGGATAGGTGACAATCATTTTTTTAATCTTACCAATACCAGAAGTGTCCTCCGCTTTGCATTCTGTTAATATACGACTGAGCATCATGTTCCTTTGCTGCTCTGTGGGTATCCCGTCCTGTTCAAATACTTCAAATGCTTTTTCGATAAACTCATCTTTCCTTGGCATTGTAGTCCCTCCTTTTCTCATATCCTGCATAGCTTTTTATAAAAGCGTTTTTTGCCCGCTGCAAAATGCTTTCTATGGCTTTTGGCGACTTTTCTACAATAGATGCAATCTCTTTAACGGTTTTTTCGTCAATATATTTCAGTACCAAAACAATTCTATATTGTTCTGGCAGCCCGTTTAAACAGGCTCGAACTTTTTCCCGTTCAAATGACTTAATCAAAAGCTCCTGTATATCTTGGGATGGGTCTTCGAGATACTCTGCCATATAATCATCAATCTCAACCATCTCAAATTTAGGGCTATACTGCTTTCGATAAAAGTCATTTAACTTATTTCTGGCTATTTTGAAAATCCAAGTTCGTTCAGAGCTTAATCCCTTAAACCCGGACATCCCTCTATATACATCCATAAAGATGTCTTGTGTTATATCCTCAGCCAGAGCTTTTTTCATTCCCGTTCGCAAATATACATACTGGTATATTTCACTGACATACGAGTGATACACCGATATGAATTTTTGTTCTCGTTCCTCTTTGAAAACACTCATATAATCATCTACCTCATTGAATTATAAGCTCCTTTGTAAGCAATATAGTATCCTTGTAGATTACCTCAAGCTTCAAAGAGCCAGCCGCTGCCTGCTCTGCCTCCAGTTCGTACACAACAATGTCCTGCATATCTTTTTCTGTTGCTTTTGTTTCAGATTTGATTTCAGTACCATCAAGATACCATTTCACGGTATATTCCATGCCTTTTGGACTCTCGACAAAATGGACGCTTGCATAAACTGGTTCATTAACGATAAGAGCGTCTTCTTGATTTGCTGACTCCAACTCTTCCTGCAAAGAATAGCTGCTATTTGAAATGATACATGTCTGAATAGTATCGTCATTGCCGCCGCATCCAACCAATGAAACTGCCATCATCAAAATTGTGATTAATAAAACCGTAACTTTTTTCATAGAAAATCCCTCCTTATTCACCGTAGTTATATTCATCCTGTTTTATAAAGGTTAAATATGCAATTATTAGAAATGATATAATGCTGATACCAAAAATGACGGATGCCTGCGAAAACCTTGAAATATCTGATACTTCTGATAGTGCCTGCATCATTACTCCTGGTGCTATCAGACTGAAATTATCAACCATCTGAGTTGTCCATCCAAATGCTTTTCCGATTCCCTCTACTATCATAACAAAGAAACGGGGCATCAACAGTAAACCTATTGCTAAACTCCAAATGAGCGCTGCCTTTGAGGAACGGGCAAGTATTGAAATCAACATACCCATAGTAGCATAGACCATAATATATCCCCATAATGGAAGCAAATACTGTATCAGTACAAGTATATGTGCAAAGTTGCCGCTAAGCCCAATGATGGCACAAGTAACTGGTGTCATATAGATAAAGGACAAAACCAATGACATGATTGCTGCAACAAGGACTTTTGAAATAAAGATTCTTGTTTTCGGAATGCCCGAACATATGATACAGTCTAAAACATTGTGTTCTCTATCAGACGAAACCAAATCAAAATATGACGATAGTACCGCCCATGAGCCGAAAATCATATGCGGAAGAAACAATGCTAAAAACTCAATCTGGTCGCTCTCTACTAATTTTGTTCTACCACCCGATGTATAAAAGAAGAACACTCCCATACCTGCAAGAGCTATCCAAATAACCAATGTGCGTAAGTTCATTGCTTTTTTGAAATCTCGTCTAACAAGAGACAGAATATCCATTCTCATTTTCGCACCTCCTCTAAATGAAGTTGTTCCTGCACTATGCGCTTCACATTGCAAGCAGTGACCTCAAATATGCTAATGTCGTGTGAAGTCAACGCAGAAATCAACAGAGGAACTTGTTCCTTGGTAATTTGTGCGGTAAGTGTAGTTCCAAGCTTATCTACTGAAAGGGAGAAATCGCTCGCTAACATTTCGAGAACCTGTCTTGAAATGTTGGCTATTTTGAAAATATAAGAGCTTTCAATTTCATTGTCATATATCAGTTGCCCGTTTTGCAATATCGCAATGTTGGTGCAAATTTCGTCCATATCCTGCAAAATATGAGAGGAAATGATGATGCTTTTCCCTTTCTGGTGGATACCCTTAATAATGCCTTTCATCTCAAAAGTTGCATTGGGGTCTAAGCCTGCCGTTGGCTCGTCCAGAACATATAAATCTGGTTCACCTGTCATTGCAATAATCATTTGCAGTTTTTTCTGTTGCCCAGGTGACAGGTGTTTGACCTTTTTACTCATATCCAATTTCAGTTTTTTCCCAAGAAAAACACTTTCTTTGGTATCTGCGTTCCGCAATCGGGCAAAAAAGCGAATTATTTCAGAAACAGTTGTATTATCATCAAATCGACAACTTTGTGGCATATACCCAATAAAAGGTTTGCCCGTTTGAAGATTCACCGTGCCTTTTGTGGGCTTCATCAATCCGCTAATCAATCTTAGCAGGGTCGTTTTTCCTGCGCCATTCTGCCCAATAAGCCCGTAAATCTCGCCGTACTCAATAGACATATCGATTCCATGTAAAATCTCTGTTCTGCCAAAAGATTTTGACAAACTGTTGGTCTGAAGCACATATTTGTCCATTCCCTTGACCACTCCTTTCTGAGCAGATGTTTTCCTGCTTCATAAAGGTAGTCGTATGGATATCAAAAATCCCTCGCTTTTTTTAATATTTTTTTCTCCAAGCGTCAGCTTTCATATATTATAGACAGTGAAGCGGACTATATCAACTATGTAAATATGAATTTCCGTCTCTTGTAACAGGATATAAAATCTCCTATTTTAGGAGATTATACATCGTTTGACTGGAAGTCATATCTCTGTAAAATATAAGAGTAAGATTTTCAGAGTATAGGTGGTGAGCTAATGGACGAAAGAAACATTCATTTTGACTTCGACTTTACTCCGATTGGACAGGCAATCAAAAAAGCCCGTGAATCCAGAGGGATAACAAGAGAGCAGCTTTCTGGTATTATCGGCTATGCTCCCAGACATATTCAAGCGATTGAGAATGAGGGGCAGTATCCGAGTATTGAGCTGTTTATTCAACTCATTACAATGTTTGATGTGTCAGTTGATGAGTATATATTCCCAAACAAAGAAGTCAAAAAAAGTTCTGTCCGCAGACGCTTAGACGCACAGCTCAACAGATTAGATGATAAAGAGCTTTTCGTCATAGAAGCAACCGTAAGCGGACTATGTAAGGCAAAAGAGGAAACAGAGGATTAAGCCCCTCTGTTTTTCTTTTGCCTGTTTTTAATAGGCAGGGATGCCGTAGCCGTAGATAGAGCGGCTCCCGACAGGGTAGCTCCGCTGCCTACAGGCATCTCCAGAGTTGCCCTCCACGGTGTAGACGATGCCGTTCTCGCACCGTTCCACGATGCCGACATGGTCGGTTTCCCCGTCACCCTCCCAGTCAAAGAAGATGATTTGTCCTGCTTCTGGCGTAAAGCCAACCTCCTGCCATTGCCCCCTATCCTTAAACCACTGAGAGCCGTTGACGCATCCCGCAAATTTAGGGATAACGCCGCTGTCGATATAGCCGCACTGGTCGGCACACCACGAAACGAAGCAGGCACACCATTCCACACGCCCGTCAAAACCGTACCATGACCAATACGGCTCGCCGCCTGCGTTGCCCACCTGCGACAGAGCCACGGTGACGATTTCGCCGTCCCCGATGGTGATGCCGTAAAGCACCGCAGACCAGAGGGAATTGTTTTCCTCGGCAAGTAATTCCGATAGCTGCTGCCGCTGTTCCTCGTTGAAGCCGTATCTGTCCGCCATTTCTTCGGCTGTCTTGTGGCTCATGGTGATATAAAGGTAGGTCTGGGTGACGGTGGTTTCCGTTTCCACGATATTCCCGTGACCGTCATCGCTCTCGGTTATCTGGGTTTCGGTCTTGCTCTCGGTACGGAAGCTGATTTCGTTCATCTCCCAGAAGATGTCCTTTAGGAGCTGCTTCTTGTTATCGTCCATTGTGGCGACTTCCTGTGGGTTGTCTGGGTCGGTGGTGGTCTTGACGGAGTACACCGCAAGCACCTCTTTCCAGACGGCACGGCTTCCAGACATCTCCAGTACATTGTGGGAAGTGCCGTTTATGATTTCATCAAGGCGGCTGTCGTAGTCGGCATTGATTTCACGGACTACGGTCTGCATGGTCATACCGTTTCCAGAGTCCTCGCCCGAAAAGAAGATGCCGAACACCGAGCCGACAAGCAGCCCGATTAGGCAGATAATGAGTATCACAGCAACGGCAATCCACCCGCCTGCCATGATAGCCGCTATCAGAGCCTTTGTGCCTGCGATAATCGCCTTGATTGCCGCAATGGTAGCCTTGACCGCCGCTTTAATGGCGTGGGCTGTCGCCTTGGCGGTGGCTTTTGCCGCCTGCGCCGCTTTCTGGGCGGTTTTCACGGAAGTCTTTGCCGCTGCTTTTGTTGCTTTGGCGGTCTGCTCGGTGGTCTTAATCGCTGCCTTAGAGGTGGTCTGGGCGGTCTTGATGCCTTTCTCCGCAGTTTTGACCGTACTCTTTGTGGCAGCTTTGACGGCTTCTTTTGATTTTACCGCACCTTGGGCAGCGGCTCTGGCGGCTTCTCTCGTTTTTACCGTGCCTTGGGCGGTGGATTTTACCGTCTTTTCGGCATTTCGGGCGGTGGTCTTGATGGTCTGCTTTCCCTGCTGCCTTGTCTTGATAAAGCGGCTCTTTGCTTTCTCGCCTGCATTTGCGGGGGTATCGGGGGCAGGAGAACGGCTCGCCGCCCCGTGACGGGGCTGTGAGCCGTTCCGTTCTGCAGCAGCCTGTGCTTTCTGTTTCTCTGCGGTTTTTACCGCCCTTTTTCCCTTAAAGTCCTCCACCTTGTCCTTTGCCTTGATGATGTTCTCCTTGGTGGTCTGGACGGATTTCTGCCCCTGCCTGTTGAGCTGGTGTGCGCCCTCGCCTGCAATCCGCTCCGAAGCATAGGAAACCTTGTCGGCGGCGTACTCGGTGGCAGAGCTTTCCTCCGCATAATAACCCTGCTCCGCCTTTTCCTTGGTCTTGGCATAGGCGGCTTTCATGCGCTCCGAAGCGACAGCCGCCTTGTCGATAGCCTTGATTGTGCCTTTGACCGCATCTCTGGTCTTAATCTTCGCCATATGGAGCCTCCTTTCCGAAGATACGCTGTATCCTCTGGGATTTGGCGGTCAAATCAGTCCACCTTTTTCGCCACCACCACAAGCCTGCCATTCTGGGCAGAGTATTCGCAGGTGGAGAGGGTGATGAGCCTGTCGCCGTACTCGGCGGTCACGCCCGTATCATAGAGGGCAAGTTCTTTACATTTCTCCACATAGGCGTTAAACTCGTCCTCGTTTTCCGCATTGACAAAATCATAGTAGCGGTAGCCCTCCGCACTGTACGCCACGGTCTTGAATACGGCGATGATTTCATATTCGCCCTGCTTCGTGAGGGTGTCGAACTGGATGGTCTTGTGTTCTTCGTAAAACTCCTTTTCCTTGTAGCTCTCCAACGCCCCGAACATTTTGCCGCCCTTGATGTGGTGTCCGTAGATAACCAGATTATCGCTTGCGGCAATGTCGCAGTCCTCCTGCACATAGGGCGTACCTAAATCGCTGTACTCCTTTTCAAAGTTGCGCTTGAGGTAGAAGTTTGGATTGTTCTTACTCTGCATGACGGGGTAGTTGATGGTCGTGCCGTCAATGGCAATCCACCCTATCAAGTCCTCGTTCTGCAAGAACAGCTCGTTGTATCTCGCCAGAACGTCCTCGCCCTCGCTCACGGGTTCATCCGTGGGAACCGGCTCGGATTCGGGAGCCTGCTCCACTATCTGGGCAAGCTGCTTGAAGTTCTCTGCCTGCTCGTCCACCTGTGCATCGTGGTGGGAGATGCGGAAGATACAGAAAGCCGCCGCACCTAAAAGGCAGACGGCGGCAGCGATGCAGATAACAGACTGGTGCTTTTTCAGATATTCTTTCATAGGCTTTTCTTTTCCTTTCTCGTCTAAAATCAACTTGGCTTCATTTCGTTTGGTTTACCTTGTGTGGTCGGTGTGCTGCTTTGGAGCGGGTAACTCCCTGCAATATTCGGGATACCTCACCTTGATGCCCTCCATGAAGTAGGGGGCGAACTCGCAGCAGAATAATTCCTCTGGTGTGGAATACCTCTCACGCCCGTCCTCTGCGTAACCGTTCCAGAGGTTGAAAGCAAGGTGGCAGACCTTGACCGTGCCGCTTGTCTGCCATCCGCTGTGCATCCCCTCTGGCACGATGCAGTCCGTCTTGAAGTCGAACATGGTATTGATGTTCTTCCTTGTTTCCTCCGCAATCCCCATCACATAAAAAAACGCCCTGTGGTAGCAGTCGTTTACCCTGCATTTCATCATGTTCTCCAGAAAGAAATCACGGTGAGCCGTGCTGCGAAATCTAATATCCGCCATAAAATCCTCCTTTCCTAAAGCCCTGCTTTGGGGCATCGTGGGATGCCCGCAGGGTATTTTCATTGCTCCGATACAGAAAATCTGCCTCCGTCTCCTTTTTCAGCCGTGGCAGGATAATGTCCTGCACATAGGAAACATTGTTCTCGGCGGCGATAAAATCCCGCCCGTTCTTAATGCACTGGACGATTTCGCTCCCAGAGCCTGCAAAGGGGATTACCACCAAGCCGCCCGCATCGCTGCTTGCCCGTATCATCCGCTCCGCCAGCTTCTCTGGCTTCTGGGTGGGGTGGCTGGTGGCTTCCTTGTAGTTTGGCATCACCCTCGGCACCTCCCAGACATTGCCGCAGGACTTCCCCTTGGGGTTCTTCCTCTTGTCCTTTTCTCCGCCCTTGTCGTAGGGGATGCGGACGGCATCCACATGGATTTCATGCAGGGGCTTACTGTAAAACCACAAAAAATCTGCTTCGTCACGGTAGGCGGCTTTGGCAGGGCGCCCCGTCCTGTAATTCCAGACAATCAGATTCCGCTTTATCCAGTCGAACTTATCCAGTACCTCCACGGAGAGCTTATCTATCATCTGGCTGCTCCCCCAACAGTAGAACGCCCCCGTAGGCTTTAGGATGCGGTGGCATTCCCGCACCCACTCCATGCACCACGCCAGATACTGCGGCACGGACTGGAACACGAAGTCAAATTCCCCTTTCATGCGGTAGTAGGGCGGGTCGGCAATGACTATCTCCGATGGCAGCTCCTTTAACACCTCCACGCAGTCCATCGGGTAAATACGGTTTTTCTCCAAAATCACTCCCTTTTAGACCTCCCCGAATTTCGTTTATTAAAGAACTATAGTTATTCGAGAAGAAAGCATTATGCCACTAAATAAGCGGATATACTACAATCTTCTCGAATAACAAATCATTGCTAACGGAGAAAATCGGGCATATTCTGCTTCTCCTGTGGCAGTGATGGTTCAGTCTTGTTTTGCGGAAACCATTTGTTATTCCATTCCTTCATTGAACGGTCAACGGTCTGCTGTGAAATATCCAGGTAGATCTGGGTCGTCTGTATGGAAGAATGTCCAAGGATATTTTTTACAACAGCCAGTGGTACACCTGCTTCAATTAGATGTGTTGCCGTTGTATGCCGCATTACATGCGGTGTATATGGCCCATTACAGAACTTATCCGGGTGGACGGATTTTGCAGCTGTAACGTATTTTGTGAAAATTTCTTCAATGGCGGCCACAGACAGGTGGTCATTCCGCTGGCTGGGGAAAACATATCTGTCAGGTTGATCGCGTATCCGTCTGGAATTAATATATTTATCCAGCAGTTGTGTTGCATCTGAAGTGATCTTTACCCTGCGGGACTTTTCCCCTTTCCCTGTGAGCGTCAGGATGGCGTTCCCCTTTTCATCGTGTGAGACATCCATTACTGCAAGTTCGCAGATTTCCTGTGCTCTTGCCCCGCTGGAATACATCACGGATAAAAGGACGAGATCGCGCCAGCCGAGTTTTTCCATGGCATCCGGGAGTGAAAAAAGAATGGACAGCTCTTCACGAGTGAAGGAAGTGCGCTGTTTGCCCTTTACCCTCCGAAATGATTTTTTTGCGATCCTTGTCAGGCTGCTTCGGAACACGCATCCCGCTTCAAGGTTCCTACACTGTGCGTACTCTGCAAAAGAGGATAGTGCTCCCATACGCTGTTTGGCTGTAGTTCGGCTGTTTTTTCTATCGGATACCAGCCAGTCAAAAAATCCTGTTAGCAGATCAAAGTCCAGCATTTCAAATGTGATCTGACTGATATCGGTTCCTTTCTGCTCTTCGAGATATTGGAACAGGAGCCGGAATGCACATTTATAAGAAGAAACTGTGTTTTTGCTGGCATTCATGGAGACTGGAAGGTATTCCGTGATAAATCTCCCAAGGAGACTTAAAAACTCGTATTCTGACTTATTCTTCTTCATAAGGTACCTCCACTTCTGGAATCAGACCAGTCGTAAATGCTTCAAACGCATCCATGGTTCCAGGAACCTGTGTGCCGGAAAAACGCATATACTGATCAGTATCGATTAGGCATTTATGCCCAAGGTAAGTCGGCAAAAGGAGATCGTTTATATCAACAGGATGGCCTACTGCTTCCAACTTCTGCATGGATTTCAGGACAAACAAGTGGCGAAAGCAGTGCAGGCAGGCTCCCCGGTCATTTGGGGATTTATCCCGCTGGTCAATGTTGGCCAGCTTCAGAATCTCTGCAAACCAGGCATCCATTTGGCGTTTCGTATAGTGCCGGCCGGGTTTATCTCCCGGGAAGAGGTAGGCTTCTGGATTGTCCATGATTCCAAGTGTGAGACAATACCTCTTCAGGATCTCCAACAGCGAATCATGGATAGGGATCAACCGTTCTTTTGAGAATTTAGTCTTTCGCAGGAACAGCGTCCCTTCTTTAAAACATACGTCTTTTCGCTGCAGTGCCATGGTTTCCCCCAGCCGGGTTCCGCATCCGTAAAGGATACGCAATGCCATTGGTATTTTTAACTGTAAGAATGGGCTGCAGCTACCCGGTTTACGGGGAGATAAGTTGTCCGCATAGTGCATGATCTTCTGGATCTCTGCCTCTGAGTAAATATACGGGATATACTCGGATTTTACTTTTGGAGATTCTGGTAAAAACGCCGGGATTCCAAGGCTGTCCAGATATTTTACAAATCCTCTGACAGCACCAACTTTTTCATTGATGGTTTTACTTTTTCCCGGGATAGATGAAATCCAGGGTGTAAGGATGTCTTCTGTCAATTCCTTTTGGGGGAAGTCTATCTCTGCCAGATATTGATCCAATGAAGACAAGGCCCGCTTAGTTAGCGATACAACGGGATCAGAAACGCTGAATGTCTTTAGTGCCAGATACGCTTCCATTTCATCGGCGAATATACTCTTAAACACTGGAACCACCATCCTTCCCAGAAAGAAGTTCTGCAAAGTTGCCGCTAGGGGCAGGGACTGCGAGAGGACAAAGCCGCATGCTCTGGATGTCGATCCGGGCATAATGGCGGATGGCGTGTTTTGTCCCATGCCCCAGAACCCGGCGGACAACTTCTGTTGATACGTTGTCATTAACCATGTTGCTTGCGATGGATGACCTGAAAGCCCGGCTTCCATGCCTGCGTCCATTAATGGGAATCCCGGCGTTTCTGAGCAGCGCCCCGACCATTGTGTTGATTGCGCCATAGTCCATCGGCGTATATGGGATCACAAGCGTCATAAAAATCTGCTGGCAGCCTGCCACTTCGGGGCGTACTTTGTTGATATAGTCCAGCAGGGCTTCTTTTGCTTCGGGAAGCAATTCACTTTCCCATGGCTCACCCGTTTTCTGCTGTATAAAGTGGATTCTGTTATCCATGAAATCAACGTTTTCAAAAGTCAGGGAAGCAATATCACAGGAGCGGATGCCATATCTGGACAGGAGTAAAACAATCGCATAATTCCTTATCCCAACAGGGGTTGTGCGGTCAATAGAATCTTCAATTGCAGAAATCTCATCCGTGCTATAAACCGTTGGCTGGGGATCGTTCTTCTTGCGGTACTGGACAAGCCTTGAATAATCACGTTCCAAAGTTCCGTGTTCAAAGAGAAATCTGAGAAAGGGGGCAATCCTTTCCCAATAACGGGAGAAACTCAACTGCAAAAAGGCTTTCTGTATCAGTTTCCCGCTGATGTCCCCAGTATCTTCACAGCCGAGGGCGGAGAGATTGTCCAAAAACCTGCTGAGAATCCATCGCTTGTAATGAAGAGTGGTTTGTTTATTCCCGTTGCCTCTGCAATAGGAAATATACGCATCAAGGGACTGGCTGAGGCTGGAGGGGAGATTAACTACAGCAGTTTTATCTCCCCATAAGGCATCTCGCCCATCCAGGCCCTGATACAAACGGTTGAGTTTACGCACGATCACCTTCGCCCTTGAGACACGGGATGGACAAACTTTGAGTTCCTGCTCACAGTATTGGATGAGGCATTCTCCTATTTCAGGTGTGTATTCATCCAGTGCATTCGCATTCATATAAGCCGTGAATGCTTTGAGAATGAAATCCATGTCCTTAACAGTACTGCTACTGTAGGATTCTGACTGGAGCAGCATGCGCAAATGTGCTATCAAGTCGTTGAAAGTTGATTGATTTTCCATACAAAATCCTCCTTTGTAAATTTGGTGTCGGGTCGACACAACACCAGTATACAGAAGAGTTTATATAGATCATTGTTATTCGAAGAGAATATGAAAAATCTTTTATTTTATGGGGAGGTGAAAAACTCATTGAATAATGAAACTCATTTAATAAACAAAG
>Ga0073908_1004120_pt1 | contig 13583 bp, 10 predicted proteins | sample MucameincwithD2O_FD_65484 | JGI IMG/M metagenome (GOLD analysis project Ga0073908, IMG submission 65484) | Mouse cecum microbial communities from Vienna, Austria - Mucus amended microcosms incubated with D2O | ecosystem: Host-associated > Mammals > Digestive system > Large intestine > Cecum...
ACCTTTGGCGGCAGCCGGTTGAACAATGGCAATGAATCGACCTTGAAATCGCTTGTCGGCGAAGGAGCTTCGGCCGTCGCCGGAGCTACGGCCGGAACAGCGATACTGTCACCGGCATCGGCCACTGCGCCACGCGCGCCCACACGCGCCACCGACATGACCATCAGGAGCATGACCGCTCTGACAGCCGCGCAGCAGGGAGGATGAAGGCATCGATATTTCATCGACGTGGCTTTAGCAGGCTTAATGACAATCTGATCGTGATATCAACTGTAGTGGACGGGATTCAAAGTCCCTTGAACGGAGGCGGAGTGATGTCGCCGGCGTCATCGGCTTTATCGGCCTCACCACCCTTATCGCTGGCGGAGTCAGCCGCAGCGCTATCGCCAGAAGCGGTTTCGGCCGGGGGCAAAGCGGGCATCGCAGTGGCCGGAGAGGGCGACGATTCATGAGAGTCGCTTTCATCGGCGGCATCGCTGTCTGAACGTCCATTGGTGTCGCCCTCAGCCTGATTGGCGGCGAGAATCTCGTCGGTGCGCGACGCCCACTGACGCTTGCCGAAGATCTTCTCCACGTCCTCGGTGAATATCACCTCGCGGCTGATAAGCGTATCGGCCAGACGGCCATGTCCCTCGGCGTGACTGCGCAGTATCTCCTTGGCGCGCTCATACTGCTCGCTGATGATACGCGACACCTCCTCGTCGATCAGGCGGGCACGCTCGTCGCTGTAGGGCTTCGAGAAACCGTAGTCCTGACCGGTGGAGTCGTAGTAGCACAGGTTTGGCAGACGGTCGCTCATGCCGTAGTAGGCCACCATGGCATAGGCCTGTTTGGTGACGCGCTCCAGGTCATTGGCCGCGCCGGTGGATATATGGCCGATGAACAGCTCTTCGGCCGCACGTCCGCCGAGCGTGGAGCACATCTCGTCGAGAAGTGCCTGCGTCGGCGTGATCTGACGCTCCTCGGGCAGATACCACGCTGCTCCGAGAGCCTTGCCACGCGGCACTATCGTCACCTTTATCAGAGGATTGGAATAGCGGAGATGCCACGACACCGTGGCGTGGCCCGCCTCATGGACGGCGATCGAACGCTTCTCCTCGTCGGTAGTGATCTTCGAGCGCTTCTCAAGACCTCCGATTATACGGTCGACGGCATCGATGAAATCCTGACGGCCTACACTCTGCTTGTTGTGGCGCGCAGCGATAAGTGCGGCCTCGTTGCACACATTCGCTATGTCGGCGCCCGAAAATCCGGGAGTCTGGCGTGCGAGAAGATCCACGTCGACCGTTTCATCGGTCTTGATCTTGCGCAGATGCACATTGAATATAGCCACACGGTCGTTGAGGTCGGGAAGATCCACATAGATCTGCCGGTCGAAGCGGCCTGCACGCAGCAGCGCCTTGTCGAGTATGTCGGCGCGGTTGGTGGCCGCCAGTATGATCACTCCGGAGTTGGTGCCGAAGCCGTCCATCTCCGTCAGCAGTTGGTTGAGGGTGTTTTCACGCTCGTCGTTTGAACCCATGTTGGGATTGCGGCCACGCGCTCGGCCCACGGCGTCGATCTCGTCGATAAACACTATGCATGGAGCTTTCTCCTTGGCCTGACGGAACAGGTCGCGCACACGAGACGCGCCGACGCCCACGAACATCTCCACGAAATCCGAACCCGACATGGAGAAGAAGGGCACATTGGCCTCGCCGGCAACAGCCTTGGCAAGAAGGGTCTTGCCGGTACCCGGAGGGCCGACAAGCAGCGCTCCCTTGGGTATCTTGCCGCCGAGATTGGTGTAGCGCTGGGGATTTTTCAGAAACTCCACGATCTCCTCTATTTCGGTCTTGGCTTCGGAGAGGCCGGCCACATCCTTGAATGTAACATGTATCGGACCGTCCTTGTCAAAAATCTTGGCCTTTGACTTGCCGACACTGAACACTCCGCCGCCGGCGCTGTCACGACCCGACATGCGGCGCATCATCACAAACCAGAAAACGATCAGTATTATCACCGGGCCGAAGGTCCAGAGCAGCGGCCCGAAGTCGCTCCCCTTCTCATACTTCACCTCGCCGCTGAACACGCCTTCCTGACGCCACTGGTCGATCTTGTCCTGCATCTTGTCGGCCGAGGGAGATTCGGCGACAATGCGGGCGCTCACACCCGATTCGGGCTTGAAGTTGGAGCCGAACACCACCTTGGCCATGGAGTCGGTCAAGGCGCCTTCAACCTCTCCTTTGTTGGAGAACACTGTGATGCGGCTCACTCCGCGGTCGTGGACATACTGCTCGAATTTGGTGTACGACACTGACTTGGTCATCGAATTGTCGTCGAAATACAATATGCCGGCGAGAAATATTATCACGATGGCATACATCCAGTACATGCTGAAACGTATGGCCGGTTTGTTTTTCTTGGGTTGTTCCATTTCTTGGGGTTGTGTGTGCGGAAAGAGGATGGATTCAGTCGAGGTCGGCGATCTCTGTCAGCGGAGCGTCGCTCCACAGCTCTTCGAGATTGTAGTGCTCGCGCATCTCGCGGATAAATACGTGGACGAGCGTGTCGCCGTAGTCGATCACGATCCACTGCGAGTTCTGGTAGCCGTCGTAGTTATACGGCTTTATTCCGGCTTTTTCCAGCAGATGCTTGCGTATATTGTCGGCTATCGCCGACACCTGCATCGTGGAGGTGCCTTCGCATATTATGAAGTTGCTGGCGGCGGCACTCTCGATGCCGCTCAGATCTATGACGGAGATTCGTCGTCCTTTCTTATCTTGTATTCCCTCGGTGATGAGTCCGACGATGTCAGCCTTTTCGGTCATTTTTGTCAGTTGTTCGATAGGTTATGTGTTTAGAGATTGCAAATTTAGTCACTTACACCCATTAAAACAATTTTCATGCCAAAAAGGTAGGAAAGGACCTCGATTTTACGCCGCCGTCAGCAGAACGGCAGCGCTATATGGTAGGCGGCAAGCGCTACCAACCAAGCCAGCAATGTGTTGTAGACTACTGAACACGCACCGTATTTCCACGAATTCGTTTCTTTCACTATCGCTGCCACGGTGGCTATGCACGGGCAGTAGAGCAGGATGAAGATCATGAAACTCAGTGCCGATGCGGCCGAGAAGTCGGCCGTGCCCGTGGCGGGATTCACAGCCGTCAGGCGTGCCGAGAGCGAACTGTCGTCGATCTCCTCGTCGCCGGTATAGAGCACTCCGAGCGTCGACACCACGATCTCTTTGGCGGGAATGCCCGCAAGAGCCGCCACAGAGGCGCGCCAGTGAAATCCAAGAGGTTCCATGACGGGATTGACTATCTTTCCGGCCATTTCGAGATATGAATCGCGGTGCACGTCGATCTGCGAATCGTCGGAGATGGCTGTGGTCAGCTGCGCGTCGTCAGCATCTGCCACCGTAGCCTGCCTGTCGTGGATCGGGAAATAATTGAGAGCCCAAACTATTATGCTGGCCACGAGGATCACTCCGCCCATTTTCTTGAGGTATTGCTGACCCTTGCCCCATGTGTGGCGCAACGAGGCCTTCAGAGTGGGGATGCGGTAGGGCGGAAGCTCCATCACGAACGGAGTGACATCGGTCGTAAACTTGAACTTTCGCAGCAGACGGGCGGTGACCATGGCCACTACCACTCCGAGGCAATACAGACCGAGGATGACCAGAGCCGCATGACGCTCGAAAAACGTGCCGACAAGCAGCACATAGACCGGCAGCCGCGCCGAACACGACATGAACGGATTGATCAGTATGGTGATCAGACGGCTCGTGCGGCTCTCTATCGAACGGGTTGCCATGATGGAGGGCACCGTGCATCCGAATCCCATGATCAGCGGTATGAACGACTTGCCGTGAAGCCCTATGCGGTGCATCAGCTTATCCATTATAAACGCCGCCCGCGCCATATAGCCGGAATCCTCCATGAAGGAGATGCAGAAGTAGAGTATCAATATGTTGGGTAGAAACACTATCACACCGCCGACACCGCCGATTATGCCGTCGGCAATGAGATCCTTCAGCGGCCCGTCGGGCATCATCCCCTGCACAATCTGCGATATTTTACCGACCAGCCACTCGATCCAGTCCATAGGATACTGGCCGATCTCGAACGTAGCCCAGAATATCGCAAACATTATAAGGAGGAATATCGGGAAACCGAACAACTTGTTGGTCACAAACGCGTCGATGATATTCGTCGGGTTATTACGGTCCTGATCGCCCTTGACAAGCGTCTCGGCAAGCGCGCCGGCTATAAATCCGTATTTTTCATCAGCGATGGCCGACGACGCATCCTCCTTGCGCATCAGTTCTATACGCTGCTGCTCCGCCCTCGTAGCCTCCATGATCTGCGCCGATCCGGGCAGGCTCTCCACCAGGCGTATCACCTCGGCATCGTCCTCCAGGAGTTTTATCGCTATGAAGCGTGGCGAGAAGCGCGGGCTGACATCAGGCTCGGCTTTGATCAGATCCTTCACGGCGGTCACACCGCGCTCTATATCCTCGCCAAGATTCACATGCACGTGGCGCACATCCTCGTCGCGTCCCTCATATACATCGATAACCGTATCGAACAGTTCGTTCAGTCCTTGTCCGGTACGGCTTACGGTAGGCACCACCGGCACTCCGATCATACTTCCGAGAAGCTTGTAGTCGAGTCTGTCGCCACGTTTCTCAAGCTCGTCGTACATATTGAGAGCTATCACCATGGAGCGGTCCATGTCGATCAGCTCGGTGGTCAGGTAGAGATTGCGCTCAAGATTGGAGGCCACCACCACATTTATGATCACGTCGGGGGTGGCGTCGCGCAGATATTTGCGCACATAAAGCTCCTCGGGCGAATAGGATGCCAGCGAATAAGTGCCCGGCAGGTCGACGATATTGAACCGATAGCCCTTGTAGTCAAAGTGACCCGACTTGGCGTCGACCGTCACTCCCGAATAGTTTCCGACATGTTCCTTGGCTCCAGAAGCCACATTAAACAGCGACGTCTTGCCACAGTTGGGATTACCGACAAGAGCCACATTGATGACATGAGCCGGGCGGTGCCTGACGTCGGCAGGCTTTTCACCGCCACTCCGCGCGTGATTTTGCTCCCCTGCGAAGGGAGTCACCTCCACAAGATGCGCTTCCGACCGTCTGAGCGAGATCTCATAGCCCATTATGCTGTATTTGATGGGATCTTTCAACGGAGCATGAAGCAACACCTCTATATCGTGCCCCTTCACGAATCCCATCTCAATCAGGCGTTTTCTGAACGCCCCGTGGCCGAGAATCTTCACGATTTTCGCTTTCTGCCCGGTCTGAAGTTCGTCTAATCTCATAATTTACGTCGGAGTTTCAGCTGCAAAATTGGCAATTTTATGTGTAATCTCAAAGAAAACGCGGGAATAATTTATACCGATTATAAATTAACCCGCCGAATCGAGCCACCGGTCGCGCAGACGAAACAACCCCCGCGCAAAGCCCGGAAAGAGCATCAGCGCAGGGGTCTGTATCATTCGGCATGTCACGTGCAAGCCGACCCTGGCAAGCGATCAGTGACAGCCGCAGCCCTCGTGGTCGGAGCATCCGCACGAATCAGTTCCGTCGCCATGACAGCCGCAGGAGTCTTCGCCGCCGTGATGGCAGCCGCATCCGCAGCCGTGAGCCGGCTGAAGCTCTTCGGGAGTAGCGTCGCGCACGGTGATGATCGAGCCTTTGAAGCGCACGTCCTTGCCGGCCAGAGGGTGATTGAAATCCATCTCGACCTCATCGTCGGTGACATCCACCACAAGTCCGTTGATGCGATAGCCGTCAGAAGTCATCATCGGAAGCACCGCTCCCTTCTTTACCATCTCGGCATCAAATTTCCCGTCTACGGCAAACACGTCCTTTTCAAGACGAGCCACCTGATCGGGATCATGCGGACCGAATGCCTCGGCAGCCTTGACAGTGACGTCAAACTCGCCGCCGGCCTCCAGACCCTCGATAGCCTTTTCAAGCGGACGGATCATGCCGGGAGTAACTCCGAATATTATCTTTTCGGGATCCTGCGCATCGGTCTGATGCACGAGATTCTCACCCGCAGGGGTCACTTCATAGAGGTCGTAGCCCAGCTCTACATATTTTCCGGGTTGAATTTTTTCCATATAATTATCTGTTTGATATTTCTACTGCCATCGAGAGCTGCAAAAACCGTGCCAGCGGAAGCCCTGTCAGCCGAGTATCGAGTAAAAAGCCCAGATACCGGCCGCGACTATCACCACAAGGAGAATTATGGCGACCCACATGGTGCGCCGTGTGCACGGGGGATAGAGCGATTGATTCTGACGGTCGGCCATATTGGCCGATGCGCGTCGGTTGCGTTCATTGTGCGACATAGGATTAAGATTTTATCCGACGGCTACTCTACGCCATCCACGCAGCCACAGCCATTCATCAGAATAAACGCGCGGGCAGATTGATTTGTTTCAACGGCAGCCGCTGTCATCACCCGCAATGCCACAAAAAAAGATCCGGATCAGGACTTGCATCCAAAACCGGATCATCACGCTAATTAAAGAGGTACCAAGCAGAATCGAACTGCTGTACACGGTTTTGCAGACCGTTGCCTCACCACTCGGCCATGGTACCATAAAAAAGGAAGTGATACCGCAGGGTGTCGTGCTTCCGTTTATGGCGGTGAGGACGAGATTCGAACTCGTGGTAGGATTGCTCCTACGTCAGTTTAGCAAACTGGTGGTTTCAGCCACTCACCCACCTCACCGTGGTCTATTTTTCCGAATCATTTCTGATTGGTGGTGCAAAGGTAGCATGTTTTTTGCAATTATCCAAATCATCGACCATAAGTTTTCACAGAAAAATATTTTTTATCGGAAAAATTGCCTTTTGCCAATGTATTTACGAACTTTATGCCTCCACAATCTTTTTAATTCTGTCACACACCGAACACACTCTATCAACAGATGGCAAAACAATCTGACATCTCCGACAAAAAGCGACCGCGCAACCTGATACGCAGAGTGGCCGATCTGTATATCGACGGATTCCGCTCCATGACGGTGGGGCGAAGTCTGTGGGCCATAATACTGATAAAACTGGCCATACTGTTCCTGGTGTTCCGGCTCTTCTTCTTTCCCGACCTGCTGAGCCGCGACTATCCGACCGACGAGGATAGAGCCGCGGCAGTGCGCGGCCAGCTGATAGACCGCGGATCGCAGCCCGACCGACAACCGACCGACAATCAACACTCAACACCATAACAACTCAACCACAGACGCTAATGGAAAATCTCGTAGAAGTAGTCGACTGGTCGCGATGGCAGTTTGCCCTGACCGCCATGTACCACTGGCTGTTCGTGCCGCTCACCCTCGGAATCTCGGTGATCATCGGCATCATGGAAACCATCTATTACCGCACCCGATCGCGGCGGTGGCTCGCCATCACAAAATTCTGGATGACACTGTTCGGCATCAACTTCGCCCTCGGAGTGGCCACAGGCATAATCCTTGAATTCGAGTTCGGCACCAACTGGTCGAACTACAGCTGGTTTGTAGGCGACATATTCGGAGCGCCGCTCGCCATAGAAGGGTTGCTCGCGTTCTTCATGGAATCGACGTTTATCGCAGTGATGTTTTTCGGATGGAACAAGGTCAGTCCGCGTTTTCATCTGGCCGCCACATGGCTCACCGCGATCGGAGCGTCGATCTCGGCTCTGTGGATACTCATCGCCAACGCCTGGATGCAGCATCCGGTGGGCATGGAGTTTGATCCGGCACAGATGCGCAATGTCATGGACGACTTCTGGGCAGTGGTGCTCTCGCCTGTAGCCATCCACAAGTTCTTCCATGCCGTCATGTCGGGATGGGTGCTTTCGGGTGTCTTCGTCACCGGGATCTCCGCCTGGTTCATGCTTCGGCGACGCAACCACGCCATGGCCATAAGCTCCATCAAGGTAGCCTCCGCGGTTGGAGCCATCGGCATGCTCGGCACCCTATGGAGCGGCGACGGATCGGCTGTCGACGTGGCGCGGGTGCAGCCCATGAAACTCGCCGCCATGGAGGGACTCTACGACGGATCGTGCCGGCAGGCCATCAGCGCGTTCGGCATCCTCAACCCCGACAAGAAGCCGGGCGACGACAAGCCCGCTTTCCTGTTCAACATCAGCATCCCTGCAGGGCTGTCGATACTCGCCACCCACTCGGTGGACGGCTTCGTACCCGGCATCAACGATCTGATAGAGGGGCGCGCCGTCACACCCGCCGGCGACACCGTAAAGACCGAAAGCTATGCCCAACGCATAGCCGCCGGACAGCGCGCCCAAAATGCGCTACGACGCTACGACGCAGCCCGCAAAGAGGGCGACACGGCCGCTATGACGCAGGCCGCCGCCGAGCTAAAGGCCGACTTCGACAACTTCGGCTACGGCTATCTCCAGTCGCCAGCCCAGGCAGTGCCGCCTGTAGCCGTCACCTACTATGCGTTCCATATCATGGTGATTGCCGGAGGATTCCTGTGCCTCGTGCTCGCGCTGACACTATGGGGAGCGTTCCGCCGCAACGACCTGCTGACAAAACGATGGTATATACTGACTGCCATCGCGTCGATCCCCGTAGTGTGGATCTGCTCCGAAGCCGGATGGGTCACCGCCGAGGTCGGACGCCAGCCGTGGATCATCGAGGGGCTCATGCCCGTACAGGCAGCCGTCAGCGACATCTCCGCCGCAAGCGTGCAGACCACATTCTGGATGTTCGCAGCCGTATTCACCGCTTTTCTGGCTGCGGAGATATGCATCATGACACGCCAGCTGCGCAAAGGCGCCGAAACCGATTTTGAAAACGAAAAATGACATTGACAACCATGGAACTTGAATATCTTCAGAATTACTGGTGGATGCTGATAGCCGTGCTCGGATCGCTTCTGGTGTTCCTGCTCTTCGTGCAGGGCGGACAGACCATGCTTTTCCAGCGATTCACCGAATCACAGCGCACGATGATCATCAACTCGCTCGGCAAGAAATGGGAGCTGACATTCACCACCCTTGTGGTGTTTGGCGGAGCATTCTTCGCGTCATTCCCGCTCTTCTACTCCACGAGCTTCGGCGGCGCCTACTGGCTCTGGATGCTCATACTCTTCAGCTTCGTACTCCAGGCTGTGAGCTACGAATTCCGCCGCAAACCGGGCAACATATTCGGCACCCGCACCTACGACGCTTTCCTGTTCATAAACGGATGCGCCGGGTGCATACTGCTCGGAGTGGCCGTAGGCATGATGTTTTTCGGAGCAGAGTTTACCGTGGATATGGGCAACATACTCGACCACGGATCGCCCGTCATATCGCGCTGGGCGCCTACCCACGGACTCGAAGCCATACTTTGCTGGAAAAACCTGCTGCTCGGAGTGACCGTGCTCATGCTTGCGCGCACACTCGCTTCGCTCTACATGCTCAACGACATAGCCGACGAGGATTTCGGCGCACAGCTGCGACGACAGGCCACGATCAACGGCGCGGTGTTCGTAGTGCTGTTTCTGGCATTTCTCGCCGTCCTGCTCACACAGCGCGGACTGACACAGACCGACCCCGACACATTCCGATGGACCGAATACAAATATCTCCACAACGCGATCGACCTGTGGCCGGCCACGATAGCATTTGCAGCCGGAGTCGCCGCCGTGCTGTGGGGCATCGGCGCCACAGCCTGCCGCAAGGCATGGCGCGGAGGCATCTGGTGGGCCGGAGCGGGAACCATTCTCGTAGTCATCTCACTCTTCTGCTACGCCGGATTCAACTCCACAGCCTACTACCCGTCGCTGCTCGACGCATCAAGTTCGCTGAGCATCCGCAACAGCTCGTCGACCGAATTCACGCTCACCGTGATGAGCTGGGTGTCGGTGATCGTGCCGTTTGTCGCCGCATATATCATCGCGGCATGGCGCAAGATGGACTCGGTGAAAGTGACCGCCACCGACTCTGCCCACTGACATCAGACCACCAGAAAACACTATTTAACGCCGGAGGCGCGAACCATCAGTGCACTCCGGCGTTTTACTACCAAAGAGAAGGCATTTTGCTGGCGTTATTAAAAAGCCAAGGCCCTATTTATAACCCGGAGTCTAACCCAAAGGGTAAACCGTAGGATATATAACCTTCTCAGCCCACTTCCGCCATCCGGACGTGGGCTCTCTTTTTATACACGCCTATACAATTTTAGATACTTAACCATTGTGAACTAAAGCACATTGCCATAGAATCTGACTGCTGCGCCGGCATATTCACGAACGAGATAACCCACTTTCGTCCGGGAGGGGATTTTTGCAAAAATAACAGGAAATTAACACCTGCCGCATAGAAGCACGCATCGCCATAAGCCACAGATTTAGTAATTTTGCAGGCTAAAACTATTTTTGAGCGAATGCGACTGACGATTGTCTACATATCCATAATCATCATAACCTCGCTGAAAGCCGCCGCCGACGTCAGGCTTTCCGCCACTGTGCCGCCGGTGGAGATCGAAGTCCAGCCGTCAAGCGGCCTCAACCATGCATGGGTGACCGACGGATCCGACGGGCTCAGCGCCACTGTCACATCGCCCGAGGGGGCCGTATGGTATATGTTCGGCGTCGACGGTGCTTCGGAAGCCACACGGATCGGACAAGGCGCCTCCATCAGTCTGCACAGCGGCAGCCACGGCTACATAGCCGAAGAGGGCGACAGCCGCACCTTCTTCTGGGTGACTGACTGGAACGATACCCCGATGACTTGCGGCGAACTCCACACCACGCTCAGCGACTGCGCCACGCTCGAACTCGCATATACCGGCGTGGCTCCCCGCATGACCTATCACGGCATCAACGGACGCCCGTTTGAGATCGACCGCCGGATCACGCTCACCCACAGCACTCTCGAAGCCGACGAAGATGGCAATTTTGCAAAGCGCGAAACCGTAGAGTCATTTCCCTACCTCCGCGAGGTGATAGCCATCGACGCCCCGCTGTGCGCCACCGCCCTGACGCTGCGCGGCGACCGCTTCCTGATACAGTGGCAACGCCCCGTCGAGGCTGTCGAATCCGGTTTCACACCCACAGCTGTCGCCGCCAGCGCCACAATGAAACTGAACACACGCGACGTGGCCAACGAACAGACCACCGACGACGCCGCGACAGCCGGATCGGCGCCGCTCGAAGCCACATTCACCGCCTCAACAACCGAAGCGGCCACATTCACCGAGTGGCAGATTGCCACCAACGATGAATTCACCGACATCATCGTCAGCGAGACAGACCCTGACTTCACCTACACGTTCCGCGAGGCCGGCAACTTCTTCGCACGATTCACGGCCGCCAACGCCGACGGCTCCTGCCTCTATGTCAGCGACACCTACAACGTGAGCATAGGCGAAAGCCGCCTCTCATGCCCCAACGCATTCTCTCCCGGCGACTCCGAAGGGGTCAACGACGAATGGAAAGTCAGCTACCGCTCACTCGTCGAATTCGAATGCCACATATTCAACCGCTGGGGAGTGCGCCTCGCCACCCTCACCGATCCCTCGCAAGGATGGGACGGACGCTACAAAGGCCGCCTCGTGGATCCCGGAGCCTACTACTACGTCGTCAAGGCACGCGGAGCCGACGGCAAGAGCTACAACCTCGGCGGCGACATCAACATAATCAGAAGAAAACGATAGACACACATCATCCCATACCTCAAAACCTTTGACACTCTATCAGAATATGAACAGACTGCGCAACATACTGACAGCAATGACTGTCGTGGCAGCAATGGCCGCGGCAGCCCAGTTTCCCAACGTCGTCAACCCCGAGATACCGGCCAAAGTGACATTCGCCGGCAACACAGTCAGCCTCGACCGCGACGACATGTACGAACGCCTCGACCGCGAACTCACAGCGATGGCCTACACCCACGGCAACACCCTCCTCACCATAAAACGCGCCAACCGTTACTTTCCGGTCATGGCGCCGATACTGAAACGCAACGGAGTGCCGCTCGACATGCTCTACCTCGCCTGCATCGAAAGCACCCTCAACCCGCGGGCACTGTCGCCCGCCGGAGCCGCCGGATTCTGGCAACTGATGCCGGCCACCGCCAAAGAGTTCGGACTTGAAGTAAACAACTTCGTCGACGAACGCTACAACCTCGAAAAAGCCACCGAGGCCGCATGCCGCTATCTGAAACGCGCCTACTCACGCTACGGCAACTGGGAGTCGGTGGCCGCATCCTACAACGGCGGGATGGCACGCATATCGCGCGAACTGCAGGCTCAGGGGCAGAACACCGCCTACAACCTCTACCTGACCGACGAAACGTCGCGCTACATGTTCCGCCTGCTTGCCATGAAACTCATCATGACCCGACCCGCCGACTACGGATTCTCACTCAAGGCCAATCAGCTCTACCGCGCCGCCGAATGCACCCCGGTGAAAATCAGCGGACCGGTCGACGACTGGCAGCAGTGGGCCATAGACCATGGCACCACCTACATGGCACTGCGCGACCACAACCCCTGGATACGCGCCAAATCGCTCCCCAACAAGACCGGAAAGACCTACACCGTCATGGTGCCTAAGCCCGGAGCGCAGATGCGCAGCCGGCAGAAGCCCGCCGTCTACGACCGCAACTGGGTCAAGGACTGACACGCCACACACCGCTGCGACACACAATACATAACCGAAATGACCACAACCGCCCTGCCGACAGACACAACAGGGTGTTACCACAATGACTGAAACAAAACCGCATATCCACGACACCGCACCCACCGCCATAGCCGAAGAGCAGCTTGAAGTGATGGGAGCGAGAGTGCACAACCTGAAGAATATCGACGTAGAGATACCCCACGACAGCCTCACCGTCATCACCGGCCTGTCGGGATCGGGCAAATCGTCGCTCGCCTTCGACACGATCTACGCCGAAGGACAGCGCCGCTACGTCGAGACATTCTCATCCTACGCCCGCAACATGCTCGGATCGCTCGAACGCCCCGACGTCGACAAGATCACAGGCCTCAACCCGGTCATAGCCATCGAGCAGAAGACCGTCAACCGCAATCCGCGAAGCACCATAGGCACCACCACCGAGATCTACGACTTCCTCCGACTGCTCTACGCACGCGCCGGAGAGGCGCGCAGCTACATTTCGGGCGAGACGATGGTCAAATACACCCACGAGAAGATCGTAAGCCTCATATCGGAGCGCTACCCCGACCGCAGGATCTACATACTCGCCCCGCTTGTCAAAAACCGCAAGGGACACTACAAGGAACTGTTCGAGAGCCTCCGCAAGAAAGGCTACCTCAACGTCAGAGTCGACGGACAGATGCTCGAGATCACCTACGGCATGAAACTCGACCGCTACCGCAACCACTCCATCGAGCTTGTGATCGACCGCCTCAAGGGAGCCTCCGACATGCAGCGCCTGCGCGACAGCGTCGACGAAGCCCTGCGCCAGGGCGAGAAAGAGATGATGGTCTACGACGTGGAGCTTGACCAGACGAGCCACTTCAGCCAGTCGCTGATGGATCCCGTCAGCGGCATTTCCTACCGCGAGCCGGCGCCCCACAACTTCTCGTTCAACTCCCCGCAGGGAGC
>Ga0073908_1004148_pt1 | contig 13483 bp, 13 predicted proteins | sample MucameincwithD2O_FD_65484 | JGI IMG/M metagenome (GOLD analysis project Ga0073908, IMG submission 65484) | Mouse cecum microbial communities from Vienna, Austria - Mucus amended microcosms incubated with D2O | ecosystem: Host-associated > Mammals > Digestive system > Large intestine > Cecum...
AATGTAAACTTAAAAATCTTTTTTAAAAATATTTCAATTAAATAATCTTTTATTGCAAAAAAACAATATTTAATAGTAATATTAGTTCCAAGAAGTAATATGTAAAATAACACATTAAATAGAAATGGTAATAATATCATACTTATAATATTGTTAACTTTTATATTAATAATTTCTAAGTAATTTGGAAAAATAAATCCTAAAATTGAAAGTAAAATTATGCTTATCATTACAAAAAAAGCTTGTATCCTTACTTTTCTAGTATTCCTTCTGTTTGCAATTAATTTTATTGATTTAATTAGTGTAACTATATTAGTTATACATGCTATTATTGAAAAAACTAAAATTGGCAATACTATTGCAAGCCAATCTCCGCCTTCTAAAAACATTAGTGGCGGAGTTATAATTCCAACTATAATAGCTAATTTTAATATCATTCCAACACCTGCTGACATTCCATCAAACATATCATCTATATTAAATATTAAAAACATAATTTTTCTCCTTATTTAAAGTATATGCATATTATCTATTATAGTATTCAGAAGTACCTGTTCTAGATACATAAGCCAAATACATGGTATTATCACTATATAAATCTATTTGGCAATCCTTTGAACTTGAAGTATATCTTGCATCAAGTTTAATATTTGTATCTTTAGACTCGTCTAAATTTTCTTTTTTTTGAATTGTGCTATTTTCATTTTTGTTATCAACAGTTTCATTTTTGGCATTTGTACAACCTGTTAATTCAATCAATATAACACTTAAAATTAGTATAGTTCCTATTAATAAAATTTTCTTTTTCATTTTTCCTCCTTATTTATCTAAAATATATACATTATCTATTGTTCCATTACCATTTGAAACTTTAGTGTCTTTGTCTAATGTAACAACTGCTCTAATGAAATTATCAGGATACAAAGTTATTTGATTGTAATTAATATTATATAGTGTTTCAAATCCAATATAACTTGATATAGATTCTCCTGTATATCCAGTATATTGTTTTCTTTCAGTTACATCATAAGTAGCAAGACCACATTTAAAATAACTAGCTTCTCTTCCTATTTTTCCTACATCTGTAATTTCATCTGCAAGCCAAATATATTCTCCAGTTTTTCCGTTTGAAGTTTTTAGTAAATCAATTACAGTTTCATCATCTGTTATTTTATCAATTCCAAATGCATTCATTGATGAGCTTATATTAAATGCTGAATTAACTGTTTTAGTTTGCCCATCAAATGTATAGGTATTTCCATATTCTTCATTCATAAGTTTATATGCTTGTTCAAGCTTTTCTTCTCCATTATATGATGATAAATCTACTTCATTTTCGTTTTCATATACTTTTGCTATTTTATCAATTCCTATAAGATTAACAACATCTAATAATTTCATACTTCTTCCAGATACTGCGTGTTCTCCTGTTGCAAAGATTTTTGAAATATTATTAAGTTCTTCTACACCATTTTTATATCCACTTTCTCCATATAATGAATATTCTTTTTCAAATTTAGTTACTATCCCCTCTGCACTAACTAAATTTACACTTCCATCATCTTCAATACTTAACACTCTCCATTTTTCTTTACCTGTTGTTTCAAATATTTGTTCTTTATCAATTCCAGTTTTATCAGTACTAGAAGTATATGTATTTCCAACATTAGTTTTATAATCTCCTACTTTTACTACTTCTGATAATTTTTTATTGTTAGATTTTTTACCTATTTCTCCATTTTCTTTATTTGAACAACCTGTTAATACAAATAACATAGCAATTAAAAGTATTACACTTGTTATTTTTAAAATATTCTTTTTCATTTTTTCCCTCCTCGATTTATTTTAGAAAACAAAAAGAAACCTAAATAATAGTCATTAAAATTTGACTATTGTTTAAGTTTCTTAATTTGGATATAAAGATTATTAAATAAATTATAAAAGTCCGCTAATATATATATATATATACAGTTACAAGACTTTCAAGTGTTTTCATAATTCCTTTATTCCTCTTTTCTTTAAATTTAATAAAAATATTTTATCATATTATTATATTTTTTTCTACTATTTTTTAGAAAAATGGGACTTCATAACCCCATTTTTCTATTCTGTTTTTTCTATGAAATTAATATATTTGGTTTTACTTAATTCTGCTTGTTCTGCATCAACTGCATTTTTAAATTCTTCTACTAGAACATATGTCTTATTTAAATTATACGAATATTCTTTCATATAATCCAAATTATCTGCCATTTCTTTATATTTATTTTCAGCAAAATTAGCATTAGCTTTTGCTCCATCCCATTCTAAAAAGTGTGAATTTACATAGCTTTTTAGAACTAATGACTTCAAAGTCATTATATCTTTTTTGTTATTATCACCTGAAAATTTTCCATAATACTCTGGTAATAGAGAATACAAATTACTAATACTATAAAAAAAAGTTCTTTCATCACCACTTGAAGTAGAAATCAATAAATTATTAATTTCTGTTCTAAACTTATTTAATTCATCATTAGAAATCTTTGCTTCTCCAAAGTCTAATATCATTGTATCTAATACTTTTCCTACTTTTTGAGTCTCAGTATTTACTTTTTCCCAATCAACTGTATCATCATCAGTCATATATTCATTTTTTGAATATTTATTAAGTACTGTAAAAATTTCATCTTCTAAATACTCAATCTCACTTTTAGCCTTATCCTCTATACTAGCCTCTTTTGTTTCACTTTCAATTCCTGTACATCCAGTAAATAAAATTAACATCATTATTAAAATTACAAAATTAAAAATATATTTTTTTGTCATAAACTTCCTCCAACATTATTATCAGAATATTTTTCGAAATTTATACATAAAATAAAATTATTATTTGGTGAGTAATTTTTTACCTATATTAAATTATGCTTTGTAAATAATTCTAAAAAGCTTTAATAAAAAAGTGCAAAAAATTACTCACCAAATAATAATTTCTAAATAGTCTAAAACATAACTATCTGCTAAGCAGTAATGTTATAGTAGTTACTTAAATTTTAGGCTATTGTACATTTTATTTATTGCAGTAATTTTAAATTTTGCACTTAATATTTTTATAATTAAAATTTACTCACACAAATACCAATTTAGAAAGGAATCTCATGAAAACAACATTAAATTTTTATAGTGAAAAAAACGGTGAAATAAAAAAGTTCTTAGAACAATATTATTCTAAGAATTTAAAGTTAAAAAACAATTTAATTTGTAAAATAGAATATGACAATCCTATTGAAATGATAGATTTAATTTCATGTTTTATAGATAATGATCAAAAATATAATATTAAATTATGGATATGCTTAGATAAAGATGTTTATATCTGTGTTTCAGACAATAATATAAATAATTTAATAAAATATATATATGAAAGATATCCAAACTAATTATTTTTCTAGAATAATTGTTACTGGTCCATCATTTACTAGTGATACTTGCATATCTGCACCAAATATTCCTTTTTCTACATGAATTCCATATTCTTCACATTTTTTCAAAAAATACTCATATAATGGTTCTGCTTTTTCAGGACGTGCAGCTGCAATAAAACTAGGTCTATTACCACTACTCATACTGTCTGCATAAAGAGTAAATTGAGAAATTATTAAAAGCTCTCCTCCTACATCTTTTATAGAAAGATTCATTTTTTCATTTTCATCTTCAAAAACTCTTAAGTTGCAAAGCTTTCTAGCTAAAACATCAGCTTCTTTTTCTGTGTCTTCATGTGTTATTCCACACAAAACCATGAAACCTTTATTTATTTTTCCAACAATTTTATTTTCAACTTCTACTTTTGCACTACTTACTCTTTGAACTACTAATTTCATTTTACACCTCTTTATTTTCTTAGTATTATGGTACTTTTGTAACTTAGTTATCTACTTATCTCATTATTTGCAACAGTTATAGCATCTAACAAAGTGGTCAGATAATTTTTCTGACCACTTTTTACTATATTAATTATTATTCTCTTCTTCGTTATTTGAATTACTATTTTCTTCTACATTATTTACTTCGACAACTTCTGCTTCTTTTACTGATTCTTGTGGTTCTTCCTTTATTTCAACTTTTTCGATTTTTGGTTGTTCTTTGCCACATTTAGAGCAAAATTCTACATTTATGTCTAATTCTTCTCCACAATTAGCACATTTTTTTATTTTTTTTACTGCTAAAAGATCTGTTTTTAATTTTTCAATTTCATCTCTATTTCTAGAAATTTCCTCACATTTAACTGTTACTTCATCTTTTGAAACATCTGTTCCATCTTTTACTTCATTATAAACAATTTCACCAATTTCAGCATAAATTTCATAATTTTTTTCTTCTAAAGAATTTATTTTTGATTTTAATTTTATTTCTTCTGAAATATCACTAGCTTTTTCCTTAGTAACTTTATATGCTTCTGTTGCCTTTTCTTTTGTTACTTGATATGCTTCATTAGCTTTCTTTCCTAATTTATTTAAAAAATCCATTTCTAATTCCTCCCTTTTTACTTTAGTTTATGAAATATTATATTTATTTTATACTCTTTACGTTAGTTTATTCTTCTTTTAATTCTCTTGTCATTAAATTGTTAACAGCTTCTCTTGCATCTAATCCATTATATAATACATCGTATACTGCATTTACTATTGGCATTTCAACATTGTATTTTTGAGCTAAACTATATGCAACATCAATATTATCAATACTTTCGATTGTCATTCCTATTTGCTTTTTAGCTTCATCTATTGAGTAGCCTTTTCCTATTAATTCTCCTGCTCTTCTATTTCTACTATGCTCACTTCCACATGTTACTATTAAATCACCTAAACCTGTTAAACCATAAAATGTTTTTTCTTCTCCTCCCATTGTTGTTCCAAGTCTTGCAATTTCTACTAAACCTCTTGTAAGTAATGCTGCAAATGTATTATCTCCAAGTTCTAATCCTACTGCTGCTCCAGCACAAAAAGCGATTATATTTTTTAATGCTGCTCCAAGCTCTGCACCTCTTACATCACTAGATTTGTAAATTCTCATTGTATTTGATTTAAAAGCTTCTATAATTTCTTCTTTCAAAGCTTCATATTTTGATGCAATTACTAATGCTGTTGGTATATCTAAAGAAACTTCTTCTGCATGACTTGGTCCTGATAGTATTCCATAACGAACATTTGGTAATTCTTCTTCTATGACATCATCTAAAGTTAAATTTGTTTCTGCTTCAAAACCTTTTGAACACATTACAAAAAATTGCTCTTTTTTTACTAAATCTTTATATTGCTTTAATGTACTTCTTACAAATTTTGAAGGAGTTACATGTAAAATAATTTCTGCTCCTTCTAAAACTTCCTTAAAATCTCCTGAGCAAATTATATTATCTGGTATAACTGCTTTTGGTAAGAAAACACATTTTTTTTCTTCATTTATCATTCTTTTTTCTTCTTCATTAAATGACCATATTTTTACTTCATTTCCATTTTTAGCTAGATATATTCCTAATGCACATCCCCAGCTTCCACTTCCTATTATTGCTATTTTTTTCATTTGATATTCTCCTTAATTTTTTTACAAAATAAAATTATTTGCTTTATAATTTTATTTTGATACTCTTGTCTTTTTATTTCCATTTTGTGAATTTTATGTGAAAATTATTTATCTTTTACTTCGTTTTGTTCTTTAGCTGGTTCTTCTTTTTTACTAAAGCTTAATTTATTCTCAGTTCCTGAAATAATTCTTTTTAAATTACTCCTATGGTTGAATACAACAAATGCTGCTAATAATATTCCAAATATTATAAAACTAGCTTCATATTCAACTATATATGAATCTCTAATAAATAATGTTAATACAGCAAATAATACTGCTGCTGAAATTGATCCTAAAGACACCATTCTTGTAATTGCCATTAATGCAAGCGCAAATACTAAACAAATTAGTCCAATTTTCCAATTTATTATTAAAACAAGACCTAAACTTGTTGCAACACCTTTTCCTCCTCTAAACTCAAAAAATATAGGAAAAGTATGTCCTAAAACAACTGCTAATGCTGCAATTTCTACTAAAATTGCAGAACTGCATTCTTTTGCGATTTTTCCAATTAATATTGATATTAAAACTGCTACAATTCCTTTTAAAATATCACAAACTAATGTAATAACTGCAGCTTTTTTTCCTACTGTTCTTAAAACATTTGTTGACCCTGCATTTCCACTTCCTTTTTCTCTTACATCAAATCCCGCCATTTTTCTGCTAACTAAAACAGAAAAATTAATACTTCCTATTGAATAAGCAATAATTGCCATTATTATGTATACTACCATAATAGTTCCTCCTTTTGGTAATACTGTTATTACAGTATTAGTACTTATTTTGCTTTTGTCTGTTTGACCATACTATATTATAAAAATATATAATAGTCAATCAATTTGATTTAATTATCTTTTTCACCCTTTTCTCTAATTATCAATCTAACTGGTGTTCCTTCAAATCCAAAATTATTTCTAAAACAATTTATTAAATATCTTTGATAAGAAAAATGGAATAAAGATTTGTTATTACAAAAAATAACAAATGTTGGTGGTTTAGAACATGCTTGAGTTCCATACATTATCTTTAATCTTTTTCCTTTATCTGTTGGTGGTTGAACTACAGCTATTGCTTCATTTATTACTTCATTTATTACAGATGTTGAAATTCTTTTATCATTTTCTTCTGCTACATGATTTACCATTTCAAAAATTTTATTTACTCTTTGTCCAGTTTTAGCTGATATGAATAATATTGGTGCATAGCTAGCATAAGAAAGAGAATTGTAAACTTCTTTTTTGAATTTTTCTAAAGTTCCATTTTCCTTTTCTATTTCATCCCACTTATTTACTACTATTATTATTCCTTTTCCTGCTTCATGAGCCTCTCCTAAAATTTTAGCATCTTGATCTGTTACACCTTCATTTGCATCTATCAAAACTAAACAAACATCGGCTCTTTCAATTGCTAAAAGAGTTCTCATTACACTAAATTTCTCAATAGATTCATTTACTTTTGCTTTTTTTCTAACTCCTGCTGTATCTATAAAAGTGTATTTTCCATATTCATTTTCAAAATTTGAATCTATTGCATCTCTAGTTGTTCCCGCAATATTACTTACTATACTTCTATCTTCTCCTAATATTTTATTCAAAAGTGAAGACTTTCCAACATTTGGCTTTCCTATTATTGCAACTTTTATTCTATCATTATCAGATTCATTTTCATCTTTAGGTGGTAATTTATCATATATCTCATCTAATAAATCACCAATTCCTATTGCATTAGCTGCTGAAATAGGATGAGGTTCTCCTATACCTAAATTATAAAATTCATAAAGTTCTGCTGGTGGCTCCCCATAATTGTCTGATTTATTACATACTAAAATAATTGGTTTGTGAGATTTCTTTAGCATCATTGCAATTTCTGTATCAGCAGCTGTAACTCCTTGTTTAATATCTGTCATAAATATAATAACATCAGCAACACCTATAGCAATATTAGCTTGTTCTCTCATTTGAGAAATTATTATATCTTGTGATTCTGGCTCTATACCACCTGTATCTATTAATGTAAATTCTCTGTCTCTCCATGATGTATCTGCATAAACTCTATCTCTAGTAACTCCTGGTGTATCTTCTACTATTGAAATTCTTTGACCTACTATATAATTGAAAAATCTTGATTTTCCTACATTTGGTTTTCCAATTATTGCAACTATTGGTTTAGACATTTTTATCTCCTTACTTATATTTTTAAAAGTTTATATATTATATAACAAATTGCCTTATTTTTCAAGGTTTTAGTGTTTTTTTCCATATATAGATTACTAATATAATACTTGATATCACAGAAATTATAATTGAAATTTTCATTGTAAGAGTACCTTTATAATTTACTTCTAATTCTGCTGAATCATCATTTCCTAAAACTATTCCTAAAAATCCATTTTCTGTTTCAAAAGATTGACAAATCATTCCATCAAGTCTTACTTCATATCCTGGATAATAAATATAAGGCAGTTCAAGTATTGTATATTCTTCTTCAAAAGTTCTTATATTAGCTGTATAATGAGTTCCATTTTTTGATTCATTTTCAATTACTGCTTTTCCTTCTAAAGTATAAATATTATCATCTCTTGTTGCTATATAAAATCTATTTTTATATGCCTTAACTGGTAAATATTCTGCTTTAGCAGTTCCTGCCACTGTTTCATATTCACTTCCTGAAATTTTTCCTAATTCTATATTTTCTATGTTTTTAATTTCATTATTATATGGTATCATTCCTGATAATGCTGAAACATATATTATTGAAATTGCTGAAATAATAACAACATCTTTTCCATTAAATTTCTTTACAAGTGTATATATATTTAATGCACATACAACACTAAAGAAAAATCCAGCAATCATCATACATCTCCATGGAAATTGAATAATACATATTTCTTCTGGAACTATCTTCCATGGAAAATATTTTGTAGACATCCAAAGTGAAAATACTCCTGCTATTAGAAAAAAACCATATGTTTCTTTTAATTCTTGTCTTATATTCTTAAACGACATTATAGAAAATGCTAAAATTATTATAAAATGAATTCCAAGTTCAAATACATAAGAACCATCATTTAACGTTACAAAAAATTGTCTTATTTTTAAACCATGCTCAGCAGTATTTTTATTTGTTGCCATCATACCTGGTTCATATACTTGATAACTAGCTGTGAATTTTGCCTCTAATAATGGTATCCAGTAAAAACTTGTAATAAGAAAAATAAAAATAATATTAACAATTAATCCTTTTTTTATATGTGATTGTTTTAGTTTTTCAAAATTTATCCCTAAATATAATAGTGCAAAAAAAGCAACAAGCATTGTTGATATATTGTGTGTTAATATCAAACCTATTGCTCCGAATAGCTAAATAGTAATGTTTATTTGATGTATAAAATAAATTATATAGTCCATAAAAAACTAGTGGTACAAACATAAATGAAGCATATTCTGCAATTGCATTTCTAGTATACAAATCTGTTAAATGATATGGAAATGTCATATATAATATACTAGCAAGTAATGCGACATTGTTATTTTTAGTATATGCATTTATAAATTTATACATAAAAATTCCAGATAATATTAATGATATAAAAGCAAATATTTTATAGGCGATTATAAAATTATTAGAAATAAAATTAATAATAATAATTCCATATGTAGTTAATGGACCATAAAATAAATTCCATGAATATCCAAAATTGTCTGCAAATTCAATAATTACATTTGGAAAAAATCCATTTTGTTTTATAGACGATAAGGTTCCAAATGCTCTTGATATATGTTGAATTCCATCATCGTGATAAACATCTAATGATGAATTCATTAATGGTATACATAGAATAAATCCTATAATTATTAATATTAGATAATCTATAATTTTTTTGTTTTTTAATATTTTTTCTTTCAATTTAAACTCCCTCTTTTACAATAATTTAGTATTGTAATTGCCCATTTAAAAGTTCATCATTTTTTACCCATTCTTCTACATCAAAAATATGATATTCTGTTTTATTAACTCTTACATAAACTTTTTCAATTCCTGCATTTATTATTAATTTTCTACACATCAAGCAAGGTGCTGCACCTTCTTCATAATCATGATTTTCTGTTCTATATCCAACAAGATATAATGTTGCTCCAATCATTTCTTCTCTCGAAGCACTTATAATCGCATTTTGCTCACTATGTACAGATCTACAAGCATCATATCCACTATGTCTTTGTTCTGGAAGTAATTTTTTCTTTGTGCAATATCCTAAATCACAACAATTAATTCTTCCTCTAGGTGCTCCACAATATCCAGTAGCAATTATTTGGTCATGATTAACTATTACAGATCCATATTTTTTTCTTAAACATGTTGCTCTCGATGCAACAGTTTCTGCTATATCTAAATAATAATTTTGTTTGTCTATTCTATCTTCCATAAATACTCCTAATTAAAAATACATTTTTACTTGATTATTTTATAATAAAAAGCGAATTTTGTAAACAAAAAAAGACATATAAAAATATGTCTTTTAGAAGTTGTTTTTAATTATTCAGCTTTTTTAGCAATTACTTCTTTTCCATCATAGTAACCACAATTTGAGCAAACAGTATGTGGTCTAACTGGTTGATGACAATGTGAACATGTTGATAAATTTGTTTCTTCTATTTTCCATGTAGATCTTTTTGATCCAGTTCTAGCTTTTGACCATCTTCTTTTTGGTTGTGCCATTTCAATTCCCTCCTTTAGTGACTTTTTTATATATGTCAAAATAAATTTTATTTCAAAGTTACTAAAATAGTATACAACCTCTTAGCAACTTTGTCAAGCATTTCTACTTAAATTCTGTTTCAAATTTACTTCCTCTTTCAAGAATAATTTGATTTTCTATATTTCTATTTTCTAACCTTAAAAATTCTATTTGTGCTTTAGTATCTCCAAATATCTCAAATTGTTTTTCTTTATGAACAACTGGTAAATAATTTTTACTATTTGCAATTTTCTCTAAAGCCATTTTATAAACAGTTTCTTCTAATTCTTCTTGTGGCTCATTACAATCCAACTTTATTTCATTATATAATGTACTCATTTCTGATGTAAACTTTCCTGCTAAATCAGCAATTGCACATGCATATAAATCTGACATCATATCTTTTGAATCGCTTTTTTTATCTTCTTTTACTTTAGCTGTTTGAAGTAATTGAATTTTTAATTTTAGATTTTTTAACTTTTCTATTTGTAAATCATTTTTCTTGTTAAAATACCCCAAAAAAGTAAGTCCTTCTTCTGAGACTTCTTGATGTTCTCTAAAATACTTTTGTATTTTAGCACTTTTTATGGCATTTTGCACATTTATATACAAATTCTTTTTATTTCTTTTTGGTTCCATCTTTTGTTATACCTCTATTTTTTCACGTATTGCAAATATATTTTACCAATATGTAGATAATAATTCAATATTTGTTATAAAAATGTAACTTTTTAAGCTAATTTATTATCATCTCCTAATTCTGGATAGTCTGATAATATTTTTTCAGCTAAATTATCATTTACTTTAAATGCTTTTACATATCCTTCTAATGATGTTGCTTTATCTTTTAATGCTTCTACATCTGAATTAACATATATTTTTGCTTTTCCTTTTCCATTTTTTGCTTCTTGAACTAAATTTGATACTGGAGAATTTCCATCAAAAGCTACAACTATTGAATTTCTTCTTTCAAATATTTCATAATTAAAGCTTTTATATATTCCCATTTCTTCTCGTTCTGTTGATATTCTAACTCCATTTATATTTTCTTTTAATAGATTATCTACTTCTTCAGCAGATACTTCTTTAGGAACAATTGCATTTATTTCAATTTTTTTGTTTAATTCTTTTGCTACATCTAAAACTGCTTTTTCATATCCATTAATTTTATGTCCTACTACAAAATATACTTTTTCATCATCTAAGTTTTCTACTAATTTTCTTACAGCATTTTTTCCTTCATCACTTAAAATTGTTTCTCTATTTTTTGCATTAAAACTTCCACCTGCTATAACAATTGGTATTTTGTCTTCTGGTAAATTTTTAATTTTTGTTTTTAGCATTTCTTCTGAATCTAATTTATCACTAATTCTCATAGGTATCATATTATTTTTGCTTTTCTTAAAATTTTCTTTCTCATTTTCAAGTATAGCTTCTCTTATTGTTCTTCCTGCTAGGAATTCTTCAAATTTTTTAGATTTCTCTTTAAAATACTTTTTAGAATGTTCTATTATTTCATCTTCTACTTCTCTCATTTTTGCAAAATCTTTTTCATTAAGTCCTATTAAATTTTGAAGAGCTAATTGTTCATCAAGAGTATCTGTTCCATAAAAGCCACAACCATCAGTACCTTGTATGCATTTTACACCATTTTTTAAATATGTTTTTAATGGATGTTTATCTAATGCTGTTAAATTATTTAATCTTACATTAGATGTTAATTGAAACTCTAAGATTGCTCCTGTTTCTTTCATTAATTTTATTAATTCTTTACCTTCTTTTGAATTTAAATCTGCTGTATATAAACCATGACCTAATCTAAATCTAGGTAATTTTTGACCTTCTAATAATGAATCTTTTATACATTCTATTGATTTTGCTACATTATCTCTTAAACTATCATTTTCTCCTGCATGTATTCTTACTGTAAATCCATTATCTTCATTTACAGCATATTGTACAAGTTCTTTTATTACTGGTTTTAGTTCTGTAATATCATTTATTTCTTCACCTATAAAATCGCTTCCTACAACATATGGGCTTCTTGCAATTGCTCTTAAAACATCTAAATTTTCTCTTAAATAATTTGAATTTGTTGTTTGATCTTTTATTATTGTTAATGGTATACGTCTTATTGCAAATAATAGTCTAATTTGTACACCAGTTTCTTCTTCAATTTTTGGCATAACTTCATGTATATCTTCTAGTACTTTTATTGCTGGTTCACCAACTTTAGCTAAATCTGTATCAGCAATTTCTGAATATAGAATTCCTTGTTTTTGATATTCTCTTGCTATCCATAAATATTTATCTTGTCTTAATGTGTTATGTTCATATTTACTTCCTGACTTCTTATCTTCTATCATCTTTTTAACATAATTTACTATGTCTGATTCAGGTATTTTTTCAATTTTATTATTATTTAATTTAATTTTATTTTCTGATACAGTTCCTTTACAAAATACATATCTATAAATATATAATTTTTCTAAGTTTGTAAAAACCGCTTGCCCGTCTTTTAATAATGCTAAACTTGTTCTAACTTTTTGAAGATTTTCTTGTGCATTTTCTAAATTATTTAATATTAAATCTGCAAAATTTATAAATGTATTATCATCTATTTTTCTTGTTAAATATTTTCCAACTAATTCTGAGTTTTCAAATTGCTTTTCTACAACTTTTCTATCTTTATAAATTGATTTTTCTTGCTTTTCTGTTAATTTCAAGTTTAATTTTTTTATGTAATATAATGGATATCTAAGTTGGTTTGCAATTCCAAGTGATATTAAAACATCTGGTGATAAATTTGCATTCATATGTGTATGTACATCTGTTCTAAATTTTGATTTTTTGAAAATATATGATTTTACAATTGATTTTTTTATATCAAAATTATATTGTTTTGTTTGAGACATTAATGTTTTTGTAATTGCAGGCATTTTTGCTTTTACTTCAATTCTATTTGAATATATATTAGCAATTTTCATTCCTGCTAGTCTAAAAATATATACCTCTTCATTTTCGCCATTGATTGAAGCAGGTATAGTATTTTTTATTATTTTTAAATTATTTTCATCTCTTATAGTTTCTAAATTACATATTTTTGCTAAATTTGTAATTAAATTTCCACTTTTATGATTT
>Ga0073908_1004157_pt1 | contig 13454 bp, 17 predicted proteins | sample MucameincwithD2O_FD_65484 | JGI IMG/M metagenome (GOLD analysis project Ga0073908, IMG submission 65484) | Mouse cecum microbial communities from Vienna, Austria - Mucus amended microcosms incubated with D2O | ecosystem: Host-associated > Mammals > Digestive system > Large intestine > Cecum...
GTTGTTACTGTTCACACCCTTTGGGTGCTCCAGTAACAGTATCCAGCCCATTTTAAGTCGCCTTCGGCGAGGGGCTGGATATTATGGCAAGTGTTACTTTATTGGCCGGACGGAGGAAAGCCCGGACAGAGGGTATTGGTGGAAGTGGCAAAGGAGATCATCAAGCACGAAGCGCTGACCGTTTTCTGTTCCGCGGACCAGTATGAGAATGCCAGGGCGCGTCTTCCGGAGGAGGTCCGTGTGGTGGAGATGACGATTGACGATGCCTGGGCGCAGGACAAGGGACCTTTCTATGTAGTCAATGACGAAGGCGAGATGCGCGGTGTCACATGGGGCTGGAACGCTTACGGCGGACTGGAAGGCGGACTGTATTTCCCGTGGAAACGCGATCAGGAATTTGCAACTAAGCTCCTTGACCTGGAAAATTATGACCGCTATGACGCAAGAAATGTGGTTTTCGAGGGCGGAGCCATGCAGATCGACGGCGAAGGTACTTTGATTGTAACGGAAAACAGCGTCCTCAACCAGAACCGGAATCCGAAGCTGACAAGAGAAGAGATCGAAGAATATTTTAAAGAATATATGGGACTGGAAAAAGTGATCTGGCTGAAAGACGGAATGGCGTTTGACGAGACAGACGGCCACATTGATGATGTCTGCTTCTTCGTCCGGCCCGGCGTTCTTGCCCTTTCCTGGACAGATGATCCGGAGAATCCCCAGTATCCCAATCTGAAAGCCGCTTATGATATTCTGAGCGAAGCTACAGACGCGAAGGGACGCAAATTTGAGATCCATAAGATTCCAATCCCCGCAGTGCTGCATATTTCCAAGGAGCAGAGCGAGGGCGTTGATATTTCCGAAAGCGCTTCTTCCCGTGAAGACGGGCTTCCGCTGGCTGTCACCTATATCAACAGCTACTTTGTGAACGGCGGCCTGCTTGTACCGCAGTATGACGATCCCATGGATGAAGTGGCCTGCAAGATTTTTAAAGAGATTATGCCGGAACGGGAGATCATCAAGATCTACACCAAGGAATGGTCCATGTGCGGCGGAAATATCCATTGCATGGCATTGCAGCAGCCGGATCCGGCAGCAATCGCGGCATTAAAAAAGTAATAATGTACCTGCGGGGAGACTGAGCAGATACAAAATAGAGTGATTTTTTTCAGGGTGGTATGTCGGGGTATGACTACGGCATGCCGCCCATTACTTTTCATATATGAATCTGGAAAGGAAGTGGAATAACATGGGAGAAACGCAGGAGAAAAAAGTAAGTCTGGTACAGACCATTTTATTTACAATATGCAGTGTCCTTGTATTGGATTCCCTGGCAGGGGCGCCCGCCTTTGCGGGAGTAAGATCCATTACAATGTGGCTCATTTTCGCAGTCATTTTTTTCATACCCTACGGCCTGCTGAACGCAGAGCTCGGCAGCACCTACCCGGACGCGGGCGGGATCACGTCATGGTGCACCCGCGCGTTCGGAGAGCAGGTGGGGGTGCAGGTGGGCTGGTTTTACTGGATCAACGTGGCATTCTGGATGCCGGCGGTATTTCTGACCTTTGCGTACTGGCTCAGCTATACATTTTTCCCGGAAGCGTCCGTATGGGTGATCGCGGCCATTTCCCTGATCATGAGCTGGCTCATCGTCTGGATCGGTTACCGCGGCGTGGAGCTTTCCGTGACTCTTACGTCCATTGCGTCAATCTGTAAAATGGCGATTCTCGTGATCTTCGGAATCTTGGGCGCGGCCTATGTGATCAAGAACGGGCCGGCAAATGCATTTACCATTGATGATTTTAAGATCACATCCATGAGCGATATGTCCTCCGGACTGGCGATCATCGTATACAATCTGCTTGGATTTGAGCTGATCGGTTCCATCGGCGATAAGATCGACAACCCGGAAAAAACAATCCCGAAAATGTCTATCCTGGCCGGCGTTGCGATCACCGTCCTGTACGTGATCGGCACCTTCGGCATGCTGGCGGCGCTTCCGGCAGAAACGATCGATACCATGGACGGATTTTACTATGCGCTGGAAGTGCTGTGCTCCGTGTTCGGCGCCGGCCAGAAGCCGATCCTGGGAATCCTGGTGATCGTGTCCTGCCTGACCCTGGTTTCCAACATGATCTCCTGGACCCTGGGCGCAAATGAAAGCCTGATCGCGGCGGAGCTGGACAAACGGAACCGTTTTCTCGGCGCAAGGAGCAGATACGGCACCGCGGGAAATCTCTACATCGTGATGGGAGTCCTTTCCACCGTGCTCCTGATCCTGAATTTCCTGCTGGGGAGTGAAGAGGCAAACGCCATTTTCTGGGACATCTTTTCCTTCAGCCTTGTGATCTTCATGATCCCTTATCTGGTGATGTTTGCGGCGGCAATCCGACTGCGCTACAGCGACGCAGAGAGAAAGCGCGTGTACAAGGTGCCGGGCGGCAACGCGGGGATGTGGGTCTGCGGGATCCTCTGCTTCGGCTGTATCTGCATCTGTCTGTACTATATGTTCGCGGACGACATCGCCGCAGGAAATCGGTTTGCGTTGTGGGTAAAGATCATTGGAACGGTTCTTTCGGCGGCAGTGGGGGAATATCTGTACCGCGCCGGGGGGAAGAAGTGTTAGATATCACACCTTGGCCAGACGTGTCCCGTGAAAATCTGAAGCAGCAGATTACACAGCTGACATAAACACATTGCAGGCTTCAATCCACAATCTATTCGACTGTGAATTGAAGCCTGCCGCATTTATTGGGCTCATGTAGAAACAGCTTCCTTAAAATTTCACGATGCAAGAATCCTTTTTTCTAATTCGCCAATGAAATATTGATAGCTGGGAGAAATATTTTCATGCAAACGCAAACATCTTCCTATTTTATCAGCCCATTCACATTTCGCGTCTCCAATCTCAGAATAATTTCCTACAGCTCTTTTTTTCAGCTTTAAATACCCCTGCGGATAGACAATATCCGCCAATACCTCCCATGTTTCGCAAATTGCATCCTGCTTATACTTTTTCATAAACTGCATCTTTGCATTGGGATACGCTTCCCGAATAGCCTGGGAATCACCTAACAGCCAGGCCTCCATCTCTTTTACTGCTATACAGAACACATAGTCACATAAGACGATATTCGAAACCGCCACATTCTCTAATTGCTGCCTGAACTGCAGTACGTCTCTTTTATCGTTATCCAAAACGATGATCAATGCTGCCGATTCCATATTCTGCAGCACCTTGCTGAATCCCTTCATAAATGCAGGAAGGTCATTCAATAATTTTCCAGTCTTTCGCTCCCATACGCTCCCCTTTCTGCTCAAATGTCCAATCCCGCCAAAAAATTTTACATTCCAGATGATTTCTTTATCTCTATACTGCTCTGCTAATTTTTCCATAACATGATTCACTAATATACTTGTCGAACCATCCTCTATCAAAAACTGAAAATACATCTATTCCTCCGTGCTCTCGAAATATCTGCTGTACCACATGTCCCCCACTGCTACTCCTTCTTCTGCCAATTCCTTTACAAAAGCAAACTCCGAAGCCCGCTTTACCTCTGAACAGCCACCATTATTTTTTGTTAAGACCCATACATCATCAGGCCCTAATGCATTTACAAAAAAGGGACTGTGTGTTGTAATGAATAACTGCTTGGCATACCCATTCCCAACATTTTTTTTCATTTCTTCCGCAAGCTCTCCCAGATAGTGATGATATAACCCATTCTCCGGCTCCTCTATAAATACCAGCTGCCGTGGATTCTTTTCATGAAGCAGTAAATAATAAGCAAAAAGCTTCAAAGTTCCATCGGACATTCTCTGAGAATAAAACGGACGTTCAAACCCTTTTTCATAAAAGCGGAGCATCATTTGCCCATTTTCAAATTTCTGCGGCTCAATCTTTTCGATTCCGGGAAGCTTGGATTGAATTTCCTGCAAAATCTTCTCAAATCCCTTCTTATTTTCCCGATACATATATTGCGCGACATTGTTGATGTTGCTGCCGATCCGGTCTAAATGTGCCTGCGGCGCCGCAGTCTGCAGTTTCCTTGCCGCATCCGGGGAGAAATAGCAGAGATACCAGCTTTTCAAAAAGGACAAAAACTTTTCGATACGATCGTACTGTTTCATTGCTCCCAAAGTAACAATTCCAAGACGCCGAATATCGGAAAGCTGAACCTCTACCTTTTTACCAGTGATATTGCCGTCGTCATCCTGGCCTCCATCATCATTTCCCTCAAATGCATATCCGTTCCCCTCCTGCAGATACATAAAAGTTCTCGGTCTTCCATGCTTCTCTACCCGCTGTCGAAGCCTCTCCCTTTTTACATAGGGACGTCCCATCTTATCCAGATCAATTTCCAGTTCATAAGTGATCGGCCGTGTTTTCCCTGACTCACGGTAGTATAATTCAAACAAGATCGGCTCAGCGGCCCCCTGTGAGATCAGCCTTTCAAATCCACCTCGGTTGTTCGCGTCGCAGGCAGCCTCCACTCCCATTTCCAGACAGTCCGCTATGAATCCGAAGGCATCTGCCAGAGTGCTTTTTCCATTCCCGCTTGGCCCAATGACCGCAACCAGATTTCCAAGCGCCTTTGCATTCTGATTCGTTCTTGTCTTTCCGAGTACAATATCTTTTAATACCCCATAATTCTGAATCTTTATTCCTTCTATCTTTCCCATGCTTCTCTCCGTTCTCAAAAATTAGTATGAAAAAAGTCCTATACGGCGTCAGGCTGAAAAGCAGCCTGTATACATCTTATGCTTGTGCCCATCTTTCATAGAGCATTTCCTCATTATATATTTCTATAATAGCATTAAGACAGAAAATTGGCAATTCAGCGAAAATCTATTTTTATCTTCCGCCTATCCCGCAAAATCAACCACCTGTCGCAAATCTATTGCACCCCGCATCTATTTTTTCTATAATGCAGTCACAGGTTCGAACCATACGAGGAGGTGAATTCCATGCAGGTTGAAATCAAGATCGATCCGTCCCAGCCAGAGCCGAAGGTCGTCATCACCGCCGCATCCATGACGGAAGAGGTGAACCGGATCGTCAGAAGGCTTTCCGAGGAGATTCCGCAGGTGATCTCCGGCACCAGAGACGGCAAGCTGGAGGTGCTGGAGCCGGAGGAGCTGATACGGATCTATGCCGCTTCCGGAAAGGTATTCGCAGTCACCGGCAAAGGCGAATACACCCTGCGGCTCCGGCTGTACGAGCTGGAGGAGCGGCTCAGTCCCCATCAGTTTGTCCGCATCTCCAATTCGGAGATCATCCATTTAAAAAAGGTCGTCAACTTTGATCTGAGCTTTGCAGGCACAATCTATGTAAAGCTTTCAAACGGCACGGTGACCTATGTATCAAGGCGGTATGTTTCAAAAATCAAAAAAATTCTGGGAATATGAGGTGATGAATATGAAAAAGAAAATCATTTTACGGGGCGCTTTGGGATTTCCGCTGGGGATCGCGGTTGGATATGTGATCACGATCTGCACCTCCCTGATCTGGGCAGATGGCCATTATTCGCCCTGCGTACCCGAATTGATCGAAAGCATGGGAAATGAGATCTATGCTGTTGTTCTGCAGGCACTGCTCTGCGGACTGCTGGGCACCGGCTTCGGAGCCTGCTCGGTAATCTGGGAAATGGAACACTGGAGCATCGTAAAGCAGACCGGGATCTATTTTCTGATCGTCTCCGCGGTCATGATGCCGATCGCCTATCTTTTGTACTGGATGGAGCACAACGTCGCGGGCTTTCTTGGGTATCTTGGGATATTTGTTCTGATCTTTGCTGTGATATGGATCTCACAGTTTCTGCTCTGGAAGAGAAATGTGGATAAGATGAACGCGCGTATTGAAAAGACAAGGGACGGACTTTAAGCCCGTCCCCCTGCCCCACAGTCTCACTGCCCCCGCTTTTTACGGCGTTCCGCAAGCTGGGCCGCAAAAATGTTCTGGGTGATCTTGTCCTGATCCTCTTCGTTCAGCTCTAAAAACCGGCAGCCATATTCATATTTTGAGCCTTCTCTCTCGAAGACGCGCAGCACTTCGCAGAACATCACGGACATCGGCCTGTCCTCCAGAAGCTGCACCTTCAGCAGGAATTTATCCCCTTCATGATATAATTGCTCTGAGAGGATGCGGGCGCCCCCGACACTGATATTCAGCATTTTACAGTCCTGCTCCCTGGCGGAAAATCCGCCGAATGTGGTAACGACCGCGTCAAGATTCGTTTCCAGTCGGAAGAACGCGCGGTCATTTCCGATCCGGGTAACCGTTAATTCTTCCACCTTCCATGTATGTTTTTCTTCGGGCGTAATGAAGCCCTCCATATAAACTGCTTTTCTTTCGTGGTCATTGTATCCGCGGATCCTGACATGGAGCGGTTCCTTCTGCTTCTCTTCTTCCGAATCCTTCTCCTTCTCAGCCTGCTCCGCCAGCATCCTGGCAAATACCACTTCCAGGGACTCCGGCCCTGCATTTGCGCCGCTTCCCGCTTCCTGCGTCTTCCCGTCTTCTTCCTCTTCGGTATATTGCTGCAGTATCTCTTTGGAACGCTCCGTCTCCGAATATTGCTGCAGCACTGCCTGATTTTCCCGCAGGTTCACCAGCTTTGCGACAAAAAGCAGCTCGCCTTCAAAGGTCGTTACCTCTACACGCATACCGGAATAAGCCGTAATCTCCGCTTGGCTGTTTTCTTCTGTCTTCTGTTCATTTTCCTTCGGCTGTTCCTTGCTGCCCTTTCCAAATAGGCCAAATAGACGCATCTTCTTACCTCCTGATCCTGTCACACATCATTTTTCATGCAGCTGCTTCATTTTCTCGTCCGCCCAGATCACTCTGTTGCGCCCGCTTTTTTTCGCGTCGTACAGCATCGTATCCGCAATTTTTAAGTAAGAGTCATAGGAGCTTTCCCTCTGCGGCATGACAGTCACGCCCCCGATACTGACCGTGACCCATTGGGAAACGGAAGGGTCATGAGGAATGTGGAGATTCTCGATCTCCTGCCGGATTTTTTTCAGATGCGCAAATGCTTTCTCAGCGCTGTCTCCCAAAAGGATCACTACAAATTCTTCCCCTCCGTAACGGGCCAGGAAATCCGTACTGCGCTTCAAATGCCCAGCCGCTGTCTTTGCTACCGCTTCAATGACTTTATCCCCCGCGGGATGGCCGAATGTGTCATTATATACTTTGAAGCGGTCAATATCAAACATACAGATCGTAAACGGGACCCGCAGACGAATCGCTTCGTTCCATTTCGTAATACTGTAGTCCTCATACTTCCGTCTGTTCGCGATTCCCGTCAGCTGATCGGTCATGGATTGCTGCTCAATCTGTCTCCGGTATTGATACAGCTTGACATGTGTATTGACCCGCGCTTTTATGATCCGCGCGTGGAACGGCTTTGTAACATAATCCACCGCCCCCAGGATCAGCCCATACTGCTCGTTCTCAATGTCAGTCAGACTGGTGATCAGGATCACCGGTACACTTTGGGTAATGATCTCCTCCTGCAGCTTTTTCAGCAGCGTAAAACCGTCCATCCCCGGCATCACGACATCCAGCAGGATCAGGGAATAATTTTCAGCGCTGGCAAGGCCAAGCCCCTCCTCCGCCGTATGCGCGGTGGTGATCTCATACTCATCCTCCAAAATTTTTTTTAATTGGGCTGCCTGCAAGATACTGTCATCAACGATCAAAATTTTTTCCATAGCGCTTCCTGTCCTTTCTTAAAATCCCTATTCCGTAAGTAAATGTTTATTTACTGCGCACATCAAAAATATGCCCCACTATGATTCAGAAGGGCATATCTTCATTTTTCAATTCTTTTTTCCCTTTTCGGCTTTCTCCGGCTTCAGATAACCGCTCAGTCCGGTACACAGCAACCTGAATACCGTGTCTTCCATCTCCTGATCGTCCGGGAGTACGCCCTCTACTACATACTTGGCGTACAGCACGGTGCATGTAAGAATATGAAGCCACAGCAGATCCTGATTGATTTTTTTCAGGCGTGGAAACATCGCCTTGAATGTATGTACCATACCGACGAAAGATCTGAAATAACTCGTGTCCCGGGTTTCATGATATTTCGGGAAAAAGGTGCTGTCTCGAAACCGATGATAGAATACCGTCTCATCCGGATGCGCCACCCAAAAGCGGAAATATGGCAGCCACAGGCTTTTCACCGTTCCGATCGGATCGGCGGCCATGGCCACAGGGTTGAACTTTAAATGCTCGAAGATCTCTGCCGCCTGCTTGTCCACATAGGTAAAGCATTCCTCGATCAGCTGGTCCTTGCTGTTGAAGTGACGGTACAATGCCCCGGGGGATATCCCCGCCAGATCGCTGACATTCTGGATCCGCACCCCTTCCAGGCCGTACTCCCGCACAGCCTTCATCGCGGCGGAAATAATCCGGGTTCTGGTGTCATCCAACGTCAACCACCTCTCTCCAAAAATGATTTTGTTCCATGAAATTTCTGTAAACATTATACATGCTTCCGGGGCTGTTGGCAATACCTATTTTGGAATGTTTTCAGTAATCTTTCATGGTTTTAAAGCAGATTCCAAGATTTGTATGCCGCTCAAAAGAACGCCTCTCCGCTTTTATATATTCCCATGATTCTCTAAAATCACTGCATACGGAGAAATCTGAATCTGATATGAATGTCAGAAAATCTTCCACAACTGCCATCTCTGGAATATATGCACCGTCCATATCAATAAGATGGATCTCTTCCTGGAAATCCGCTGCTCTATACGATTTTTTTACGAGCCACTGATCTCACCTGCCTCTCTGAATGCTAAGCTCCTTCAAGCCGATCCGAAGCCTGGGAACCATCTGCTCCAGAACAATGTTCATATCACGGATTACCTTTTCCACAATTTCCACGGCTTCTTTTGGAATCAAGGCAGAATCTTCCAAAGGAAGCATCATCTGCCCCGCTGTCCTTCCCTGCATATTTGAAGGCCAAAGGAAGCGCTTTCATGCTGATCATCCCCGTATTTGCGGCACCATCATCTATAGATTATCCGGCAAGAGCGCTGATAAACGGCGTGGTCATGACCTTATATACAAAAGAGGATACCCCTATTATGGTCTACCCAGGGGCATCCCATTATGGCCATATGGCCGTTTCACAAGGTATACCCAAGGGCATCCCATTATGGCCATACGGCCGTTTCACAAGGTATAAAATCCACCCGTCCCGTATGGATATGATTTATGAGATGCCATTTGATATAAATATATACCAGTATCTATAGAAAAAAGTTTCATGGTCTTTCTTTTTACCTTCTCATCCTATGATATATCAAACTCTGCAAATTGCCAGGTTTAATCCGCTTCCGTTTTCCGTTACTATTTACTTTGAAAGGCAGGGGATTTTCAAAAATGCTGCGGTATGTTATAATATGAATTACGCTGAAGCGCAAGCAGGGGAGGACAATATATTGAAGTATCAATGGGAAACCGCACCGGACATTTATATTGGCGACGATCTTCACAGGCGTTTTGTATTAGGCGTTTCCGGGAATCATCCGCTTATCTGCTTCGGCGTGAATCCGAGTACCGCTAATCATGAATACGCAGATAAAACATTACATATGGTTGAGCAGATTGCAAAGCGAAATGGTTTCGACAGCTGGATCATGTTCAATGTTTATCCGCATCGCTCTACTGATCCTAAATGCCTGCCCTGTTCTCGGGATGATGATCTGCATCATGAGAATCTGCGTTATATCGAGCGATATCTGCGGAAAGCAGATTTAACCCTGTGGGCGGCCTGGGGAGAGCCCATTACGGAACGTGATTATCTGATCGATTGCCTATATGATATTTATGGGATCGCCAACAAGTATTCCTGCCGATTTATTGCTTTCGGAAAGGAAGAAAATGGAGTCATAAAATCTACTACCAGGCATCATCATCCGCGGCATCCCTCGCGGCTTCCGCTCTCGGCAAAGTCAGTGAGCTTTGATGTCACACATTACTGGGCAGAGTAAAAAGGAGTATTTGAAAATGATCGAAACCGATAGCCTTATTCTTGATAAAGCAAAATTTTCGGACTGGGAAGAAATGTACCGCAATGTCTGGTCGCAGCCGGAAAGCGCGAAGTATATGGCCTGGAATATTACGGAAACCGAAGAAGACGCTAAAATAAGAATCTTGAAAACCATTTCGTTTCAGAAAGAACATGACACCTATCTCGTTTATGAAAAATCAAGCGGTAAGGCGATCGGGTTCGCCGGTGTAGAAAAGGTCGGGCCTTACGTATATCAGGAAGCCGGGATCTGTCTGGGGCCGGATTATGTGGGAAAGGGGTTTGGTAAACAGATCCTTCGATGCCTGATTCAATATTGTAAAGAAGAATTCGGCGCAAAAGAATTCATTTATTCGGCAAGAGAGGAAAACAGGGCTTCTATTTTTTTGGCAAAGTCCTTCGGGTTTTTGCTGACCTCTTCGGCAGATAAAATAGACAGCAAAGACGGACAGCATTATACTCTATTGCAATATAGCTTGAAACTATAATTTCAGGTAACATTGAGACTAGTACAGCGTTGCATTAATTTTGAAGTAATAAGCGCTTGATGTCCATATCAGGACAAGGCGGAGGAAGGAGGCGATGCCGGTAGCATCGTTGACTGACTCCAACGCAGTAATGGCATGGACAGCGAGTGATTATTACTCAATTATTAATGCAACGCTGTACTAGCTACTTACGTTTTCTTTACACTTGCATATGCTGCAGTAAATATTCCTCTTGTCACCCTGCTTTCCAATGAAACAGACGTTCCAAAAGATCGGTTGAACCTGAACGTATTTGGAACCATTGGCACAAATGTAGGACAACTGGGTGTCATGATGTTTGCCCTTAGTCTTGTTCAGCTGCTTGGCGGCGCCGATGAAGCCAAAGGTTATTTTCTTCTTGCTATTATTTTCGGTATAATCGGTGCAGCTTTACTGATCATGTGTTCTTTAACAACGAAAGAGCGCCTTGCGCAAACATCGGATACAAAAACAAATTTAAGCCCAAAGCAAATGCTTCAATCCTTTTCCAATGCCCCATGGCTAATTATTGCCATTACCTTCTTTTTACTAATTGCTGCCGTTGTTCTCCGAAATACGCAGACCATTTATTTCTGTCAGTATTATCTGGAAAATCAGGCATATGCCGCCCCTTTAATGTCAATCATGAACGTACTTGGCCTTCCAGTTGCCATAGTATGCCCGTTGCTTGCTGGAAAATTCAGCAAAAAAAATCTGATTGTAGCCAGCTGCTTTATCAGTGCACTAGGTTGTATATGTTCTCTTTTTGCCGGCAAAAATTTTATTCTGCTGATGTTCTTTAATGCAGCCATTTCTTTAGGTTCTGCAATAATCAGTGGTATTATCTACGTAATGGCCGCAGAAGCGGTAGATTATGGCGAGTTTAAACATGGTTTTCGATCCCAAGGAATCCTGATGTCAGTAATCGCTTTTGCAGTAAAGATTGCAAACTCGGTGATCACTATGGTTGCATCCGCTGTTTTAAATTTCAATGGCTATGTGGGCGGGGCAGACGAACAGTTTCCTTCTGCTGTCAACGCCATTCGCGTCAACTATCTGGTAATTCCGTTAATTTTTTTTATCGTAGTAGGAATCATAAATATGTTTTATACACTCGACAAAAAATATCCGGAAGTGCGTGCAGCCTTGGACGCAAAAAGGGAACAAAATATCAATTCTTCAGCTGAATAGATACATATAGTATCGCTGAAACTTCTGGAATGAAATGAGCGGCTGCTATCATATCCTGTAGCCGCTTTTTCCAGAATATTACTCCCTTGGCTCCCCCAGGAGCCACCGTTTTAAATCACGGAGGAAGTGCCTGCCATTGACGGCAGATATAAACGCCTTCTGTTCATAAAGGAAAAATACTTCCTCCTAAATCGCATCAGCCAGAGCCGCTGCCTTTTTGTAGTCATCCGTCTTGTCAATATCACCTGCATTCAGCACGCCGGGAATCAGAACCTCGACCACCATCTTCCATTTGTTCAGGGTACACATACGCTCCATAGGGATACGCGCCCCATCCATAGCTGACATATCTTCCTCCTCACAACAGGTGATCCGTGCGCATTCCTTGCCTGCAATATCTTTTCCGTAAGCGATGAATAACCTATCGTTTTTACAAATCCTGACCCCCGTGTCTTGGCACACGCAAATGTGGCAGGGTATCTAATAGATTGATTTCCAGAAAACCTTCTTGGAAAAGGTAAGAAAGATAATTCCTAAGTTCATAAAGGATTGTTCCGTTATGCTTTAAGGAGTTGTCTTCAAATTGTGCAAAAAAGTCATTCACAGACCCTGCTGAGATCAGATCCGTTGACCCAATCCCGTCATTGGAGAGATATTAATCAGCCGCTCCACAGTTTTTCGGTTTGTACGAAGTGTAGACGGCTTCAGCCCTTTGTTCATCAGGTATTCCAGAAAGCCTTCATAAGATTCCAGGAAGCCATCCGGGCATGCAAAGGGTGGGGATTCCTGGCGGCACGCCGGATTAAAAGAATCTGTTTCAATATAGCTGTTCAACAAAGCCAGCGGCCTGAGGCGCCTGTTGGAACGGTGATCTAATCCCTTGACATAAAAATCAGAAACCTCAATGCCAAACCGAATTTTCAAAAAGTTGAGAATTGTTTCCCCTTTGATTTCAGTGATATTTGCTTCAGAAATATAAGAGAGTAATTCCTGATAATGGAAACGGTAATCCTGGATTGTAGAAGCTGATAACTGCCATTTTCCAAGTTCAGATAAAATCGTTTCTATCGCTTGTTGTATCTTCTCTTGTGAATACATATGCAATGTCCTCCTTTCGTAGAACAGTATACTTTAAGTGGAAATTGTCAGAAATAGTATGAAGAAAAATGGTAAGTGATTTTGGGAGAATATCTGGAAAAGTACGCACTTCCTGGAAGGGTTTTGTGGCCTGCTGGAATGCGATGGCTATACCGGGTACAACCGCGTGGAGAACGTGGCCCTAGTGTGCTGTCTTGCCCATTGCCGGAGACATTTCTTCGAAGCAGTTCCGACAGCCCGCCGTAAGAAAGTAAAACTCCTGGATATCAACTCACCGGAAGAGATCCTGAAAGAGGCAGCGGATCCGGAGAAAGCAAAGGTGGGAAGCAGGACACCGGCAGAGGTAGGACTTTGCTATTGTAATCAGCTGTTCCGTATAGAACGGACCTTAAAGACGTTGTCCGCGGAAGAACGGAAGGAAAAACGTCTGGAGCTGGAAGTCCCTGTCTGGGACAGCTTCTGGTCCTGGCTTGCGACCGTAAAGCCGCTGGGCGGTAGCCTGTTGGAGAAAGAATTTCCTTTTCCACGATACGATAAAGGGTGCGAGATCCGCATTCGGATCCCTGAGTTGGTTTTCTAATGCATCTGCCATACCGGAAAGCTTCATCTGACG
>Ga0073908_1004163_pt1 | contig 13449 bp, 15 predicted proteins | sample MucameincwithD2O_FD_65484 | JGI IMG/M metagenome (GOLD analysis project Ga0073908, IMG submission 65484) | Mouse cecum microbial communities from Vienna, Austria - Mucus amended microcosms incubated with D2O | ecosystem: Host-associated > Mammals > Digestive system > Large intestine > Cecum...
CGTTGTTGCGCTAAAAACGACGGTAATTACCCAACAGATGAACAAACAGTACGAGTACATGGATGCCATGATTCGCCGCTTTAAAACACAGCTGGAAAAGGCGATACTGACCACCAAGCTACAGGCCGCAGGCGCGGGCACCGGCACGGTACGATAATACCATATGTATTTTTCTTGACTTTTTCGTATAATTAATCCATAATTGCGTCGCTTTAATAATAAAAAGGTAAAATAATGGCAGCGACAAAATCGTTAAAAAAGTGCGAATTAGAGGCCAAATGGTATCTGATTGACGCAACAGATTGCACGCTGGGACGTTTGGCGGCATATACCGCAAACATTCTGCGTGGCAAGAACAAGCCGACATGGACCCCGAATATGGACTGCGGCGACCATGTTATCATCATTAACGCCGACAAGGTTGCATTGTCTGGCAAAAAAGCCGACAAGACAAAGTTCTTTTGGCACTCGCTGTGGACTGGTTCCTTAAAGGAACGCACACTGGGCCAGATGCGCAATGAAAAGCCGGAAAAACTGGTATTTAACGCGGTAAAGCGCATGATGGGCCGTCGTACGGCGGTTGCATTGGCAAACCAGCGCCTGACAAAATTGCACGTTTACGCGGGCGCAGAACACAAACACGAAGCTCAAAAGCCGGTCGTTATTGATTTTGGTTCATTGAACCGCAAGAATAAAAGGGGCGAATAATGACAGAAACAAAAAAGACCGCAACTGCGGCAAAAACAACAAAGAAAGCCGCCCCGGCGAAATCCGCCGCGAAAAAGACGGCCGCCGTATCAGTTAAGCTGACAAACGCGACATATGCAACCGGCAAACGTAAAGATTCCGTTGCACGTGTATACTTGGTACCGGGCAAGGGCAACATATTTGTAAATGAATCCGTGGCCGCTGAATATTTCCGTCGTCCGGTATTGCAGATGATTATCGCACAGCCGTTTGACGTTACCAAGCGCGCGGGCGCATATGACGTTCATGCATTTGTTCTGGGCGGCGGACTGTCCGGCCAGGCGGGCGCTGTAAAACACGGTATTTCCAAAGCGCTGGAAAAAGCGGAACCAGAATTGCGTGCAAGCCTGAAGGCAGCCGGATTCCTGACACGCGACAGCCGTGTTGTAGAACGTAAGCACTATGGCGTTCGCAAGGCACGTCGTTCAACACAGTTCAGCAAACGTTAATATTATGCGTTTGCACGACACAACAAGACCCGCATTATGCGGGTCTTGTTTTTTATCAAACGAAAATTACAAACACATAAAAACGTGTTGTTTTTTATTAACGTACGCGGCGCGTATTGTGTACGCTATCCAAAACATGCATCCGAACAACATTTGCAGAATCAACGGCGGCACTGGTCTTAACCTGGGGGTCTTGAACTTTTTCAGGATTATCTGTTCGGCCCATCCCCAACAATTTTGCAGCCAACACCAAACCTATCAGGCCGGCCGTTGCCAATGTCTGCCCAAATGTATAGGCCTTTAATTGAAAATTAATGTCATCTTTCTTGTTCACTTTCATATCCTTTTTAATCACAATAAACTTTAACCCCGCGATGTAATAAAGTCAATAAAAAGCGAATTATCATGCTTGCGTTTATAAAAAAAGCGTGTATAATCACGGGGCAATTTCACTGTTCTTTAGGGGAAAAAATATGTTCAAAAAAGAAAAAATCAAAGATTTGCATTATTCCGTTACAGGTGTTATATCGGCGGCCGACCTGCAGGCGGCGTCGGATGAAATTTTAACAGAATACGGAAAAAAGGCTAAAATGCCGGGATTTCGTCCGGGCCATATTCCGCTGTCGGTTCTGCGCCAAAAATTTGGTGCATCCGCATACGGCGAGGCAATTGACAAGCTGATGAACAAGGATTTAAACGAATACGTCGCATCCAAGAAAATTCGTCTGGCCGGCGCCCCAAAGGCAGACTTGGCGGGTTGGGAAATTGGCAAAGATGCCGAATACAGCCTGGAATTTGATATTCTGCCGACACTGCCGACGATTGACCTGGAAAAGTTCACTGTTACAAAAAAAGTGACCGATGTCGACCCGGCAGAAATTGAAAAATCGCTGGAAAACATTCGCAAAAACCGCAGTACGGCCGAAAAACAGGATGAAAAGTACAAAGCCGCAGACGGCGACGTCGCAGTTATTGACTTTAAAGGATTTGTCGGCAAAGAGGCATTCGAAGGCGGCGAAGCAAAAAAGCATCATCTGATTTTAGGTTCTGGCGCGTTTATCCCGGGTTTCGAAGATCAGATTATCGGGCATAAAACAGGCGACAAATTTGATGTAAATGTTAAATTCCCAAAAGAATATCATGCGGAAAATCTGGCCGGCAAGGATGCCCGGTTTGAGGTTGAAATTCACGAAATCCGCAAACATATTCTGCCAGAGCTGAACGATGAGCTGGCCAAAACAGTTGGCCAGGAATCTGTCGCCGCACTGCGCACACACATTGAAAATATTTTAAAAGATCAGTACACAGAGGCGGCACAGCGCGAAATGCGCAGCGAATTGCTGGACATTCTGGCGGACAAGATAAAATTGGACGTACCGGAAACACTTGTATCCCAGGAATTCGAAATGGCAAAATCAGAACACGAACGCGCACATGCGCATTGTGACGGCCACTGCAAATCCGACGATCATAAATGGGACGAGAAAAAAGAGCGCAAAGAGGCCGAACGCCGTGTAAAGCTGGGCTTGATTTTGGCGGAATGGGGCACCCAGAATAAAGTTGAGGTCACACGCGAAGACCTGCAACAGGCCGTATGGGCCGAAGCGGCACGCTATCCCAACCCCCAGCAGGTTTTTGAATTCTATAACAAAAACCAGAACGCATTGGCAATGTTGCGCGGCATGATATTTGAACGCAAGGCATTGGATGCAATGCTGGCCGACGTCAAAACCAAAGAAAAAAAGGTCAAGGCCGAAGAACTGTTCAAGCAGGCCTAAATCACGAAAAAACAACACCCGCCGATTGGCGGGTGTTTTTAAATTGAATAATAACAATTGCTGTTATACGCCCCTCGGCCACCACTATCGCTAAACGCCGTACCGGATGGAATATAACATTCGGCGGCCGACGTTGCACCCGTGCCGCCGGTTGTGCCATATGTACCACCATCAGACGGGCATCGCGTACATTCTAGCCGCAACGAAGATATTTGGTAATACCCAACATCGCATTCACTTGTCGTAACACAAGTACACTGTGCGCTGACGGTATTTGTGGCCGAATTATACGTTGCTTTCTCTGAACACGTCTTCACAGTTATCATACCGTTTGATGTTGTCGTTGTGCGGTATTCTGCACAGCACCCCTTGTTGTCCATTAGCGAGCCACTGACTGACGATGTACAACTTGAATCATATGTGGGATTGGAACCAACGGGCACTGACGCACCCCCACAGCAGTTCTTCGCTGCAAATACAGCATCCGGCAACACCAGACAGACCGCCACTGCCAATATTTTACCTTTTTTCACGATTTCTGCCCCCTTGCTTTTTTTATAAAACACAAAACCGCCAAAAAATGGCGGTCGGGGAGTTAAGAAAATCATAATCAAAGAAATGACCCCGACGGTTTTTGGGCGCAAATGCGCCCTGTGGTATAACCGACGGCCCCCCGACCGAATAACAATCGGGGCAAATACAATAAAAGGCGCAAATGCGCCGCAATTGTACTGCGGATACAGCCGAAATCTCGACTGCCTTGATTATGGGCTTTCTTACGACCCCGAACCCAATATCCCTTTGGATTCGTACGGAATTATACAGCATTGCATCAATAAATACAATATAAAAAATCCTTTTTACACAACTTGCAAAAAACAGACACAAAAGATATACTTAAAATTGTAATCCAAGGAGAAAAATATGAAGAAATTTATAGCGATTTGCATGGCGGCGGCCCTGACGGCGTGTACCGCAAATTTAAATACAAACAGCTATCAAACATCCGCCACCGGCAAGGTTAATTCTGTCCAAGAAGGCGTGATTATAAACGTCCGCCAGGTGCGTATCGCAACCCAAAACGGTGGTGTCGGTTCACTGGCCGGCGGAATTGCGGGCGGGGCCGCCGGTTCTATGATTGGCGGCAACAGCGCGGTTAACATCATCGGTGCCGTTGGCGGCGCAGTTCTGGGCGGCGCGCTGGGGGCAAAAGCCCAAGAGGGCCTGTCTGCACAAAACGGTTATGAATATATTGTAAAACTAGATTCCGGCAAAGCGGTGACACTTACCCAGGGCGCCGATACAGTATTCAAGGTGGGTCAGCCCGTATATGTATTAGATGCCGATTACGGTGACCGCGCGCGAATAATTCCGCGATAATAAAAAAAGCCCGCAATAGCGGGTCTTTTTTTATTTAATTGTTTTAGCGCTGACGCCGAACCGGGTCATGCTGTTTCATTTCTTTTTCCCTGCGACGCAGGCGGGCGTATGCCCCAATCGCCACCAATGCGTGCAACGGATATATCAGGGCAGGGTTTGCCGCATAATCTTCCTCACAGCATAATTTATCATACGGATCGCCCGGTTCAACCCAGCCCCTATCGGCGACATAACCCTCGTCGGTCAGCGGTTGAGGTATGCCGTCCTGGGCGTCATAATAGTCCGCGTTTCTAAATTCATATGATACATATGTTTTATGTGCTGGATTTGGGTTCAAACTGTATGCACATTCAAACCGATGCGACAATGATGCATCATCCAACATATACATACCTTTGCCCGGCATACAATGCGACATAACCCCTAAAACAGGTACGGCAACGCCGCTGATTAAAATTGATTTTGCTATATTCTTTGCCGTGCTCATAATTTATATCCTTATATTTGGCAAAAATGCCGTTGACAAATTAAATATATCACAAAATATTATTTTGTCAACACTTATTATGTCCAAACAAAAAGTATAAAAACAGATACTTTTTAATAACAAAATAACGAATTGGATATGATGGAAAAGCACGACACCACGTCATCTATTGTCAACAAAAGCCTTGATTTTCATAGAAAAGCGTCGTATAATCAGTCAGATTTTGCGGGTGGGCGCAAAATCAATCCGATTAACCCCACAAGACCTCGCTGTTTCAATAATTACTGGCGATGGCAAACTTTGTATAACATTTCATCTATGAAAGATTTATCCAAAGATTTATTTAACCCCCTGTCCGGCGAAGATTTTGTTAAAATGTTCGATGCGAACTATGGCACACAGGAAACGCTGCAGGGATACGCAACCAAGGGTACAGTCAAAGACATTCGCGGCGATTTCGCAATGGTTGACGTTGGCCTGAAATCAGAAGGCCGCGTTCCGTTGAAGGAATTCGGTGCATCTGTCCCGTCCGTTGGCGATATCATCGACGTATTCGTAGAACGTTATGAATCCCGCGAAGGTACAGCGGTTCTGTCCTATACAAAGGCACGTGCGGAAAAGGCATGGAAAGACCTGGAAAAGACAGTTGCCGAAGGCATCGACCCAGAGGGTACAATTATCGACGTTGTCCGTGGCGGCTTTACAGTCGACCTGGGCGGCGTATTTGCATTCATGCCGTCATCTCAGGTTGACCACAAACCGGTTCGCGATGCAAAATCGCTGATTGGCCTGAAAGACAAGTTCCGCGTTTTGAAAATGGATGCACTGCGTACAAACGCAATTGTATCCCGTCGCGCGATTCAGTCCGACTCTATTGCGGCCGCACAGAAAGAAGCGATGAAAAACATCACTCTGGGCGCCGTTATTGAAGGTACGGTAAAGAACATCACAGATTACGGTGTGTTTGTTGACCTGGGCGGAATTGACGGTTTGCTGCACGTAACAGACCTGTCATGGAAGCGCGTAAACCACCCGCGCGAACTGGTTCATGTTGGCCAGAAAATCAAGGTTAAGGTTATTCAGTTCGATCCGGAATCTCATCGTATTTCATTGGGCGCAAAACAGCTGGAAGCCGATCCGTGGGACACCGCGTCACGCGCATTCAACGTTGGCGACACAATCTCGGGCAAGGTATCTTCTCTGACCGATTACGGTGCATTTATCGACCTGGGCAACAATATCGAAGGTCTGGTTCACATGTCCGAACTGTCTTGGACAAACAAGAACATTCACCCGAGCAAAGTTCTGCAGAACGGCCAGGATGTAAACGTTGTTGTTTTGGGCATCGACCAGGAAAAACGCCGCATCTCGCTGGGGTATAAGCAGTTGCAGCCGAATCCTTGGAAACAGTTTGCAGAAACGCACAATATCGGCGACGTTGTAACAGGCCCGATTAAAAACACAACTGAATTCGGTCTGTTTGTTGCACTGACACCGGAACTGGACGGTATGGTTCACATTTCCGACCTGTCTTGGAACAAACTGGACGAAGAAGAACTGAAAAAGTTCGTTCGCGGCCAGGAAGTAACCGCCAAGATTTTGGATATCAATCCGGAAAAAGAGCGCGTTACATTGGGTATCAAACAGTTGACCCAGGGTGCGGACAACAACTCTATCGCCATCAAGAAGGGCGCGGTTGTTTCGGGAACAGTTTCCGAAGTTACACCGGACGAGTTGATTTTGGCATTGCCGAACGACATCTGCGGTGTTATCCGCCGCACAGATCTGTCGCGTGAAAAGGCCGAACAGGACACAAACAAGTTCCATGTCGGCGACACAGTAGAGGCATCTGTTGTTTCCGTTGAAAACAACACTGTTAAACTGTCTATCCGCGCGTTACAGGTAACGCTGGAAAAGCAGGCGGTCAAAGAATACGCCAACCAGGCCGACAGCGGCTCGGTTCTGGGCGACATTCTGGGCGCTGCGATTGAAAACAGCAAAAAGTAAAAATAGGGGGGGCACTATATGCCCCCTTTAAGTTCCAAAGGCAAAACAACAATGAAAGATATGATTGTGCTGATGGGCGGCCAAGGCGTAGGCAAGGGCACGTTTTCTAAAATGTTGCGTGCACGGCATGATTACAACTATATCGAGACGGGCGCCATGTTTCGCAGTCTGCCGGCAGATTCCGCAATAGCGAAACTGATTGCCGCGGGAAATCTGGTTCCAGACCCCGAACTGTTCAAGCTGGTTGCCTCAAAGATTACCAATACCAAAGATTTATTGATTGACGGTTTTCCGCGCACATTACCCCAGGCCCAGTGGTTGGTTAAAAACTATGCAGACAAATTTGCAATCCATATCCTGTACCTGGATGTCCCGGAAGAAATTATGATAAAGCGCATAAACAAGCGCATAAACGAAGGTGGCGGACGTGCCGATGATGCGGATGCGGCGGCGGTACGGCGACGCCTGGATACATTCTGGCACGTCACGATGCCGGCCATCGAATGGTTGCGCACGGCGGGCGGCATAAAATTCTCGGACGTGGATGTTACCGGTCCGGTTGATGAAAATTTTGCCCGCATTTTGGCGGCAATGGAATCCCAGAAAACCAAATAAAATACCCCGCATGTTGCGGGGTATATTTTTATATGCGCCATATGGCGGGATTTTTTATATTTTTTCTATTACAACCATTGCGGCCGAATATTCATTTTGATCTGTGATGGACAAATGAACGCGCCCATCACCCCCGGCCAGCTCTTTTAATTTTGCACGGGCGCCACCGGCAATCAACAATTCAGGACACCCCGCGTCATTGTGCGTTACCGAAACATCGGAAAACGCGATATCTTCGCCAAACCCTGTCCCCAGGGCCTTTAAACATGCCTCGCGCGCGGCCCAGAAATTTGCCAGATGCCGTTCTGCATTTGCATTATCTGCATCCGCGTATTCCAATTCTTTTTTTGTAAATATGCGCTGTTTTTTAAATGCCGACCAGTCCAAAAAGCGGTCACATTCCACCAAATCAATTCCAATGCCAATTATCATAAGACAAGCTCCTCTGATTTTAGTGCGTCTCGCGCATACTAATAACAAAAGTCCGATTCGTGCAAGCATAAAAAACAGCACCGGCATATTTGCCGGTGCCCGAATGCATTATTTGCTCTCGCAAGACGGTTTTTTGTCGCACTGCGGGTTTTTGTTCTTCTTTTCGCCCATTGCATTTGTACAATTCTTGCACTGTTTTTTATCACAATTACACATAGTTTTTCCTTTTTGTTTTTGGGTTAATTTATACTGTCCGGACAGTATAAATAATACCGCGTCACGGCCGCGCTAACAATATGCATGTATTCCATAACAACAAGAAAAGCCGCCGCATTCCGCGACGGCTGATTTTTTGGTCGGGATGACAAGAATCGAACTTGCGACCCCTTGCACCCCATGCAAGTACTCTACCAGGCTGAGCTACACCCCGACATGCCGAATAATATAAACGATAAAAATATTAAAAACAATACTTTTTTATTGCGTACAGTGCTTTTGTATCATATCGCGCGTCTGGGCGGCAATCGCATAGTCGCGTGCATTTCCAATGGCACACGGATCACAGTCGGCAGGCCGAGAGCCGGGGGCGCACACAAATTTCACACCATTGCATTCGCCACGCTGGGTTACCTCTACCGGTGTGGTCAGACGGGCCATGGCAATATTTGTGTATTTTTCCGGTACGCTTTCGGGATTGTATGCCCACATTTGCGCAACCGCGTCCGCAACGCGCTTTACACATTCATTGTCCGCCTGGGGCTGTTGGTCTGTGCCTGGGGCGGGGGCGGCAATGGTGTCTTGGTATGCACCGGTGTCATGAATTATGGCGTATGCAACGATACCGCCGCATGCCGCAACCATGGCGATAAGCAATATATAATGCGCAATAGAGAAAGAGTTCGTTTCACTTGCCATATGTTTTCTCCTGATTTTGTTATATATATTTTATCATCAGTAACAATTCGGGGGAATGTTTTTTTATTCCCAGAGCTATTGCATTTTGCCTTTTTGTGCATTAAAATACACTGGCTCAGCCAAAAGGGGGTGCGATATGTTTGTCACAGAAAAGTTAAAGACATTCTCTTGGGTTAATGTGGGCAATCCCGATCATCATGATTTTGAAAAACTGCGCACGGAATACAAAATAGACGAAGATAACATCCTGGACATTTTGGACCCTGACGAACAGCCGCGCCTGGAAATCGAAGACGATTACAAGGTTATAATCGTACGTTTCCCAATTATTAACCGCGAGACTGACACCGTCTGGCATACAGAACCGCTGTCTATTATTTATTCGACAAACCGTGTAATAACCGTTTGTCGCAAGCGCTGTGATTTGCTGGATAAAATAAAAAAGTCTGAAAAAACATCTCGCGAGGAATTTATTCTAAACATAATATATTACATCGCGGAATCATATCTGCGGTTCTTAAAAGAGCTGAACAAGCGCGTTATTGAATCTAAAAAAGCCCTGCAGGAACATATCCGAAAAAAAGATTTGATGGCCCTGCTTGAGGTTGAAAACAGCTATACACTGTATATGGCGGGCATAAAGGGCAATGTTGCCGTGCTGGACAAGCTAGAGAAAGTGCGCGGCTTTGTCAAAACCGAAGACGCCCAAGAACTGGCCGAGGATGCACGAATTGAGCTGGCCCAGGCAACAGAGGTTGTTACCAGCTATAGCAAGATGCTCAAATCCATAAAGGAAACATTTGAGAGTGTTATTAACATGGATTCAAATACATATATTAACCGTTTAACAATGTGGAATATTATTCTGATTGCCCCAACAATTGTTGTGGGATACTATGGGATGAATGTAAAGCTGCCATTTGCCGAAGACGGCCGCATCGGCTGGGTAATATTTGTCCTGATAATGGCACTGCTTATTGGATACGCAATGTATGCGGGCGTACGCCGACGCATCGTTTAAAAAAGCCCCTTTCGGGGCGTTTTTTTATTAAAACATGGGTTCATAGCATTCGCCGCTGGACGCGGAACAACATGCATACGTTCCGTCGCCGGTATCGGTATATCGCTCATCACCGCAACAGCCGTTTACATCCGGCGTGCCGCCATCATCGCAAACCAGGCCTGACCCGACGCTTTCCTGAACAATGGTTGTATCCTCGTATACCACCGGCGCCGGTTCCTGGGCCGAAACCTTTTCAGTGTCATACCCCGCATCCGCAACAAACATATTTTCATTCTGCGATCCCGCGTTATATGCCGGCTTGTTTACAACAACCGGCTTTACAGGTTCCGGCTCTGGTTCCGGTTCTGTCAAAAACGGTGTTTCTTCTGGCATTTGAACAACCGCAGGCTCTGCCACAACCGGTATTGCCGGAACAGTCTCATCAACTACCGGTGCGGCCGGCTCTTGCGCAATCGGCTCTGGTTCCGGCATTTCCTGAACAACAGGGGCGGGGGCGGGGGCCACAGGCTCTTCAATAACAACGGACTCTTGTTGTGTCACGATAAAAGGACTTTCCGATGGCGCCTCTGTTTCAGATGTCTTTTCAGGCGCATCTTTTTGTTGCGTCGTTACGGTTGCTGCCAAATCAGGCACAGTATCATTGTTCTTTTTCTGGTACAGCCACAATGTAAATATTGACAACACAATCAACGCAATCAGCAATACATAATACATGAATGTCGGCCGACGCCCGCCCGTATCACCACCGCGAACCACATCAGATGCAGGCATGCCCGTCACAGGCGACACAGGTCGCACCGCGGCCGCGGGCGCCCCTCCTGGAACCGCCGGACTAACCGGTGCGGGCCGCGCCGTGTTTTCATCCGCACCACTAATAATGGGGGTAGGTGCCGGCATAACAAACGGTTCGGCCATATTCTGGGGCGCAACATTCTGGGATGGAACAGCCTGGTCTACAAACTGCTCTGGTATTTCCACGGATGTAATTGTATCCAAAACAGGCGTCGTCCGCGCCATTTGTGTCGCATCACTGTCCATATCGGCATTGATTGGCGGCACAAACGACAGCGGCGCCGGCGCAACGGTTTCCGCCGCATCATCAAACCGCGGCATCGCATTATCCGCGGGTGCAACAGTGGGCGTAACACTAAAATCTATGGGCTTGAATGCAATTTCTTCATCCAAAATTTCAGGGTCTTTTTCAAACAAGGGTTTTACTTCTTCGGCCATATTTTTTGCCTTTTGTTCTGATTGTTGTGCAGTAATTTGTTTGGGTTCCATATCCGCAAAGTCTTGTACAGGCGCCACCGCCACGGGCAAATCAGACGTGTTCCTAACCGGTGCGACCGCGCGTTCGCCAACCACCGCCGGAACCGGCGCCGCGACGGCATTGGCGCCGCGCGCCAGTATCTCACGCGCGATTCCCGCGTCTTCCTCTGCCGACACCAGCCTGCGGCGGGCATTTTCCAGACGCCGCTCTGCACGGCGCTGTTTTTCTTTTAGCGCATCTATTTGTGATTCCGTACGCAGTATTTTTGCCGCCGACTGTTTGGTCGGCTCACGTCCAACGTCCTTGCGCTGCTGACCAAGTCTGGTTTTTAATGTTTTTATTCGCCCCCCCAGTTCCGAAATTGAATCACGGGCCTTTGCTATTGTCTCGCGGGCGTTTTCTGCGGCCGCATCGGCCGCACGCAGACGATCCGTGGCCGCCTGGCGCGATGCGTCCTCACGAAAGATATTCAGCGCCGCCAGCGAATCTTCGATATCCGCGCCTTCTTCAAAATCTGCAATCAAATCGCCATATTCGTCCAGCCCAATATATTCAATATCCAGCTTTTGATACTTGTTGTCTTTTTTAGGCCGAACCATTTCCAGTGAAACGCCGTAATCCTTGGCCAAAATCTCATCCCATTTTCTGTCATCATCAGAATTTATGACCAGTAATGCATTTGGTTTGTCCGGCGTGACCGTATCATCGATAACAAAAACAAGTTTATCAGAGGCATCAAAAAATGCGCGTATTTTATTTCCGGCAATATTATACGCACGCATGCGCAGAGCGCCCAAACCATTGCTTTTCGAAACATTCTCTCTCTTGGCTGCCATTTTCCGTCCCCTCACACAGAATTATTTCTTTTTCGGCGCCGTAAACTGATACGCCTGTTTACAGTGTTCATAACAATATGGCTTTCCTACAAACACCTGATCACCGCAAAAATGAAAATGCTCTGAATCCGGATCACCAATCGGCCAGCGACACTGGTTTGGCTTCAGGTTTGCCATTTCCAGTGAATGTTGAATTATCCGCTGGTGCATGGCCAGTGTTTTATTCATGGACTTGCCCGACGAAACGCGTGGCGCCTTTACCTCTTTTTTTGGTGCGGCCGCCGTTTCTTTTTTTGCGGGCGCATCTTTCTTAGGGGCGGCGGCTGCCTTTTTCGCCACGGCGGGCGCTTTCTTGGCCGGTGCCTTGGCCGCGGGCGCCTCAACCTTTTTTGCCGCACGCGGCGCAGACTTGGTTTCTTTTTTTGAAACCTGTTCCTCTTTCTTGGCGACGGGGGCGCCACCGGCCTTGGAATTCCAGCCCAGTCTGTTCAGTTTGCCAACAACGGCATTTTTCGACATCCCCAGTTTTTTGCCAATCTCGGCCGTGGACAAACCTTTGCCCGTCAATGCCTTTAACTTTTTCAGCATTGCGTTATCCCAACCCTTGCTCATTTTTATATACCCCTGTTATACTTTATTATGTAATATTGTAGCATAGTTCCGAATCGAAAGGCAAGGGGGAAAAATATGAATTATTATGCATTGGTATATTACGGATTTTTCGGCTTTTTATTAGTCACTGCGATATGGTGCATGTATCAAATGGCGGTGGCCGACTGGCGCCGGCGGATAATTCCGGACGCATATCTGTTCCCATTTATGATTATCGGCCTGATTGTAACCACATTTTTCCCGTGGCTCCACGGAATACGGATTGCAATTATTGGCGCAACATTCGGATACGTGCTGGCGACACTGATAGGGTTTGCATTTGATTACTATATTCGCCGCAGAAATCCGGACGCCGCAACACCAATCGGGATGGGCGATATAAAACTAATTTTTACCGGCGGAATATGGCTGGGGCCGGACGGTTTGGCATGGGCGCTGGTTATTGCATGCATTGGCGGAATCATTTGGGGGCGCTGTAAAAAACAGAAATATATTCCCTTTGCGCCATTCTTTATAATTGGTGGAATTTTATCTTTCCTTGGAAACCTGTTTTTGTTATAATTAATTAACATATAGGGATTAACAAGGATGAGAATAAGTATCCGATATTTTATTGCTGGCATATCTGTCATGCTGGGCATGGGTGGCGCCAATGCGGTGGCGCCGCTGTCCCAATACGGCCAGATTCAAAATGTCCAAAACTATTCCTCCAACCCGTTTTGGAGTCCTAATGCCCCTTATAATCAGCGTGTCATGCCGACACCGGTTTATGCAACCGGCCCGGATGTTTCCACGGACGAATGCCAAAATATTGTTGCAAATTTGGTTGCCGCGCAATGTACCGCACAGAACAAATGCGTTGGCAAACAGCTGTCAGATATTCGGCCGACGATTATG
>Ga0073908_1004181_pt1 | contig 13394 bp, 12 predicted proteins | sample MucameincwithD2O_FD_65484 | JGI IMG/M metagenome (GOLD analysis project Ga0073908, IMG submission 65484) | Mouse cecum microbial communities from Vienna, Austria - Mucus amended microcosms incubated with D2O | ecosystem: Host-associated > Mammals > Digestive system > Large intestine > Cecum...
TCTGCTATAGCAGTTGGGATTCCGGCCGCGCTGTAAATTTGTTTCAGCATGGTAAAGAATTCGGTCGTGATAGTTGACAGTCCTTTCATTTTGTTAAGTTTCCCGGGCGAAGCGGAATAAATACGTCTTATACTGATTCACTGTCAAAAAGCATAAAAACCCGAGTAAAAATTCAGCTTTATATCTTTTCGCCCGGATTTTGGTCTGCACTTTTACCGCGGATCAGGATCACCGCATTTAAACGTCCGATAGATATTATACCATACATCATCCTGTTTGGCGATAGATTTTTTCAAAAAAACATAATTTTTTTCTTTTTTTAACACAAAGCGCATTTTGCTGTTATGGCTTTGCAATAAATTTCCGAAACTGTAATTGACTTGTAACAGTCCCGCCGTTGAATCGTAATCTTTATTATGTTAGAATTTTATTGATAGGATATTCGTGGCTTTAACGCGGGAAATGTGGCTGTTTGCAATGTTTTTAATGTCACTAATGTTCGGGAAAGCGAAAACAAATGCTATGGCTGCTGCGCCTGCTGTTCTTGCTATGCTTGCTATGCTTGCTATGCTTGCGGTCATACCTGCGGTACTGCCGGTCCTGCTGTTTTCCTCCTGCGGTGAGGAAGCCCGCGGCGGGTGTGCTCCCTTTGCCCCTGCCGCTTTTGAAGAGGCGGGCGAATCTTTTCCATATGGATATTTTAGTTTTGCTTAATTTTTTGAAAGGACGTTACTATGGAAATAATCCTCCCCGATCCCGAAACAGGGAAAAGATACAATGCCCAAAGCGCTTATCTGAAAAAGCGTTTCGGCAAAAAAACCGTTAAAATAAGTCTCAACGGCGGCTTTACCTGTCCCAACAGGGACGGCACAAAGGGCATGGGCGGCTGCACATACTGCTCCGCAAAGGGCGGCGGGGACTTCGGCGGCGACCCTGCGGAAAGCATTTCAATGCAGTTTGAGGACGTCCGCGGACGGCTTGAAAAAAAGTGGGGCAGCGATCTGCTCTATATCCCCTATTTTCAGGCTAACACGGGGACTTATGCTCCTCCTGAATATCTGAAAAGCCTTTATGAGGAGGCCCTGGTGCAGAAAAATGCTGTGGGACTTGCCGTTTCGACACGTCCCGACTGTATATCCGACGAGACAGCCGACTATCTGGGAAAGCTTTCCGAACGCACTTATCTTACCGTGGAGCTTGGCTTGCAGACAGTACACGACAGAACAGCCACCCGCATAAACCGCTGCCACACCTACCGTGATTTTCTGTACGGCTTTAAGCTGCTCCGAAGCAGAGGAGTGAACGTCTGCGTACATATTATAAACGGACTTCCCGGAGAGACCCCGGGAATGATGCTGGAGACAGCCGGAAAGCTGGCGGAGCTTGATATACACGGCATAAAGATACACCAGCTTCATGTAATCCGCGGCACGGCTTTAGCGGAGCAGTATGAGCGGAGGGAGTTTGCCGTTCTTGAGCCGGAGGAATACGTTGAGATAGTCTGCGACCAGCTTGAAATACTGCCGGATTCGGTTATAATTGAAAGGCTTACGGGGGACGGAGACAAAAGAGACCTTATCGCTCCCATAAAAAGCGCGGATAAAAAATCGGTGCTGAACGGCATCGACAAGGAGCTTCGCCGGCGCGGCTCGGTGCAGGGTATAAGGTTCGGGAAATAGCGTATAAAGACAAACGCACGGATAAAATGTCCGAAATAAACAAGTTTTTTTGCTCAAAACGGTGAAAATGTCCTGAGTGTCAGAAAAAATAAAACGATTTGGGCAAAAAGTCTATTGCTTTTTTCAGATATATGTGTTAAAATGTATATGTGTGGAAACAAATACATTCAGGAACGGAGGGGCGGATTTTATGAAAACCGTTTTAATAACCGGCGCGGCAGGACTTATGGGCAGCGAACTTGCTTCAGCTTTGCTTGAAAAAGGCTTTAATGTTGTTGGCGTTGACAATACGCCGGGAGCGGGTACAGATAATCCCAACTATACATATGTGCAGGCTTCTGCCGACGATAAGGACGCAGTTACAAGAGCCATGAACGAAAATAAAATAGACGCTTTGGTTCATCTTGCGTGCACAGTAGACAATGATTTGCCGAACGTTATTACCACTGCCCATGAAAAGCAGTCGGCGGCGATAGATAAGTACCTTTACAAGGCTGCTATAACGGCGGGGGCTTCCGACATTATACTGGTAAGCACTCATCAGGTGTACGCTCATCAGAAGACCCGTGAACCTATACGCGAAACCTCTGACGAAAAGCCCGCTACTGCTTACGCTAAAATGAAGTATGAAAGCGAAAAGGCCTTGTCAAAGGAAATCAGGAAGGCAGGCTCCACAAAGGGCGTTATTGCCAGAGTATGCCCCATTTATACCAAGGACTACGCTCCTAATCTTCATGCGAGAATATACGATCCCAAGGACAGCTGCTCATATATATACGGTTACGGGGATTACGGCTTCTCGTTCTGCTGTCTGTTCAATCTTGTGGACTTTATAATAGGTATACTTACGGTGTCGGGCGGCATCAATTATCAGGGGATTTACAACGTCTGCGATTCCAAGCCTATCATGGCAAAGGAGATAGTGGATTTTGAGCGGCAGTACCACAAGCTTGGCGCGGTCATCCAGAGGAACTACGGTTCGGACGCTGTTAAGTCCGCGCTGGCGTTCGGTTCAAAAAGCGCTAAGATAGATTACCGTTACAATGATCTGAGTACGGTTTGCAGCAATATTTCCTATGACAACACAAAGGCGCAGAGGATATCCACATTCCGCTGGAAGCTGTCGAATACAAAGTAAGATAAAAAAGACCGGAGGCTTGAAAGTCTCCGGTCTTTTTTGCCGAATATAAATTTACACTCCCGTAAGACTGTAAAGTCTGCCGAGAAAAATAAGCTCCACGCCCTCGGGAGTACGGTACAGATCAAATACTTTTAAAGGCTCTGCATGAAGAATATTATAAGAATTAATATAAACTGCCATGCACCCCGCCGTAAAAATTATAAGAAGAACCGCAGCCGTAACGGTAAGCAGAAGCCTGCGTCGCAGACGTTCCGTCTCGCTTAGATCTACCCTGAATGTAAACGGACTTTTCATATTAACACTTCCCTGTTTAAAATATAACGGTTATGTAAGCTCCTCCAGACATTTGGCAAGGGATTTTCCTACCAGCTCGCCGCTGTATTCAGCCTGCTCTATGCTGTTGGCGTGTCCGCCCATTTCTATAAGTATTGAGCCCGTGGTCAAGTCCTGATTATACTTTCTGTAATCAAACAGCACGGGACGGGTAAGCCCCGGATAGTCGCTCTCCATCTGCCGCTGGAGCAGGCAGGCAAAGCGCAGGTTTTTCATGCAGTCGGGCATATTCATAGTACCGTCGTCGCAGCCGCAGATTATCATTACCTGGGCGGCGTTTTTTCCGTTTATCTCGGCGATGGGAGCTATCCTCTCACCGCTTTCACGCTCTATGGCGTCGCGGTGAACGTCCAGCACCACTTTTATTGAGGGGTACTCGTCAAGATATTTCTGCACCGTTTCGCGGCTCAGGTCGTAGCTTCCGTTATAGGACGGATAATCGTGCAGGGTAGTATCGTGGATAACGCTTATTCCCGCGGCTTCAAGCTGTTCGGCAATTTTGTCCCCCACGGCAGCCATGTTCATTGATTTGTCGGTAGTGCGGGAGTTAAAGCTCGCGTCGTAAAAATCCCTTTCATATGGCTCGTAGCTTTCCGTGGCGTGGGTGTGCATTATCAGAACCTGAGGCTCACCGTCCTTTTCAACGGTAAAGTCGGGCAGCAAACGGCTTTCCTCCAGAACTTTTTTGCCCGATACGCTGGTGACGTTCCTCACCTGTCCCGCAATGTCAAGGTCAACATAGGCTTCGCCGTTCATGTGTCCGTAGGTCATAAAGGTGATAGTTCCGTCGCGGTTTTCAAGGCTTTCGGGGTAGGGCTTGGGGCCAGCGTCGGGCTTTTCGTCAGGGACTATCCTTTCCTCATCGGAGCTGTTGGGAATTTCAAGCTCCCCCCATGAAAGCATTTCCCGGTCGTCCACAGTGAAAAGCGCGGAGTGGGCATTCGGTGTATCCGCTTCTTTTGGTACTTTAGGAAGCGGCTTGTCCGCTGTAATATTTTCAAAGGTCTGTACATTTTGTATATTTTCATCGGCAGGAAAAACGTCTCCCACCGAAAGCATTGCGGAGGCTTTAGCCGCGGTAAAAGCCGCACTGAACGCCGAGGAGGAACCGTTTATGACAGGTACTGTAAATACCAGTATCCCGGCCGCCGCGGCAGAGGAAAACACCGCCAGCCTTGCAAAAGCCGCACCGCGTTTTTTTCGTCTGCCGGAGGCTGTACGGCGGTTTCGGAAGCTTCGTGACACCATGGCATACTCCTCCTTTCGGCGATTGTTTCTAAGTATATAGTATGCCGAGGGAGATGTAAATTATTCCTGCGGTTTGGTTGGAGATAGGGTTTGATTTTTTGTTTTGTCTTGATTTAATGTTCTTGTAATTGTTATTATGTGCGTTGAGGTGCGAGGGACAACCCTACCGGGGAAAGGGGGAGGCGCTCTTAGAGATTTAAGGGACGCTGAGCCGCCCTCCCCCTTTCCCCTTTCGGGTTTTCCCTCGCGCTCTCTTTCCCCTCGCCCCATTCCCCCTCCCGGCTCACGCTGTATGAAAAAACTATACTTATCTGAGGACATTTAATTTTCCCCCAATTTTTGCTATAACTTGATAGCGTAGCAGGGGTGGGAGAGAGTCAAGGAAAGAGGGAGCTCGAGGGGGAAAACCATAAGGGAGAGGGAGGGGGCGTGCGTGCGTCCCTTAATCCTGACTGAGCCCCCTCCCTCTCCATTGTGGTTGTCCCCCTCGTCCCCCCGCACATAATAACAATTATAAGAACAATAAATCAAGACAAAGCAATTTTTATACTATTTATTACCGCGCAAATCTATATCATTGTCAATGCAGTACAAAGCGGACCGCAGCAAAAGCTGTGCCTTGCTGATGTCGTTTTTTTCGCAGTACTCCGATATTTTTTCGTATTCCGCTATTTTGGCATTAACTGTAAATGCCTTGTATGTTTTATCACAATATTTTTTGTGTGCTCTTTTTTGTGCTTCTGTAGCCATAAATTCTTCCTTGTTAATTTGTATAATTTGTATATGTTGGTTGTACATATATTTGTGTACTATTTTAACAAAATTTTATTGACATATATAACAAACAATGCTATAATATAATCAAGAAAAAAATCCACATGGAAAGGGAATTTATTATGGATCCAAACAACTTCAGCCTCGACGCCCTTTTGTCAAGCAGCGACTTTTCAGCAGTTGAAAGCGCAAGAACAAGCTACGCCTATAACGAGCTTGAAACTATTCTCAAAGAAAACGTGAAGGACGGCGGCGTTTCGTCCGAGATAAAAAAGATTGCCGAGGATTATGCCTGTTCCTCCTATAACGATGCATTCAAGCAGGGCTTCTGCTTCGCGGTAAAGTCAATAAAATTTTTAAACAAAATTTAATGAGGCAAGCGCAATCACGCAATAATGCAATGGCACAATAATTACTGTAAGGAAAAAACGGGCTGTACCGCCGCTGTACAGCCCGTTTGCTGTTTTTATCTCACCTTTTCGTCGTTTTCGCGGAAGATGAGCTCCAGTACCTCGTCCATGGGCTTCGCTCCCAGATCGCCCTCACTGCGGGAACGGAGAGAAAGCGTGCCCTCCTCAGCTTCCTTGTCGCCTACGATAAAGAAGTATGGTATTTTTTCCAGCTGCGCCTGGCGTATCTTGTAGCCAACGCCCTCCTTGCGGGAGTCAACCGTCGCCCTTATGCCGCGGGTTTCAAGCTTTTCAAGAACCTTTTGGCAGTAGTCCGCTGCTCTGTCCGTAACGGGGAGAATCCTCACCTGTTCGGGTGAGAGCCACAAGGGCAGCGCGCCCGCAAAGGTTTCAAGCAGATACGCGAGAGTACGCTCATAGCAGCCGAGAGATGTTCTGTGAATGATATAGGGTCGCCTCTTTTTGCCGTCAACGTCGGTATATTCCATTCCGAACTGCTCGGCAAGAAGCTGGTCAACCTGAATGGTTACTATCGTGTCTTCCTTGCCGTATACGTTGTGGTACTGAATATCCAATTTCGGACCGTAGAAAGCAGCCTCGTCTATACCGATAGTATATTCTACTCCCAGATCGTCCAGTATCTTGCCCATAATGGTCTGAGCCTCGTCCCACTGTTCGGGAGTACCGATATATTTTTCCTTATTATTCGGATCCCACTGGGAGAACCTAAAGGTACAGTTATCAAGCAGTCCCACCGTGTCAAGGACGTATTTTGCAAGGTCAAGACACTCTTTAAATTCCTCTTCAAGCTGTTCGGGACGGAGAATGTAGTGTCCCTCGGAAATTGTAAACTGACGAACACGGATAAGACCGTGCATTTCGCCGCTGTCCTCGTTTCTGAAAAGGGTGGAGGTCTCCGTAAGTCTCATAGGAAGATCGCGGTAGGAGCGCGCTCTGTTCAGAAATACCTGATACTGGAAAGGACAGGTCATAGGACGGAGCGCAAAGCATTCCTTGGTTTCGTCGTGGGGGTCGCCGAGGACGAACATACCGTCCAGATAGTGATCCCAGTGTCCCGAAATTTTGTAAAGCTCCCTCTTTGCCATGTAGGGAGTTTTTGTAAGTTGACAGCCGCGTTTCGCTTCAACGTCCTCTATCCACCGCTGGAGTATCTGAATAACTCTCGCGCCCTTTGGCAGCAGAATAGGAAGTCCCTGACCGATATAGTCAACGGTTGTAAAGTATTCCAGTTCACGTCCCAGCTTGTTGTGGTCGCGTTTTTTGGCTTCTTCGGCGGCTTTAAGGTGTTCCTCAAGCTGACTTGCCTTGGGGTACGCCGTACCGTATATACGGGAAAGCTGCTTGCCCTTGGCATCTCCCCGCCAGTATGCGCCGGTGCAGGCTGTAAGCTTAAACGCCTTTACAGTACCCGTACTCATCAGATGAGGACCTGCGCAAAGGTCGGTGAAGTCTCCCTGTTTGTAGAAGCTTATGTCCTCGCCTTTGTCTGCGTGCTCAGCACAAAGCTCCACCTTGTAGGGCTCGCCCATTTTTTCAAGCATAGCCTTTGCCTCGTCGGCAGGCAGACCAAACTGTTCAATGGCTATGTCCTCCTTGACTATCTTTTTCATTTCGGCTTCAAGAGCGGTCAGATCGTCGGCGGTGAACGCCTTTTCGGCGTCGAAATCATAGTAAAAGCCTCCCTCGATAGCGGGACCTATAGCAAGCTTGACATTGGGGTACAGTCTCTTAACAGCCTGCGCCAGAACGTGTGAAGCTGTGTGCCAGAAGGTCTTTTTGCCCTCCTCGCTGTCAAAGGTCATTACCTCAAAGGTGCAGTCCTTATTAATAGTAGTGCGCAGATCGCATACCTGACCGTCCAGCTTTACGCAGCAGGCAGATTTGTAGAGTCCCATGCCTATGCCCTTGATGACCTCGGCAGCGGGCATTGCGGCTTCGATCTCTTTTACGGAGCCGTCCTTCAGTGTTAGTTTGATCATAACGTTTTCTCCTTTTTAGATATTTAGAATTTAAGAGGCAGGATGCAAGAATTTGTCTCACGCCTCAACTATTTGTATAATTTATGGCAAATATTATAATTTTGCACAAAACGTTCCTGTCTCTTGCTTCTAATAAAAAACGTCCCTTTAGCCTGTTAGGACTAAGGGACGATAATAATATCGTGTTTCCACCCAAATTCATATACCCGCTGTAATAATCATATAGAAATTACGCAAAGTATACCTCGTTGACGCTCTGTAACGGGAGCGACCCGCCGTGGATTGAACGGACTCAAAGGCGGTGTGCGCTAAACTTGGGAATACCCCGCTCGCAGCGGCTGCCGCTCAATGCGGCTGCGGGACTCTCTGAAAACCCTTGGCGTATAGCGCCTTCCTTATCAGCATTTTAATATATTTTGTTCTGTAAATTCTACTATAGCATCTTTTTGCCCGTTTGTCAACCGTCTTTTTGTACATACTGTGACAGTAAATATTATGAAATAGTGTCAAATTGTATAATTTTCCTTGACAAACAGAAGATTTTATATTAAAATAATAAAATGAATGCAATGTATTTAATTAAATGGGTTCGGGAGTATCCCGCAGCCTTGCAAATAAATTGCTGTTCAATTTTTTTCTTTCTTCTATGGCGAATAGAAGGTTTTCATATATTATTATAAACGGATAAGTTCGTTTTACTCAAAGTATTTTTCCGGCGTGTTATTTTTCGGGAGAATACTGCGGGTATTTTTCCGTATTTACAGGCGGCGTCCCAATGCTTACTGCCGGGGGCGCGGCGTTCAGCAGTATCGGACAGGTGCGGGCGGAGCTTTTCTCCTCCCGGTTTACGCAGTTCTGTATTACAATTTATATAGTGAAAACCTTTATTCTCCTTGGGGAAATACTATAAAGGAGGTAAATGGGTTGGAATTCATAATAGGAATTATAGCGTTCATTGTCGGCGCGGCGGCTTCCGGCTTCGTTATGTTCAAAGTCGGTGTAAATTACCGTAAGCAGCAGGCTGAATCCGCTATAGGTTCCGCAGAAAAGGAAGCCGAAAGAATTATCGAGGACGCTAAAAAGGAAGCCGAAAGCAAGAAAAAAATAGCTCTTGTGGAAGCTAAAGACGAGATCCATAAAAGCCGCTCCGAGTTGGAAAAAGAGATTAAGGAGCGCAGAAACGATATGTCCCGCCAGGAGAGACGTATACAGCAGAAAGAGGAAAACCTCGATAAAAAAAGCGACAATATAGAAAAGAAAGACGAGCTTTTGCAGAAAAAACTCAAACAGGCTGAGGAAAAGCTTGAAGAAGCAGACAAGATCAAAAAGTCCCAGATGGAGATACTGGAAAAAATTTCGCAGTTTACAATGGATCAGGCCAAGGAGCACTTGCTTTCAATGCTGGAAAACGACCTTGTCCACGACAAGGCTTTGAAAATACAGCAGTACGAGACACAGCTGAAGGACGAATGCGAGGAAAGGGCGAGAGACCTTATTTCCCTTGCGGTGTCCAAGTGCGCTGCCGATCAGGTTTCCGAGACCGCTGTTTCGGTAGTGCCGCTTCCAAACGATGAAATGAAGGGACGCATTATCGGCCGCGAGGGACGGAATATACGTACCCTTGAAACTCTTACGGGCGTTGACCTTATTATAGACGACACTCCCGAGGCGATCACCCTGTCCTGCTTCGATCAGGCAAGGCGCGAGGTTGCGAGGATAGCTCTCGAAAAGCTTATCGCCGACGGACGCATACACCCTTCCCGCATTGAGGAAATGGTTGACAAGGCCCGACGCGAGGTTGAGCACAAGATCAAGCAGGAGGGCGAAAGAGCCGTTCTGGAGACCAATGTGCACGGTCTTAACCACGAGCTTGTCCGCCTTATCGGACGGCTTCATTACCGCACTTCTTACCGTCAGAACGTTCTCAATCACTCCATTGAGGTGGCTCACCTTGCGGGAATCATGGCCTCCGAGCTTGGTGTGGACGCTAATCTTGCGCGCCGCGCGGGACTTCTCCACGATGTGGGCAAGGCTCTCAGCTATGAGATAGAGGGTTCTCACGTTCAAATAGGCGTGGACGTTTGCCGCAAGTACAAAGAGAACGCCGACGTTATCCATGCTATAGAGGCTCACCACGGGGACGTTGAGGCGAAAACCGTTGTGGCTACGCTGGTACAGGCTGCGGACGCTATTTCCGCCGCAAGACCCGGTGCGAGAAGCGAGAATTACGAAAACTACATCAAGCGTCTCCAGAAGCTGGAAGAGATATGCACTTCCTACGACGGAGTTGAAAAATCCTTTGCCATTCAGGCGGGACGCGAGGTGCGCATAATGGTATTCCCGGACAAGATAAACGACGAGAAGATGACCATTGTGGCGCGCGAGATAGCTCAGCGAATTGAAAACGAGATGGATTACCCCGGTCAGATCAAGATAAATCTTATCAGGGAAAGCCGCGCGGTAGAGTACGCGAAATAGTAAACAGAGAATAGAAGATAGAGGATAGAGTTTTATTCCAAATCTCTATCCTTTAATTTCTAAAAGGAGGATCTATATGCCAAAAACGATCTTCGGCACTACCGAAAAATCCAATTTCATACTGAATATGAGCAAAAGCACGGTGAGGAAATGGGTCACTGGAATTTTGTGCGCCTGCGTTATAGTACCGCTGCTCGGCGGGATATTTATAACTGCCGTGCCGGGAACAAGCGCGCTTCTGGGAGCTTTTCTCTACGCAACAGGTTTTTCCTGCATACTTTTTTATATAGTACTGCTGCTGAGGAAGGATATCCGTATCAGGGACTATCCCTGCGCTTATCTTATTTTCGGACTTGCGGTACTGGCGCTCGCGTCCTACTACAGGGTGGTGCTGAACAGCGGCGAGTATCCGGACGCGGTAAATACCGCTTTGCTGGGCGAGACCGGCAGATATGAGGGACTTCTTGCCCTGCTTGCATATTTCGGCATATTCCTGCTTGCGGCTGCTGTAATGAGCAGGAGATCCGTTAAAATCATTTTTGACATATTGGTCGGCGCGGGTATCGTTCAGGGAGTTGTGGCGGTAATGCAGCACATACCATGGGGATTTCCCTCGGACTTCAGAAAGCTGCCCGCTTTGGTACTTTTAAAAGATGTGCACCTTTCAAGCGGACTTTCCGACAGTCCCATATTTTACGGCTCGTTTCTTACTGTTGTAACGGGTATCGCGGCGGCGGGGGCAATGTACGAAAAAAATATTGCCCGTGCAAGGGTTTACGGCGTAGCGGCGGTGTTCTTTTTTATGACGGGACTTTTTACGTCCTCGGTAATACCTCTTATAGGAATAGGTTCGGTGTTCGTGATACTGACGGCAGTTGAATTTACCGCGGGAAAAAGCGGGACGGTCTTTGAGGAGGGCGCGCTGAAAAGCTCCCGCAAAAGGCTTGCGGCAATGATTATTGGAATAGCCGCCGTATTGGGGCTCGTTCTGGCGTTTCAGGGAATATGGCTCAGGGACAAGGCTATAGCCTATACGGACTGCTTTTACCGTCTCTATATAACCAGCGGTCCGTCTCCTGTGAATTATGATTCTCTGTGGAAAATAGGTGCGGAAAGAAGCTTTATAATGATAAAGGATCATCCGATCCTCGGAACAGGTCCCGATCTTATGGCAAAGTACCAGATGGCAGCCGCGGAGCTTGCGGTCGACAGTATTGACCGAAGCTACAACGAGTACCTTTACATTGCGGCAACGAGGGGTATACCCTCGCTGGCGGTGTACATAGCGCTTCTTGGAGCAAGTCTTGTCAGACTTTTCAGGGACGTGCGCGAATTTGCTTCCGACAGGGAAAAATGGTTCCGTCCCGCGCTTCTGGCGGCTGTGACAGCGTATTCGGTTCAGGCGTTTTTCAGCGCGAGCGCGGTTACTGTCGCTCCGTTTTTCTGGCTGCTTCTGGGCATGTCATGGTCGGAGTTCGCCGCCGACAAGCCGTATTCGTCCGAAAAACAGAAAAAGCAATAGAACGCAAAAAGCCGTCCCCACAGCCGGGACGGCTTAAATATTGACAAGTTTTTCATGAAATGATATAATACTTGCAGCGCACCACAGGTTGGCGGTTGTTCCCCTTTTTAACGAAAGGGGGCTTGGTAATATGGTTACATACTCTGACATGTTTATCTTTGTCACTATGTTGACTGCTATTATCTCCCTTATTCTTGAAATAGCGAACTTTTTCCGCAAGAAATAAGGCAGACAGAAAAAACCGCCGTCCCCTGAGAAGTTCGGCGGTTTAATCCAAAAAACATCAATGGGAACAGCCGCTTGTCGGTGCGTCCTTTTATATATACAGTATACACCTGTAAACCGATTTTGTCAAGAGACTTTGCCAATATTGACAAATTTTTCATACTATGCTATAATAACACATATATTTAAGTATATACGGCTTTTGGCAAGAATGTTTTACGCTAAAAATGCGTATAAGCGGCTTTGTCATCGGTGTAAAATTATATATAGTACACCCCTCTCCCGGGCGGGATTATTACAAAATCGTTACGATTATTGCAAATCTGTTACCGCCTTTTTTCGCGTTTTTTTGAAAAAGCTACGATTTTTAGTGAAAAGTGTACACATCAGACGAAAAATAAATCTAAAATTTGTTGGAGCTGTACATTGACACTTTTCGCTTGAAATGTTAGAATAATAGCGTGATAGACAGAGGCAAGTCCGAAACGCTCCGAGGGATTCTCCGAGGGGGGTTACCGAACAAACCGAAGCTTCACAGAAATCCTATTTGATTTCCATTCCATAATGGAAATAAATAAAGAAAAAATTCAAAACAAAACAAGGAGGAAATTTTTCATGAACATGAAAAAGACAATCGCTGCAATCGCAGCAGGCGCAGTAGCTGTATCTGCAATGGCTACTACAGTTTCCGCAGTGGAGAGCAAGACTCTTAACTACAACCTCACCGCTACACTTCAGGCTCAGAACAACGGTAAGGTTACACTTAAGGCTACATTCCCCAACGTTCAGCTCACAGCTGGTCAGAATACTGTTATCAGAATTCTTACTAACTCCAGCGATGGTTGGAAGGACAAGATCGTAGTTGGCGGTCAGTATATTGACACCAACAAGGCTATTAATCCTATTACATTTACTCAGGATCAGTGGTCTGAGGGCTACAGCAGTGTTACAGCTGCTATGATGAGCTCTACAAGCAAGGCAAATGCAAGCGCCGGATGGATGTCCTTTGTTATGAATGGTCCTGAAGGTTCTTACGGTCACGAGATCACAATTCCTGTTGTTGAGGCAAACACCGGTGCACCTGCACTTATCGGCGGCGGAGCTCAGGTAGACGAAGTAACCGAGGTTAAGGAAGCAGCTACAGCTGTTGCTACAGTAGGCGGCATTAAGAGTGTTGTTGCTGTTAACATAGCTAACCTCAAGCTTAATCAGGATGTTAGCGATGTAACACCTGGCGCTACAAAGACATTTGCTATTACTTCCACCGGAACTGCTTGGGAGCAGAATGTTGCTGAGTTCGGTCTTGACAGCACAGATCCTGCAATTGATACAACTAATGATGCTGCTGATACTATTGTAGTAACTTACACAGCTCCCAGAGCACCTGTTGCTGCTGCTGGCGGACCTCAGGCTGCAAACATTACTGTAACAGCTACTCTTGGCAACATTAATCCTTTGAACAACGGTGACATGGGTGCTGCTATTGCTGCAGGCAAGTTCTACATGGAGATCAGCACAGACGGCGGCGCTACATTCACAAAGGGTGACGCTGCTTACTCCGGACTGACAGCTGCTACAAAGTTC
>Ga0073908_1004199_pt1 | contig 13311 bp, 7 predicted proteins | sample MucameincwithD2O_FD_65484 | JGI IMG/M metagenome (GOLD analysis project Ga0073908, IMG submission 65484) | Mouse cecum microbial communities from Vienna, Austria - Mucus amended microcosms incubated with D2O | ecosystem: Host-associated > Mammals > Digestive system > Large intestine > Cecum...
GGGCAAGCGGCCATCTATCCGATGCAGGGGGCAGAACCGTTTTGCCCGGTTCAGTTCGCTGGGCGATGGCTATACGGTGGACGATCTGAAAGACGCTATTGCCGGGAAACACAGGGAGCGGTCTCCGGGGAAAAGCCAGCAGGTCCACGACAAGAAGTTTTCCCTTCTCATTGATATTCAAGCGAAGCTGAACGAGGGAAAAGGCGCCGGATACCAACGATGGGCGACCCTCTTTAACCTGAAACAGATGGCACAGGTCATGTGCTTTTTGCAGGAGAACGAGATAGACAGCTTTGACGAACTGGCGGCGAGGGCGGATGGGGCAGTCACTCAGTTTAATGGTCTGGGGGACTCCATCAAGGCGGCGGAACAGCGGATGCAGGAGATCGCCGCATTGAAAAAACACATCATCAACTACTCCAAGACCAGGGAGGTCTATGTGGCCTACCGCAAGGCAGGGTACAGTAAAAAATTCTTTGAGGGGCATCGGGAGGCCATCACGCTGCACAAGGCGGCGAAGGAGGCTTTTGAACAGCTCGGCTTGAAAAAGCTCCCCCGTGTCAAGGAGTTGAACGCCGAGTATGCCCAGCTTCTGGTGCAGAAACGGGCGGCATACCCGGCGTACCGAAAGGCAAGGGCGGAGATGCAGGAATATCTTGTGGCGCAGAAAGTGGCGGCTGTCCTTCTGGAAAAGGAGAAGGAACAGGCGGCTATGGAGGAGCGGCGCAAGGAGGAACAGCGCACCGATCAGCACAGATGATCTTGGCGGGGCTGGCTTACAGGGATGTAGGCCAGCCCCGCTTTTTTCTTTTTCCCGGAAACACCGAGGCGGTCGTTTCCGGCTCCACACGGGGCGCAAGCCCCGCCTGTCCCTGCGGAGCAGGGACAACAGCATTCGGGAACCGAACGCGCAGCCAGCCCCGGCAACGGGGCTGTTCAAGGGGTTTGGGGTGCTACCCCAACAAGCAGAGAAACGGGCTTCCGGCGGCAACGCCGGAAGCCTGTTTCGAGCATTTGTATATACAAATGCCCTGCTTGCCAAGTAGCGCAACTGTTACCGCATGACCTTCTCCAGCAACGATTGGTAGTTATCCACCACATCGTACACCACATTGTCGCCTGAGATTGCTTTGAAATGTTCCCTGGCACAGTGGATTTTAGATTGCTCAATCAACCGCAGCTGCATGGAGCGCATAGAACCTTTCGTTTCTGCCACAAAATAAATGTGCTTGACGGCTCCCTCATAAAAAGCGATAGCCCAGTCCGGGTTATAATGACCGACCGGCGTTGCGATATAAAAGCCGTCCGGCAGCTTCACATACACCGCCACATTTGTATTTGTATCAAGTTCGGCAGCAAAATCCCGCTCCCCGGTTGAGTCATAAATGATATGGTCATACAGGTGCTTTTTTGCCTTCATCGCGTTGACCCCAAGCCTGCCTTTGATTGTCGGGTCAGTAAAGACATCTGTTCCATAGTGGTCATCCAAAATGTCGTAGGTAATATGCTCAATCACTGCTGTGGCTTTTTCATCATTGATCAGGGCGGCAGTCTTCACGATGAACTCCTCCGGGTTCTCCCTGAATTGATGGAATACAGATGGCTGAATGCCCTTCAAAATCGCAACAAGGGCTTTGCGGGTCAGCCCGGTTTCATCTACCAGTTTTCCAATCAAATCATACTTCACATTTGCGTTTGCTGTAATCGTAACGCCATAGCTGCCGGATTCCTCCTTCACAAAGGACGCGCCGGAAACCAGTTCTTCTTTGGACCTGATCGTATCCATTGCGCCAGTTTCTACCTGAAAATGAATTTTGGATATACGCAGCTTGCCGTTCAGAGCGGCAATCGCTTTTTGAATCAATTCCCCGGTATCGAAATCCACATGATAAACAGATCTGGCGTTGATTCTGGACCACAGTGCCTTGAATTCGCGGCTGTTCAGCTTGTCCTCATCCACTTCCAGTTCCACATTGTTGCTGCGGGCATTCTCCGGCTGCATACTGCGGGCATCATAAATAGAATCTATAATATCAAGCACAGAAGCAGCAGAGTCCGCAACTTCTTCCGCAACCTTGATTTCTCCGTTTGCCTTATCCTCATAATATTTATCGGTCAGTGCGCCTTTGCGGTCGATATAACCGTTGACAATCATATCATAGTGGATGGCGGAGGCCGTATCCCGGTCGATAACCTGCTCGTTGCCATGCTCGTCTTTGATGACCTTGCCAACGAACAATTCCACTGTCACAGCATGAGGACGGTCAGCGACAGCTTCGGCCATTTCTGTTTGCAGGCCCCTGGCAAAAGAGTCATAGCTTTCGCTAGCAATGACAGTGAGGATATTGATGTTATGCACATCGTTCCCAAGGACATTGGTATCCATTCGCTCGCCATTCTGGTTGACGCACAGGCGCAGGCCGCGCCCCACCTCCTGGCGTTTACGGACATCGCTTCCGCTTTGCTTCAACGTGCAGATTTGGAACACATTCGGGTTATCCCAGCCCTCCCGCAGGGCGGAATGGGAAAAAATAAATCGCACAGGAGAACGGGCCGGGTCGCGATCCAGCAGCAGCTCCTTGTTCTTCATAATCAACTCATAGGCGCTTACGTCATCGGAGGTCGTCTCCCTGCGGCCAACCTTGGAGTTCACCATTTTGCCCTTGCCGTCCACAGAAAAGTATCCGGCATGGGTCTTTGCCGCAGAGATAGACTGCAAATACCTGATATACTCATCCTCACCAATGGCAAGTTGCATATTGCTTATGATATCCTCGTATTCCTCCTCGAACATAGCGGCGTATTTACCGTTGACAGGTTGATTTGCCGCATCGTATTCCCGGTAATTCGCCACTTCGTCAATGAAGAACAGTGAGAGGACTTTGATGCCTTTGTAAAACAACTGGCGCTCCCGCTGGATATGGGAGAGAATGGTTTCCCGTATCTGAATACGGCGCAGTTGATCCTCATCCACTGCGCCGATCACATCTCCGGCAAAAATCCTGATACCGTTCAGGAACTCCACCGAGTCGTCCCGCCCATCAATCTGCTTGACAACGAAACCGTTTCGGTATTCCTCCAGGCCGCCGGAATAGTCATAGAGGTTGTCCCCAATCTTGACAATGCGGCTCTTTTTCTTCGGCGCGCCGCCGGCCATCTTCACCTCAAACTGCAAGGTGGCCGTCGGGTCGGTTTTAGAGAGGTTGATACTTTCCAGATAGAGATAGCTGTCTGTAGCGGTACTGCCGCTTTCGGTAATACCCTTCACGGCAATTTTTTTGACCAGCCGCCGGTTATAAGCCTCCATCGCATCCAGCCGGAATACCATGTTGTAGATACTGTCGCTCCTGTGGGTGGCGGAGTAGCGCAGAGTCAGTAGCGGGTGAAACTCCTTCAGCCGCTCCTTCGTTTGCTTGCCCTCCACCGACTGTGGCTCATCAATAATCAGAATCGGGTTTGTCTTGGCAATAATGTCGATGGGCCGGCGGGAGCGAAACTCGTCCAATTTCATATAAATTCTGCGGGCATCCTTGCCTTTGGCGTTGAACGCCTGGGAATTGATAATCATCACATTGATGGAGCTGTCCGAGGCGAAGCGGTCAATCTCCGTCAGCTGGGCAGAGTTGTAAATGAAAAACCGTATCTTCTTCCCGTATTCCTCAGCAAAATGCTCCTGAGTCATCTCAAAGGACTTATACACGCCCTCCCGAATGGCCACACTGGGGACCACGACAATGAACTTACTCCAGCCATAGTGCTGATTCAGCTCGAACATGGTTTTGATGTAGGTGTAGGTCTTGCCCACGCCGGTCTCCATCTCAATGGTGAGGTTGTAGTGTCCCTCCAGCTTGTCCGAGGGCTTGATCTGGCCCGCCCGCTGGATTTTTTGCAGCTGCTCCAGAATCCGCCCGTCGGTCAGCTCCGGCACGATTCTCTGATTGCTGAATCCGGTGAAGTCCCGTTCTTCACTGACGCCAATCTGGTAGTACCCGCTGCCCCTGTCCATCATATAGGTGGGAGTCAGATACGGCTGTCCGGCAAAGACATCGACAACCGCTTTGGCGGCATCCGCCTGAAACTTCTGGTGTCGATACTGTATTTTCATGACTCCTCACCTCCTGTTTCCTCAGCAATCCACTCCCTCAATTTTTCCTGGAGTTCTTTTTTATCCGGCAGATACAATTCATATTTTGAAGCGTAAATATTGGAATCTGCCGGTAAAGTCAGTTCAACAAGCGCGTCACTTTTCTGCTGACAAAGCAACACTCCAATGGTTGGATTTTCGTCTGCTGTCTTTTCATATCGGTCGTAATAGTTGACGTACATTTGCATTTGCCCTAAGTCCTGATGGGTCAGCTTTCCGATTTTTAAGTCGAACAAGACAAAGCAGCGCAGCAACCGGTTATAAAAGACCAAATCGACCCGAAAATGCTCTTCATCAAACGTAAAGCGCATTTGCCGGCCCACAAAGGTAAATCCCTTGCCAAGTTCCAGAAGAAACTGCTGTAAATGGTCGATAATTCGGTTCTCCAGTTCACTTTCTGAATACTCCGGGAGTTCCTGCATACCCAAAAATTCCAGAATATACGGGTCCTTGACAAGGTCTGAGGACTTTTCAATTACCTGCCCTTTCAGAGCAAGCTCATAGACCTTGCTTTTATCCGTACTGAGGAGCAAACGTTCATATAAGGCGCTGTCAAACTGGCGTTTCAGTTCCGACAGGCTCCAGTCGTTTTTAACCGATTCAATTTCGTAAAAATGCCGCTCGTCCACATTGTCAATGCGCATGAGTTTCAAGTAATGGGACCAACTGAGGCAAAAACGCCTGCCTGTTTCTGTGATGGGTAGATTCTCAAATTGGCTAAACACTGTTTCGCCAATTTGATCGTGTGCGTAAACGCGGTAAAACTGCCGGATGTTTTTCAAATTCGCTACTGAAAAACCTTTTCCAAATTGTGCGGTCAAATATTGGGATAGCTCCTGCAAAATCTGCTTGCCATAGGCGGCACGGTTTGCCCCGTTTTGTTCTTCTTCTACAATCATCCTGCCAATTTCAAAGTAGGCATAGACCATAGTGAAATTTACCGCCGCCTTGGCATTTCGTCTGGCATTCTCCAAAACATCCGCAATATTTTTCAAAAACTCATCCTTCATGCCGCCCCTCCTTACAAAACCTTTACCCTGGTATCCGGGGCCAGCATTTTGAAAATCTCGCCCACATTGATTTTGGCGGGGCTGTCGGCAAAGCTGCTGTCCCGGAACACGGCACGGAGGGGTTGACGTTTTGCGATTTCCTTGATTACGGTTTCGGGAATATTTTCGTCAAAGCAGGCAATCAGGTCGCCGTCGTTGTAGGTGTGGACGGTGCAGCCCTCGATTTTCTCGGAGATATACGGCATGGACAGGGGCAGGCCCCACTCCAGCAGGCAGCCAAACAGCAGGTCCAAGTCGGTGCGGTCGGGCTTGATGTTGCTCACCAGTTGGTCAAGCATACCTTGGTCGTATTCCCCGGCGGAGTAGTACACGTCGGTCATGTTGGTGTCGTCCAGCTTGAACACACGGAAGCCAATATCAGGATTTTTGCTTATATCTACGAATTCAGTTATGTGACCGTCTGTCCACTTCTTTGTCTCAACAATTTTTGCAGGAGTGTAGTCCCCAGCTTTGGAACCGTCGCGCCGGTTTAGCGGAACATATTTCCATTTTTCATCTTCTTGCTTAATTGCTGTGCCTGCACGGCGAATACGTTCTTTCCCAATATCGCAAAGTGTCTCATAATCTGGGGAGCTGCTTTTCTCAGGTAGCTGGACCATGATGAATTTTCTCCGACCACCATCTACCGCATTCTTTTTCATAACAGCATGGGCAGTTGTTGCAGAACCAGAAAAAAAGTCCAGCACGATAGAATCTTTATCTGTAGCAATCGTCAAAATTCGGTCTATTAGGCGCGTTGGCTTTGGTGTATCAAATGGAGCTGTTTTATCAAATAAGCCTAATAATTCTTTCTTTGCTTCGTCTGTGTGTCCTACATCTGAATATGCCCAAAAGTTTGTTGCTACTTTTCCCCCTTCTGCAGATAAGTATGTTTTTCTGCGTATGCCACCTTTTCCATTATTTGAGAAGCAAAAAATTGGCCATTGTCCCCTATGGTAAATTTCTTCTGCTTGTCTTGCCGCTTGTTCTAAAGGAACAGCGAGCATAACCGCTTTAACGTCTTGTCGTACCTGCTCTTTGGTAATACCGCAAAGCTCTGCGCGAAATTCTACATCATCTAGCTGGCGCAGTTCATAGGGGGCCCATCCTTTCATAATATCAAGGACCTGTTCTTGTCCAAATGACCAGTGCCGACCACTAGGAGGATATAAGATTTTACCCGTAATAGGATGTTGCACACCATACACCATCCCCTGATGGGCAACTGAATCCGGTGCAAATGCATCGCTGCTTTTCCATGGCGCAATATCATTATCAGGATTTTTATAGCGTTCATCCATTTCTGCGGTTCTAGGTAGCGCATTCGGCATCCATCCTGGTTGTCTACTGTATCCAAGAATATGTTCTACTTCACAAACAATACCTTTAGAGTCATTACGGGGAGAGTATGTCCTTTGCCACGAAATATCTGCAACAAAACAATCTCCACCAAAAATCTCATCGCAGATTTTCTTGAGATTATCCGCTTCATGGTCATCAATACTGATAAAAATGGAACCGTCTTCGCTCAACAAATTCCTCGCCAGCATCAACCGGGAATAGATCATGCTGCACCAATCGGAATGAAACCGCCCGTTGCTGTCTGTATTCCGGAACAGCCGGTCGCCGTTTTCGTCCACCTGGCCGGATTCTTCGCCGTATTCCTCCTGGCTCTGCGCAAAATCATCCCGGTAGATGAAGTCATTGCCGGTGTTGTAGGGCGGGTCGATGTAGATCATCTTCACCTTGCCCAAATAGCTCTCCTGCAACAGCTTCAGCACTTCCAGGTTGTCGCCCTCAATGTACAGGTTTTCGGTGGTATCCCAGTTTACGCTCTCCGCCGGGCAGGGACGCAGGGTCTTGCGGATAGGACGGTTGGCCTCCACGATAGCGGCTTTTTTGCCCACCCAGGTAAACTCATAGGCTTCGTCGCCCTCCAGAACCACATCGGACAGTATCTGCCGCAGCAGCTCAAAGTTGACCGCCTTTTTCAGCTTGCCGTCCTCACCCCGGGCCTCGGTCACGCAGGCGGGGAACAGGGCGGCGAGTTTTTCGATGTTGGTTTGGGTTAGGTCAGGAGTTTCCATTTTCAGCTTGTCCATCGTGCGCCTCCATATCAGTTTGAATCTCTGCTTTGGTATTGGTGTCCTTGACTAGCATTGCAGCCACCTGTATTTCGTTCCACTGTGCCTTGCGCTCTTGCTGTTTATCCACAACCCAAATACTAAAGAACAATAATGAAGAAGATAATATTGTAACACTCGTTCCGACTTCTTCGCTAATATTTGTTTTAACAACAAATGATAAAAACAGAACCATAAATGCTACACTATATAGAACTGTAGCAATTTGTTGCATGATTTTTTGCTTTTGGGGTGGATTTTGGTATTTGGATGCAATTTTAACAAATAAAAGGTTTTGAGGGCTCAAATTGAAATTTCCTATATTGTTAAATACATCTACCTGGTTTTGTAAATCCTCATTCCAAAAGCTAATTTGTGAGTCCAGTAGTTGTGCTATGGTAAAAAGCAATGTCGCTACAGATAATCCCACTATAACTTGTGGCGCTATATCAACAAAAAACGAACTGATGAACAACCCCAAAAGGCCAATGGCTATATAAATAGGCATACTTCTGCTTTTCATATGGTATCTTCCACCTCCTTCTTTAGCCTTTTCAACTCCGCATTCAACTGCACCTGCTTATTTAGCTGTCGTTCTCGCCGCACCTTCACCTGTAGGGCCGCGATCTGCTTTTGCAGCTCCTTTCTGCGAGCATCCCGTTCCACCGATTCTTTCAGCGTCTTACCTGCCCCGGAAAGCGTCTCCCCGGCAATCTGCCGGACAAAGTTTTCATATACCTGGTCGGTATTCAGACCGTCCAACTTAAGGGGCAGGGCGGATTCCTCCATCCAGTCGGTGTGGTAGTAGGTCCCCACCTTGAAAGCATTTGCCCCGCTGCCCGCCGCCTCCTTATAGGCTGTCCATGCCTGATAGCGGCCCTCGTACTCCAGCAAAAACAGGATGTGGTAGGGTATCTCCTTGTCAATCTGCCGCAGAACGGCCTCGTCCAGCTGGGGTGTGGACAGGCAGACCTCGAACACCTCAATTTCCGTTACGGTTTCCCCGGCGGCAAGGTTCATGGTCGTGGCGGCAATCTTGTTGCGCCACCAGATTACCTTGATCTGCTCCACAAAGACACGCTTCAATGCCGGTGAAACGGTAAGATTTTCGTAAAACTTTTGCTTTGGGATGCGCCGGTTAAATTCGGTGCTTTTGGGCAGTCCCAGCATGGGCCGCACCTCCTTACTTGACAACCAGAAAGCAGATCAGCTCAAAATCATCCAGCCCGGACACTGCATTCATCAGGGCGGAGGTGCCGCCGGCGGAGAACAAGCTGTCAATGTCGCTTTTCTCTTTTACGTCGATAATGGAGTTGATGGCATCGGAGAGGAGCTGCGACACTTCCTTCATATTCCTTCCGTCATCGGTTTCCTCGTTGAATTTTGCGCACAACGGCATGAGCGGTTCCGACTTACCCCGGCACAATAGCCGGATGGTATCCAACAGCTTTTTGGGGTTCAGATAATCACAGACCACCTCGCCGTCTACGCTGATATAGACCATATAAAAGGGATGGATGCGGTTCTGGTTGTCAATGTTGACACTGTTGTTAATGTTGCGCAGGACAAAGATCACACCTTCTGGGTTTTCTTCTGTTGCAGGAACGACCGCATGGAGACCTTTGGGCTTTTTCGCAAGGTCACCATGGGTTTTAATGTAATCCAGCAGATCAAGGCGGAACTCATTCAGTCCCAAATCCATGATGGAGATGCCGGTGGACATATCCTCCATGTCCACCACCTCCTCCTGGAGCCGTTTCAACTGCTGTTTGCGGTATTCCAAATCGCCCTTTTCTTCAGGGTTAATCAGATCATCATCGCCAGTGGAGGTCATAACGGAAATCTTCATCCGGGTCTCCACGCGGGATTTCAGGTTGATGTACTCGTCCAGGGTCATATCCGGCCAGAAATTCACCAGCTGGATCACTTTGTTTTTGCTACCAATCCGGTCGATGCGTCCAAAGCGCTGGATAATCCGCACAGGGTTCCAGTGAATGTCGTAATTGACCAGGTAGTCGCAGTCTTGCAAGTTTTGGCCTTCGGAAATACAGTCGGTGGCAATCAAAACGTCAATCTCCTTTGTACTGCCCGGCATCAGTACGTCCCGTCCTTTGGAAATGGGAGAGAAACAGGTCAGCACATTGTTCAGTGTGGCTTTCAACCCTTTGATGGTCGTTTTTCCATCAATAGCCCCGGTAATCATGGCGGTATCCAGCCCATATTTCGTTTTGATATAGCCCGCCACTTGGTCATATAAATACTCCGCCGTGTCGGAAAACGCCGAGAAAATCAGCACCTTTCGATTGCCTGCGTTGATGGGACTGCGCATTTTTTCGTCCAGCAATTTCAGAAGGTTTTGAAGTTTCAGGTCATGCTCCGGCGTGATGTCGGCCACCATCAAGGTCAGCAGTTCCAGGTTTTCTGCGTCCTGTTGCAGCTCTGTACGCCAAGTCTTGTAGTCCATATCGGCCAAATCAATTTTCACCTTTTTGCCTACAGTGAAGTAATCGGTGCTGCCGTCTTCCATATCAAAGTCATCCTCGGACGCCTCAACCATATCAATGTCGGCTCTGCCGTATTTTTCAAAGTCGTCAATGGCTTTGATGGTCCCGGTAATCAGGTCAAGAATCCGGGTGAGGGTCAGGTGAAACGAGTATACGGAGCTTTCCAGCCGCTTTAAGAGGTTGATGCTCATCAGCCGCCGGATGCCCTGTTCACGCCCCTGCTGCGTAAGCATATTTCCTTTATTGTGGGTCAAGTCGATATACTTTGCAATCTTGCTTGGAAAGATGTAGTTTGAGGGCGTATAGATGCAAAGGCTCAGCTGGGTCAGCAGCTCGAATATCTGGTTGTAGTTGATGGCACTGGACAGGTCCGTCATGCTGGGGCGAAGCGAAATGGGTTTCAAACGCTCCGGGAACTGGCCGATTGCCGCAGTGTCATAGTATTTTTCGATGTGCCGCCGGGAGCGGGCAATCGTCACACTGTCCAGCAGTTCAAAGAAGTCAAAATCCAGCGTGCGGAGCAGCGCATCGGTAGTGCGGTCTTCCGGGTCAAGCTTGCTCCAGGCATTGAATGCCTTCTGAGCCTGACGGAAGATTTCGTCAATAGGTTTCCTTGTATCCAGTTTTTCGTTGATAAATTCCGAATTCCCCTCATAGGCGATGGCAAGCTGGTTTTTAAGGTCAGTAAAGCGGTTGTTGACCGGCGTTGCGGACAACATCAGTACCTTGGTACGGACACCTGCGCGGATCACTTTATCCATCAGTTTTATGTAACGGTTCTCCTGGGTGTTGGCATGGGTTCCGGCGCCGTTGCGGAAGTTGTGGGACTCGTCAATGACAACAAGGTCGTAATTGCCCCAGTTCAACCGGTCAAGATTAAGTCCATTGGAGAAACCGCCGGAACGGGACAAGTCGGTGTGAAACAGCACATCATAATTCAGCCGATCAGCGGCAATGGGATTATTGACATAGTTGTCTTTATAAGTATTCCAGTTCTCCGCTAGCTTTTTAGGGCAGAGAACCAGCACAGACTTGTTCCGGTTTTCGTAATATTTGATCACGGCAAGGGCGGTAAAGGTTTTTCCCAAGCCAACACTGTCAGCCAGGATACAGCCGTTGTATTGCTCCAGCTTGTTGATAATGGCGAGAACGGCATCTCGCTGGAAGTCATACAGCATACTCCAGATCTTGCTCTGCTTGAATCCGGTCGCCTCATTGGGCAGGACGTCCTCGGAAATATCGTTCAAAAACTCACTGAAAACATGGTACAGTGTCATGAAGTAAATAAACTCCGGCGAATTTTCATTATAGGCTGTGCTGATGTTGGAAATGATCATTTCGGTCACATCCTGCATCTTCTCATGGTCGTTCCAGAGCGTTTCAAACAACTGCATATACTGGGTGGAAAACGGCGCTTCCATACGGTTGACCATGTTGTAGCTGTTATTACCGCGTTCACAGCCAATATCCACTGTGGTAAAGCCATTCAAGGGCATATAGGCGGTCTGCTCCATAGGGGAATCGACAGTCATAAATCCGCCCATATTTTCACCGGTAACATTGGATTTGAAGGTAGCTTTGCGCCTGATCCAATCAGCACATTCTCTGGCAACAGCCCGCCCAGTCATTTCATTGCGCAGCTTGATTTCAAATTCCGTTCCATACAGGCTGGTTTCCCTGCTGAGCCTTGGAATATAGAATTCCCGCCGTTGCTTTTCGGTCTGTTCCCGGACAAAGGTCGGGGAGGTGAATATAAATCGGAATTCATCTATTTGCTCCAGTTGGCTTTTCAGCTCTTTGTATGCGTACATGGAAAAGCAGGCGGCCGCGATGGAAACCTTACTGCTGCGTTGTATAGTCTTTTTCAGATCATCCCGGACGATATCTGTGATATTGTCAAATATTTTCATCACAAGCTGTCCCTTTCTGGTTGTTAAGCCTGACCAATGTTGCTATTGGGCATCTGCGTTGGAGGTGACTGGCTTTTTTTGTTCTGTCTCTGGCGCATCGGCTTTTACAAACTCCATGATGTCACCAATATCGCAATTCAAGGCATCACAAATCCGGAGCAATACATCTGTATTAACATTTCCGCCCTTGCCAAGTTTTGCGACAGAAGTGGCGCTGATACCGCTCATTTCTCGCAAAGTTTTTTTATTGATTCCTTTGTCAATAAGGAGTTTGAATAGTTTATTATAACTGAAACGCATTTGCTGTACCTCCGCTATTGTTATTACCTTACGTCATTTAAGAATCCATACCGTTTGCCTGGAGCCTCAACCTTTTCAAAGGTCTCAACAACAACGCCATGCCTTTCATAATCAAGGTGAGGGATGTGATCCAAGTTTTCTATAATAATAAGTTGCCCTTCGTCCTGGTGATTTATGAAATAGCGGTAAAGGCCAGCCCTCATGCTCTCCGGCATCTTGTCATCTACCCCATCATCAAAACCGTGAAGCGGCGTGTCAATGATGAAGATGTGCGGATCAAACTTGGCATTCTTTGCCAGATATTTCCGCAGCATCATGATCATTACCGTATTCAGATACGAACGATAGCCTTTGCCGTGGCTTGTGCCTTTATCCTCGCCATTTACCTCTATATCAAATGTGGTGAAATTGAAATGAGCCTGTAATAAGCCGGAATAGCAACATTCCTTGAGGATGCTGTTAGCATACTCAGACATCGTAGTGGCGAAGTCATCACCGAAGTAATCCTTGGGACGATATTCAAGAGCTTTATCGCTATTCTGCTCGTTTTCAAGAGCAGTCAAATCATTGCTAAAATCTGCAGCATAAGTTTCAATCAAAGCTATTTCACTTGCGATGCGAAGATAAGACTTGTAGGCATTAACAATATTTTGCTGTTCATTTTCCTGCGGACGAAGTTCGGTCTTGATCCTGAATTCCAGCACATCACGCTGTTGCTTCAAATTCTCAAGTTCAGCACGAATCTCCCTCTTCCTGTCCTCTACATCCTTTTCAGTATCTTCAAGGCCGGAAAGCTGTGCCATAATTCGCTCCATCTCCACTTTGGAAGATGCAATGTAGGAGGTTCTTTTGCGAGGGACAATGTTTCCATCACAATACGGACATTTAGTGGGCTGTGGCACTTCTTGGTATGCCTCTTCCCCTTCAACAATAAGAGAAAGCCGTTGAATGTCTGCCTTATACTGAGAAGCAAGCCTATTATAACGGTTTAGAAGAACATCGCACTCAGCAGTCCGTTCCTCCATTTCAAGGATGGATGCAAGTATCTTCTGACTCTCAGCCAGCGCAAGGTCTATTTTTTGCTGTGTTTTTTGGAGTAATGCTGTCGCTTGTTCGATCTGTCTTTCAACATCGGCTCCCTCAAAAATATGGAGTTCGATCTCTAAGGCAATACCGCATAATGCGAAATCCGCAAAAATGTGATATAATATAAATATGGATAAACAAATGAGCTTGTCTGGAATGAGCGACGAATTGCTCGAAGTGCGGACAAAGAAAAAA
>Ga0073908_1004207_pt1 | contig 13282 bp, 8 predicted proteins | sample MucameincwithD2O_FD_65484 | JGI IMG/M metagenome (GOLD analysis project Ga0073908, IMG submission 65484) | Mouse cecum microbial communities from Vienna, Austria - Mucus amended microcosms incubated with D2O | ecosystem: Host-associated > Mammals > Digestive system > Large intestine > Cecum...
GTATTTCTCGTCGCCCTTCTCGCCCGGAATGCCACCCGGATTGCCGGGCGTGCCGGGCTTCTCGGGGTTGGTGGGGTCGGGCACCGTGGGGTCGTGGCCGTTGGGGTTGTCGGGGTTCACCGGCTTGTCGCCGGGGTTGGTGCCGGGGCCAGAGTTGCTTTCCTTCTCGGACACATACACCACCACGCTGTGGTCGCCGCGGATGTTGGAGAAGTCCACCTTACCGGCGGTCAGCAGGTCGTCGCGCATCTTGCCGTCCACCATCACCGCCGTCACATGGCGGTCGGAGTCGGACTGCCAGGTGATGGTGCGGCTCTCCCCCGCCCCGATGCCGATTTGAGTAGCGGTGATCTTGCCGCCCGAGCCACCGGCGATGGCGGTGGTGATGGTGTAGCTGGTGCTGGGGTTGGTGCCGGGGCCGCTCGAGCTGCCGGGCGACGTGAACACCGCCTCCACCGTGTAATCGGAGTCGATCAGGCCGCGCGGCAGCGTTACCGTCACCTTGCCGTCGGCGTCGGTGGTGATCACCACACCGTCTTTGCCGTTCTCCAGCAGCTGCTTCACCGAGCCACGCTGCAGGTACAGCGCTTCCACGGTGCTGCCATCCTTGGGGGTAACGGTGATGGTCACGTCGCTGGTGGAGCTTTCCGGCACCGTAACCGACGGGGAAATCTCCCCCAGGCCGCCGCTTATTTTGGTGTCCACCACGTAATCCTGCGAGTAAGTGTTATCTGCCGCCGTGCCGCGGTACACCACCTCAACGGAGTGGTTGCCGGTGATGTTGTTGAAGTCGATTTCGGTCATACCGGCGTTATTGGCGTTGTCGGTGTCGGTCTTGGGGTTGTTCAGGTACTCGTCGTACACCACCTTGCCGTCCACCTTCACCAGCGACAGTACCGCGTCGGTGGAGTCGGCCTGCGGCGCCCACGACACTTTATAGCTGCTGCCGGCCTTCACCACAGTGGTAGGGGAAATGGTGCCGGGGCCGCTGATGGTGGTGCTCACCATCCAGGTGCCGTCCGAGCCGTCGGTGGCCACCCGCTGGGTGAGCACCTTCACTGTGTGGTTGGCGCCGATTTTGCTGAAGTCGATGGAGTTGGTGCTCTCGTCGAAGGGCACCGCCACGCCGTCCACCTCGATGGAGGTGATGCGGTAGCCGGGCTTCACCGACCAACCCACGGAATAATTGCTGCCGGCGGTCACCGTGCCGCTGTCGGTCATGCCCTCCACTCCACTGTCGGCGATGGCGTTCACCGAGAAGGTGTCGTCCTGGGTGTCGTCGCTGCCGGGGGTGTTGGAGGGATCGTCATCGGCGGGCTTGGCCTTGAACACCACAATCACCTCTTTGGGCTTGCTGCCCATGGTGACGGTGGCGCTGTTGGCAAGGTCGGCCCGTGGCGCCAGCGCGCGGGCGGTGCGGGCCGCCGGCAGGCTGCGGCCCGCCGGGGCGGACTGAGCCACCAAATCGTCGCGCACCGAGGAGTCCTCGAACACCGCCACCACTTGCGCGTCGCCGTCCGCTTCCCAAGAAATCTTGGCGGCGTCACCGCTGTAATACTTCGCCGTGCCAGCCACCTTGCCCGGCCCCACCGCCGTAACCGTCAAAGGATACGAAGGCTTGTCGGAAGAGCTCTTCACCGTGGCAACGCCCAAGTTGGTCATCTCGAAGTCGTGATGGGTAGCGCTTTCGTCAACGAATTTGCCCCGCACCGAAGCGCGGTTCACGTATTCCTTGTAGCTGGTGCTGGCCTTCGCCTCGCCGGTGCAGGTAATCTCGAAGAAGCCCTGGGTGGTAATCACGTTGGTGGTGTCGTTCGTGGCCACCTCAATGGTAAAGCTGCCGTCTTCGTTTTTGTCCACCCGCAACACGTCCAGCTCGAATTTCTTATTCACCAGGGGATCCTTGCCGTTACTGGATTCGGCTGACGAAAAATATGCAGTGATAGATTCGCGATTGAGGGTCTTGAGCGAATCGATAGTCACCGTGAACACCGGGCTCTCCAGCCCGATGTAGCGGTTGTCATTGGTTACATTCTCGCTCACCGTGGTAACGCGCAAAGTGTCGCCTTCGTTGGCATAGTTGACGCGGGGGTTGTATCCCTCATCGGAAGTGGAGTAATGCTGAGTGAGGTTGGCAACGGACATCTTGGTTTCCAACACCGGGGTCACAATATCCACCGCCATGCCCACAGCCGTGAGGATGGCCGGCTCATCAGTAGAAGACACCCGTGCGGTTACGCTCGTTTCCCCTCCGGCCAGTGTCATCACCTTGTTCGTGGGTTTGCTGGATTCAGGAACAATATCGGCCACGAACAAGTCGGTATTGTGGATTTTCTTGCCGCCCGGGAAGGCGGTTTCGATGCCTCCTGAATTTGCCAGGCGGGCTCTCGGATCAAACGAGGTTTCTACCAGACGGTCTTTATTGTCGATGCTCAAATTGGAAAAATATCTTTGGGTGCGCTGTTTATCGGGGTTCTCAACCTTGGTAAAAGATCCCGAACCGTTAACGGCATATTGGAACGACTGAGCACTGCTGCCGATATCGCTACCGTCCATAGCAGCCATAATCTCACCGGTGGGCTCTTTGGCTACGCTCAGGCCGACGCCATCAATGTTCACCGTGGCAGCACGACCGCTCGTAAGGCTTGTGCCGCCCAGCAGCAAGCGCAACATGCGGGGGCGCAGATCTTCGTTTTCCTCCACCACAATCAGCTTCCAGGAAGCGAAGTAGTCCCCGCCTGCGGCGGCAGCGCCATCACGGGTCCCCGAAGGGATATTGATGGCAGAATACCAGCCATAACCCTGACTCTTCACAAAGTCGGTCACATCGAAGAAACAGGCCGCCCGGTTCTTCTCGCTGTCATGGTATATCACCTCGGGGAAGTATCGGTTTATTTCGCCTTTCGGTCCCATGAAGCAGAAACCGTAGTGGCTGAGGGGCGTATGCCCCAGCGCGGTGTTCCCGCCGGTAGATGCGTAGTTTTGCGTAGCCGCCACCACCAGATACGCCGCCTGGATGTTGCGAACGGCAATCCCCTCATCGGCCACCAGCTCCGCCGAACTGGAATTGGTGTTGGTCGCAGCATCACCTCCGATATTCCTGCCGTTCAGCGGTTCCAGGCTATAGCCCACCAAAGCCGACTCGTCCCCTACGCGAGACGAATGCACGGCCTGGCCGTTCAGGGTGTCGTACTTGCCCCGGACGTTCGTATTGCCCGTCACGTTAATCTGCAACGAGCCCACCATCCCCACAAAACCGCTTTGCGTTACCCCGGTGCTGGGATTAGTAACTGATTTGCCAATGGTGTCGGGCGCAAAGACCGCCGCATCCCGCGCATCGGGGTTGATCACATTCACACCCGCGCGGGGTTGGGGCGCGGCTTCTGCGGCGGGTTCTTCGTCGGAAGCATCGGGTTCGTCGGCCAGGACTGCGGGCTGGGCGGCGGGGGCAGGAGCAGCTTCAGCGGTATCGGGTTCGTCGTCGCCCTCGGCCGGGGTGTCCTCCTGGCCCGAGGAGACGGCGCCGTCATCTGCGACGCCATCGCCGCTCGGCACCGCATCTTCGCCGGACCCGTTGTCCTCTTCGCCATCGGCAGCGCCATCGATCGGCTGCGATTCGTCTGCATCGCTGGGCGCGCCCTCTTGCGGCTGGTTCGCTTCGGCACCGCCGGTCACGCCGGCATCGTCGAGCCCGGCGAACACCGCCGTCCCCAGCGGCATTTCCGCCAGCGCCGGCGCACCAAAGGGCGACAGCCCCAGCACCAGCACCAGCGCCAAGAACGTCGCCATGGCGCGCTTGAGCATCCGCCCGCGCGTTACAACGCGGCAGTTAGGACTACCCCCCCCCTGCTCACTTGAGCCCCAGGAGGCTCTTGCCTCTCTTTGCGTCATCCGACCGTCTTTCATTTCTAACCCCGTTTCTTGACGAACAAACGCATGTGACCGACAGGTTTGCGGCAATAGCGAGCGCCCTGCGCAGTTGCCCTGGAAAAAGCGGCACCTGACCTTGGTACATAGGTATTTGGATTATGGCAGAATAACCACGCTCAATCAACAATTCGGTGTCAATAATGGCCCTCTGAACCACCCTGGCCGGCACCGACGTTTTCCGAAGCGCAGCAAACCTCTTCCGCCTTGGATACATTCCCCGCATAGCGCCGCTTCTTCACCGCGCTCGCCCCATGATGGAAGGGGGACGGGGGTGGCGCCATGCTGGGGTGCTCAGTGCCCCAGCATGGCGCCACCCCCGTCGTCCCCTGCCAGCCGCTTCGCACGCAGTCGTAGAGCGGACGTTCCATGTCTGCCTGGGGCTCAACCGCAGTTGGTGCTTGGGCAAAAAGATAGAGGATGACAAAAGTGAGCGTCCCCCTGACATGAGGAGAGGCCATGAGCAAGACCGAGGAAACTTATCGCAACGAACATCGCGAGCGGGAGGCGTTCGCAAAGCGCGACCCTTTGGCCGCCGAAGAGCCCGACGTGCTGGAATCCTCCGCCTCCGATCCGGAGTTTCCCGCCATGCAGGAGTTCGAGGTAGACCGCAGCGGCCCCGAAGGCTCCACCCGCAAGCACCCGGGCCTCATCTGGGCGGCTGTGGCGCTGGCGGCCATCGTGGCCCTGTGCGTTGCCTTCGCCGTCAGCGGCGACTGGTTCACTCCCAGCCAGGCTCAGCAAGAAGCGCAGACCCAATTTGAAGAAGAAACGGTGCCCGAAGACCTGGGCGCCAACGAGAACCCCGAAGCCATGGCTCAAAAGTAGCATATACGAAGACGGGGGTGGCGTGTCGGGGGGACGTTCGCTTTTGGCACACGCATGTGCCAAAAGCGAACGTCCCCCCGACACGCCCTACCACGCCCTACCACTCCAAGGGTTGCTGCACCTCGAAGGCGGGGGGCTGCCAAACCACCACTTCGCCGGCCGCCAGGGTGGCGGGCATATCCACCAGCCGCTGATTCGCCGAACCGCGGTACAAAAGCCCCAGCGACTTCAAATCCTTGCGGAAGGGGCCGTCCACCAACACATCCAGCTGCGCCAGCAGCTCCCCCACCGCCGGCCGCTCCGCCGCCATAGCCTGCAGCTGCTCGTAGGTGTAACCGGAGTAGGACCACAGGTTGTAACCCTCCCCCTTCAGCTGAGCCGCCAGCACCGCCAAGGGTTCCGGCTGCTCGAAAGGCTCGCCCCCGGAAAGGGTGACCGAGCGCACCAGCCCGTTTCCGTGAACCTGCTCCAGAATTTGCCCCAGTGTCATGAGGGTGCCCCCTTCGGCCGGCCAGCTTTTGGCGTTGTGGCAGCCCTCACAATGATGCGAGCACCCCTGCACGAACAGGGCATAGCGCAACCCGGGGCCGTCCACTATGGAGTCTTGCGCCGTGCCGAACACGCGCACGGTCATCTGAAGCTGATCTTCGGTCATGGCAAAACCAGGTTTCCTATCGGGCTCAAACGCCTGCCGTCGCAGCCGCCTATGGCGGCCCTGCGACAGGCACGCAATAACAACTTCGCCATTGTAAAGCCCTGCAAGCTTCCCCCACCAAATCGGCTCCTAAAATCCGCGAAACGTCAAAGTTGCCCTTCGCTTTTCGTAACCCCGAAGAATCTGGCCAAAAACCGCTCTTCCTTGCCGCCTTTCATTCGCGAATCTCTGACAGAAGCGCGGTTTTTGGCCAGATTGCCGCCCCTTCCGCATAAAGAAAGGCCGCCCGCGGCGGCCTTTCCCGTGTCTGACGTGGTTGGATTTGCGGGGGCCCAGCGCCACTCGCCTGACGCCCCCTTTTTTTCAGCGGGCGACTACTCCTCGGTGACCACCACGTCGTGTTTCACGCGGTCGTGCTCTTCGGCGCGCTTGGCATCGTTGAAGCGGTCCAGCGTGCCCACTAGGTAACCAGTGATGCGGCGGATGCGCTCGAAGGGCTGGTTGTGGGCATCTTCAGAGCGGCCGCACTTGGGGCACACGTCCTCGATGATGCCGTTGTAGCCACATACCGGGTCGCGGTCCACCGGGTGATTCACGCTGCCGTAACCCATGCCGCAGTCCTTCATGTAACGGATGACCGCCTCGAAGGCCTCCAGGTTCTCGGTGGGGTCGCCGTCCAGCTCGATGTAGGAGATGTGGCCGCCGTTGGTGAGGGCATGGTAGGGCGCCTCGGTAGCCACCTTGTCGAAGGCGGAGATGTTGTAGTACACCGGCACGTGGAAGCCATTAGTGTAGTAGTCGCGGTCGGTCACGCCGGAGATGGAGCCGTAGCGGGCGCGGTCCATGCGTACGAAGCGGCCGGACAGCCCCTCGGCCGGAGTGGCAATAAGGGTGTAGTTCATGCCGCGCTCGCGGGAGATGCGGTCGCAGTAGCTGCGCATATGGCCCACAATCTCCAGGCCCAGCCGCTGCGCTTCGGCGCTTTCGCCATGATGCTTGCCGGTAAGGGCCACCAGGCACTCCGCCAGGCCGATGAAGCCGGTGGTGAGGGTGCCGTTCTTCAGCACCTCGCGCTGCTCGTCGGTGTTCTTCAGGTTCTCAGAGCCAATCCACACGCCCTGCCCCATGAGGAACGGCGCGTTGTACACCTTTTTGCGAGCCTGAATCTCAAAGCGCTCGTCCAGCTGGCCGGTGACCAGCGCCAACTTGGAATCCAGCAGGTCGAAGAACAGGTCCAGGTCGCCCTTGGAACGAATGGCCAGGCGCGGCAGGTTGATGGAGGTGAAGGACAGGTTGCCACGGCCGGGGGTGACTTCCTTGGTGGGGTCGTACACGTTGCCCATCACGCGGGTGCGGCAGCCCATATAGGCGATTTCGGTTTCCGGGGTACCCTTGTAGTATTGGGCGTTGAACGGCGCGTCCAGGAAGCTGAAGTTGGGGAACAGGCGCTTGGCAGAGCAGCGCATGGCCAGCTTGAACAGGTCGTAGTTCGGATCCTCGGGGTTGTAGTTCACGCCCTCCTTCACACGAAAAATCTGCACCGGGAAGATAGGGGTTTCGCCGCCGCCCAGGCCGCTTTCGGTAGCCAGCAGCATGTTCTTGATAACCATGCGGCCCTCGGTGGAGGTGTCCATGCCATAGTTCACCGAACTGAACGGCGTTTGGGCGCCGGCGCGGGAGTGCATGGTGTTCAGGTTGTGCACCAACGCCTCCATGGCTTGGAAGGTAGAGCGATCGGCGTCGCGCTCGGCGTTTTTGTGGGTGTAGTTCAGGATGGTGTCACACACCTCGTCGGAAATACCCGCCTCCATCAGGCCCGCCTTCACACGATCGTCGAAGTCGGCATCGCGATCAAGACAGGCCACGCGACCGGTTTCCGCCTCAACCTCGGCCAGCAGGTTCTCGGTGAAGGTGCGCTCATCGGCCACGTCGCCCAGCAGGTCCACCGCTTCGGCCAGGTGCTTCTTGAACAGACGGCGGTAGGTTTTGCGCACGCCGTCGGCCAGGCCGTAGTCGAAGTCGCACACCGACTGACCGCCGTGCTGGTCGTTCTGATTGGACTGGATGGCGATGCAGGCCAGCGCGGCATAGCTGGTGATGTCGTTGGGCTCGCGCAGCACGCCATGGCCGGTGGAAAAGCCGCCCTTGAACAGCTTGCGCAGCTCAATTTGGCAGCAGGTGGTGGTGAGGGTGTAGAAGTCCATGTCGTGGATGTGGATGTCACCCTCGCGGTGAGCGCGGGCGTACTTAGGATCGATCACACACATCTCGTAGAACTGCTTGGCGGATTCCGAGCCGTACTTCAGCATGGTGCCCATAGCGGTGTCGGCGTCGATGTTGGCGTTCTCGCGCTTCATGTCGGAGTCGGCCGCCTTCGAGAAGGTAATGTCCTTCAGGGTTTTGATGAGACGGGAGTTCACGTCGCGCACGCGGCTGCGCTCGGCGCGGTACAGGATATAGGCCTTGGCGGTTTGCACGAAACCGGCCTCGATGAGGGTTTCCTCTACCAGGTCTTGCACGCCCTCAACGGTGGGAATGCCCTCGATGGCGCCGGCTTCCAGCTTCTCGCATACGGTATGGGCGATGTCCTCGGCCACCGAACGCTCCTGCATGGCAGCGCAAGCGGAGAACGCCTTTTCCACAGCATCGGCAATCTTCTCCGGATGAAAAGCCGTGGTACGTCCGTCCCTCTTGATGATAAGTTCCACCATTGCCCGCAGATCCTTCCTGTAGAACACCCTACGTTAAAGAGGGCGCGACTTTCACCTTCCGTCGCGCCCCAACATATATGGTCATGTGCGAACGTTTCAACCGATTTCTACCCGTCTGGGTTTTGCTGGTTCAAGCGGGACATCTGCGGTTTTCGCCCACAGGTTATCCACAGAGTATATGCCAATTTGTACACAATATGTTGTGTTGGCCGCTCCGTTTCGCGCGTACATATAGTACAACACCCGCCATCGAACGCAAGGGAACAAATTGTGTTTTTCGGCGCCGAAAACAACAGATTTTTCTGCCGAAGAGGGGTTGACAGAATCGCTCCCGCAAGAGGTTCGGGCAAGACTCGCCCCACCCGAAAGCCGCGGCTAGGGGCCACACGCGCCGCACGCCCGCACGCGTTACGGCCCAAGGCCGCATACGCCCCGCACAACCCGCGGGCGGCGGCCGCATCTGATTGCGCGGGGCTTTCCGCGCCACACGCATATGCCCTGCACAACCTGCGGGCGAGGGCCGCGCGCCCCTGCTCCTCGGAATAATCGGCAGTTTTGCCACAAAAACGAAGACCCGTGACAAAACCCCGCTTTTTTCCGAGGAGATGGGGAGAGAAAGGGACAGCCAGGCATGCTGGCAGCTGCGGAACAGCCGGGGGGACCACCGCCGAAAAAAAAGGGGGGGCAGCCAGGCATTCAGGGGGCTGGGAAGCTGACGGGAAACGGGACGGGCGCACAGGAGAACCGCAGAGCAGTCGGGGAACGGGGCTGCGGCCGAGCTGACGGGGGACGCGAGCTAACGGGGACGGGGTTAGCGTCATATTGCGGCGCCAGAGCCCCATGGGGGCTCCCGGGCGGGCGTGTCGGTGTGTCAGGGGGGCGTCAGTTGTCCAGAAGGTCGGCTAGCAGCTCGGGGGTGAGGGTGCCCAAGGCCTCGCCGTTGGCGGCGCCCACCAGCAAATCCGCTAGCTGGGCCTTCATCTCCTGCAATTGCATCATGCGCGCCTCGATGGTGCCGGCGGCCACCACGTTGCACACGCTCACCACCTCTTGCTGCCCGAAGCGATGGGCGCGATCGGAGGCCTGGCTCTGGGCCGACGAGTTCCACCAAGGGTCGGCGTGTATCACCTGCGAGGCACCGGTGAGGTTCAGCCCCACGCCGCCGGCCCGCAACGACACCAGGAAAACCGGCACATCGCCGCAGTTGAACTGCTCTACCAGTTGCAGCCGCTGCCGCTTGGGCGTGGCACCGGTGATGGAGAAGAAGGGCACCCCTTGGGCCCGCAGGTCTTGGGCCAACAAGTCCAGAAATGACGTGAACTGGGAAAACACCAGCGTTTTCTGGCCAGCATCCATCGCGGCGCCGATGCGCTCCAGGATGGCCCCGCGCTTGGCCCCTACCCCGCGGTAGTTCTCGAACACCAGCGCCGGGTCGAGCGCAATCTGCCGCAGCCGCGTCAGCTCCGCCAGCACTTCCACAGTTTTGAACTCGCCGCCGTCCAACCCCTTCACCGGATAACCGTAGCGGCGCGCCTTTGCCGTGTTCTTCTGCAAATTAAGCCGCTCCCGCAGGCTTTGCTCGGCGGCGAAGTACAGCTTGCGCTGCTCCCCTTGCAGCGGCACCTCCAACGTGGTTTCCAGCTTCGGCGGCAGTTCGGGCAGCACGTCGCGCTTCAGGCGCCGCAGCACAAAGGGACCCACCAGCGCCGCCAACCGTTGGGCCGCCGTTTCGTCGCCGCCGATGATGGGGGCCTCGAAACGTTCGCGGAAGCGCATGGCGATGCCCAGGAAGCCGGGCATGAGAAAGTCGAAGATGCTCCACAGCTCGGCGGGGCGGTTTTCCACCGGTGTGCCGGTAAGGGCCAGGCGCCACGAGGCCTGCAGCCGCTTCACCGCGCGCGTGGTTTTGGTGGCGTGGTTCTTTATGTAGTGGGCCTCGTCCAGGATGGCTGCCCGCAGCGGCAGAGCCTCCCAGGCTTTGGCGTCGGTGCGCAGGGAATCGTAGGAGGTTACCAGCACCTGCACGCCCGGCTGGTTGCGGGCCGCTTGCCGCTGGACCGGGGTGCCCGCCACCGCCGCCACCTGCAGTTGCGGAGCGAACCGGGCCAGCTCGGCCGTCCAGTTGTAAACCAGACTGGCGGGGCACACCACCAAGGTGGGGGCGCCGGGGCCGCAGACGCCATCCAGCTGGATAGGCAGAGATAGAATCTCTGCCCTACGAAGGGGCGAGCGACAGGGGGTGGCATTGGCGGCACCGTCGGGGGCGGCCGGGGCGGCGGGCGCAGCGGCGCAGGCGGGGGCAGGCACGGCGCTGTCGGTGGGGGCCGAGGCGGCACCGTCGGGGGCGGCTGGGGCGGCGCCGCTGGGGGCCGGAGGCTCGCCGGCGGGGTTGGAGGTGGGGGCAGATTCCTCCCCTTCGCTGTACATACTTAATAGGAGGGCGATTACCTGCAGGGTTTTGCCCAGGCCCATCTCGTCGGCCAGGATGCCGCCGAAGCCCATGGCCCGCAGCGTTTGCAGCCAGCGGAAGCCCTCCACTTGGTAAGGCCGCAGCACCTCGGCCAGCGCGGCGGGCACCGGCGCCAACTGCGCGGGGTCCGGCTGGCGCAGTTGCTGCACGAATTTCGCAAAAGCCTCGCTGCGGTACACGCCATCCAGCTGGCTTTCCAGATAGAACGCCTGGTAGGTGGGCAGTTCCACCCGCCCCTCCCGCACATCTTCGGCGCTTATGCCCATATCGGCCATCAGGCGGGACAACCCGTGGTCGTCGAAATTGCGCAGGCTGGCGAAGGTGCCGTCGCTCAGGCGATGGAAGCTGCGGCGGCGCCGATAGCTGTCCATGAGGGCAAACAGCTCGGGCAGCGGCACATCATCAGCGGCCATGTCCAGCGCGATGAGGTTGCCGGCCAGCGAGAGCCCCAGCTGCACGCGGGGAGGGCGCGGCCGAATGAGCCGGTTGAACGCCGGCGTGGTGAACACCTCTCCCATCTGGCGAAACTGCGCCAGCCCGTCGAATAGCAGCGACGCTGCCGGGCCATCGGCAGCCAGGGGCAGCACGCCCGTCGGGGGAAAGTAGGCCAGCAGCAGTTGCAGCGCCCGGGCCTCAGCCGCCTTCTGGCGATAGAAATTGCACTGGCGAAGCGCCGGCGGCTCGTCGGCGATGCCCACCACGATGGGCTGGCCGTCGGGCGCCTGCTCCATGACGCCGGGCAGGCTTGCCGGCGAGATGGCCAGTGCGATGGCCCGCTGGCCGTAAAGCGCCTGGGCATCCACCTGAATGGCGCCGTCTATCACGTCGAAGGAAAACTGCAGCTGCAGCGGTTGCGGCCGATAGCGCAGGAGGGCATCAGGGGGATTGAGCCCCAGTTCGCGCTGCAGGGCGGGCAGAAAAGTGGCGCCGAACAGCGGCGCGTCCTCGCGCGAAACCCGCAGCTGGCCGCCGGCGTCCTGCAGGGCATGCAGCAGCCGACCCACCGGAGCAAAGCCGGGATCCGTGACATAGAACCCGTCATCCACCAGAAGGGCGCAGCCACCCGGCGCCACCACGCCGCTGAATTCCCACAGCGCCGAAACCTCGAAGCCGCCTTCAACTTCGCGCACCTCCAGCAGCTGTTCTTGAGCCGGTGCGCCGCGGCGCACCTCCACCACGCCGCAACGGGACCGGGAGTAGTCTTCGCAGTTCAGCTGCAACGATTCGCCAATTTGGGTTTTCAGGAATTCCACCAGCTGCTGCGGGGAAAGCGCCATGGTGCGCTGGGGGCCGCGCGCGGCGGCCGAGCGCTTTTGGCCGAAGGCGCTGGCACGGGCGTCGCCGAAGCCCGCGCCCCACAAATCCGCACCGCCGTGCCACCGGCGGCCCGCAGGCCCCGGCAGCTCGGCTTCGTCATCGCCGGACTGCCCAAAGGGGTCCTCCAGGGAAGCGCCCTCTTCCAAAGCGGCCAGCAACCATCGCAGCAGCGCCTGGCTGCGCTCATCAAAGGCGGCCAGCCCGTGGGCGAACGCCAGCTTCTTGCCATAGGCGTAGGTGGCCCCCTCCGCCACGTGACGGGCCAGCTGGGAAATGGATTTCACCGCATAGCGGTTTGCACCGTCGGTCACCCAAAACTGCAGCAAGAAGCGGCCGTACCCCACAGCAAGCGCCGGCTGCAGGGCAATGCGGCCCGGCGTTTGCTGCAGCATCTCTTCGGCTTCGGCCATAAGGCCCTGCAGGGCCGGGGTGGTGCGCAGGGGCGCGCCAGGGGCCTTCTCGGGCCGAGCGAAGCTCCAAGGCTCGGCGCCTTCGCCCCCTTCCCCTTCATCGCTGTCGGGAAAAACCGCGTAATGGCCGGTCATGCCACGGTCCCGTACACCTGGCCCCACGCGTGGCCGGCGATGGCGGAATTCAACTGCACGCACAGCCGATCGCGGGTGTAGTTGCCCGGAGGCAGCAAGCGCACAATGCGCAGGAGGTCATCGGGCAGGTCGGCCGCTTCCGCCGCCAGCACCACGTCAAGACGACGCACCTCGGGCGGGTGCACCATGGCGGCGATGATCTCCTCCTTGCTGTCCTCCACCTCGTACAGCGCGTCCACAATAGATTGCAGCGCACCGAAGTAAGGACTGCGCTGGTAATTGGTTCCGGAATGATCGTTCGGCATGTTAGCGGCCCGCCTCGTCTTCGGGGTATGGCGAATCGGCGTCCTCGCTTGGGGCGGCGTCCTCCGCGGACGTGGCCCCTTCAACGGGCGCGACGTCCTCGGCAGGCTGCAGCGACACCCCGCGCGCGGCGCCATCGGCCACGGCCGCCACCACGAAGGCCTCGGGGGCCAGCGGCTCTCCGGCCGAAGCCGACTGGGGATCCGCTGGTGCAGCGGGCGGCTCCACCAGGCAGGCATATTCGCCGCACAAGGCTTCCACCTGGGGCGTTGCGTCATCGTCCTCCACCACGATGTCGGGCGAGGCGCCGGTGCGCTTGCCCAGCGCCGCCTGCACCGCCGCTTTCCCCTGCGCCATCAACTGCTCCAGCAGGTCTTCCTGCGCCGCAGGCTGACCGGAAACGGCTGGTGCACCAGCCCGGCCATCGCCCTCAGCCGGGCAATCCGGCGCACCGGTGCTTCGCCGGGAAGGCGGCTCAACTTCGTCTTCCCCGCCAGTCGGCTGCCCCGCCACAACGGCGCCGGTC
>Ga0073908_1004213_pt1 | contig 13266 bp, 10 predicted proteins | sample MucameincwithD2O_FD_65484 | JGI IMG/M metagenome (GOLD analysis project Ga0073908, IMG submission 65484) | Mouse cecum microbial communities from Vienna, Austria - Mucus amended microcosms incubated with D2O | ecosystem: Host-associated > Mammals > Digestive system > Large intestine > Cecum...
GATGGAGCCGCAGAAGATGGCAACGGTCTTCTCCTCCGGCGTATAGGTACTCCAGCGCTGATACTTCTCCACGAACCAGCCGATGTTCTCCCGCCAGATGGGGCCGTGGAGGGGGCAGAGATACCGGATGTCCAGCGCCGCCGCCTTTTTCAGCAGGGTCTGCACCTGCGCACCGTACTTGCCCACAATGTTGGTATAGTACCGCCGGGCGTCGGGGAGCCATTCGGTCTCAAAATTCACCTCGTCGGCGAAGATGTTTCCGTTCAGCGCGCCGAAGGTGCCGAAGGCGTCGGCGGAAAACAGGACCTTTTCCGTGGTGTCATAGGTAACCATGACCTCCGGCCAGTGGACCATGGGGGCCATGACAAAGGTGAAGGTATGCCGTCCGGTGGAGAGGGTATCCCCCTCCTTCACCGTCATGCAGCGGCTGGAGACGTCGGCGTCAAAAAACTGCCCAATCATAGCAATGGCCTTGGCGCTGGCCACAACCTGGGCGTTGGGATAGGTGCGGAGCACCGCCCCCAGGGTGGAGCAGTGATCCGGCTCCATGTGGTTCACCACCACATAGTCCAGGGGCCGGCCCTGGAGGGCGTGCTCCAGGTTCTCATAGAAGTGCGAGCCAACGGCGGAGTCCGCCGTGTCCAGCAGAACGGTCTTCTCGTCCAGCACCAGGTAGGCGTTGTAGCTGGCGCCCCGGGGAACGGGAAACACATTTTCGAACAAGCTGAGCCGCCGGTCGGACCCGCCGATCAGCAAAATGTCCGGCGTGATGCTGCGTACACAATACATAGCGTTCAATCTCCTTTGTGTATGATGGTTTTCGCAAGGTTAATCTAACCCAATTTTCCCGGTTTGTCAAGGGTTTCACAGGCACAAGAACCATAAGAAGGACGCGCCTTCCAGGCGCGTCCTTGTAGGTTATTCCAAAAACTGCCCCGGGTTCCGCAGGGCCTCCGCCGTCTCCGCCGGAACGGCTATGGTAAAGGTCAGGAAATCCCCCAGATCCACGTTCAGCAAAGAGGGCAGATCCTCCAGAATCACCATAGTCACCACGTCCTCCGACGCGGAGACGGTGAAGCGGACCAGCTCCTCATATTCCCGGTCCTCGGGGTCCTGGCCCGCCTTCAGGGTCTCCTGCTGGCAGTAAACGTAGCTGTAAGCGGGGTCGCCCGGGTCCTCGGTCGGCCGGTCTTTCTGGTGGCCGTCGTCGTTGAGGAGATCGTCTATGGCACGGACCTGTTCCGGGTCCGTGACGGTCCCGACCTCCACAATGGCGGCCTCTTCATCCGAGACATCTAAAATTTTCCAGTAATGGTCTTTTTCCACGCCGTCCTCATCCTGGCCGCTCCAGGACCTCACGGCCTCGTCAACGGCTGTCTCCCAGTCTTGCGCCCAATCCTCGGCAGCCTCTTCCATAGAGTCCGCCCAGTCCTTTTGAAATTCCTCGTCCTTCGGGGAGGTCACCGCAACGCCGGGCATACAGCCCGTCAGCAGGGACAGCGAAAGCGCCAGGGCGCAGGCAATTGAAACACGTTTCATCATATACTCCTTTTATCAAATCAGCAGGCCAAACAGCCCCAGCGTAATGGCGGTGGTGATGGCCGCAGCGATAACCAGCCCCAGGAAAATGGCGGGCAGGGCGTGCCGCATCCGAATGTCCAGCGCCGAGGCCACCAGCGCCCCGGTCCAGGCTCCGGTCCCCGGCAGGGGGACGCCCACCAAAATCACCAGCCCCGCCAGACGGTATTTCCGCACCAGCCGCCCCTTGAGGTGGGCCCGGCGCTCCAGCCAGGCGATTTTGGGACCAAAGAAGCGGGTTCCCCGGAGCCAATTGGCCACCCGCCGTCCCAGCAGCATGATGAGGGGCGCGGGAACCAGATTTCCGGCAATGGCGGCAAGGCAGGCCAGGGCGGGGGACAGCCCTGCGGCGATGCCTGCCGGGATGGCTCCCCGGAGCTCGATCACCGGGACCATGGCCACCAGAAAGGTCATCAGCAGCTCGCCGGATACCGTCTCTAAAAATCTCTCTGAAAACAGCATGGGATTCCTCCATAATGGCGTTCATTATGGATACCAGTTTACTCCAGGTTCAGGTGCTTTTTCAAGAAGAACGTGGTGACGGCGTAAAAAATCGCGCCGTAGAGAATCACCACCCCAATGCACACCAGCAGTCCCACATGGATGGCCACCGTCACGGAGGGGTTCCAGTCGATGTTCAAAAAGCTGGGAGTTCCCAGTTTATCCAGCGTAATAAAGAAGGTGCTCAGCGCCATTTGCAGCACAAACTGGAAGCCGAAGAAGCAGACCACGGACCAGACCATCTTGTGATTGGCCCGGCTGTGCCCCGCCGCCAGGGCCGCGTAAAACTGGAGGGAAAAGGCCGCCATGGACAAAAACAGCAGGACGGCGAACTCCACCAGATAGATTGTGCCGTTGAGGGCCTCGCTGATCTTCAGCTTCTGGAGGCCCTGGAAAAACTCACGCAGGAACGAAAAGAAGTCCCGCAGGAAGCCCACGTCATAGGCCACAATCATACTGGCGGCGATGATGGCCAGAATGGTCGCCGCAAACCACACGGCGGAGACAATCAGCTTCGACCAGATGTGCTGATGGACCGAGACCGGCAGGGTGAACATCAAATAGCCCTCATCCTGAAGCAGGTTCTTGTAAAACCGCTGAATCATCAGCACAAAGGACATCAGCAGCACGCCGAAGATGGCGAAGCCGAAGGCCATGACGATCAAAAGGCCCAACGTGGTCAGGATCTCCGGACCATCCAACATCTTGCGGCCCGCCAGATTGGAGCCGATGGCCGTCACCAGCAGCACCAGGTACATAGGCAGCATGACCCGGCCGGTGGCGCGAAACTCATGCTTTAACAATTTCCTCAGCATTTGAACACCTCCCGGAACAGCTCATCCACGCTCATACCCTTCTCCTCCCGGATATCGTCCACGGTGGACTGAAGCACCACCCGGCTCTGATGGAGGAAGATCACCTCGTCCAGCACCTTCTCCACATCGGCGATCAGGTGTGTGGAGATCACCACCGCCGCCTCAGGGTTGTAGTTGCCGATGATGGTGGAGAGAATGTAGTCCCGAGTGGCGGGGTCCACGCCGCCAATGGGCTCATCCAGAAGATACAGCTTCGCCGCCCGGCTCATGACCATGATGAGCTGCACCTTCTCCCGGGTGCCCTTGGACATCTGCTTGACCGTCTGCTGGGGCTGGATGTTCAGATGCGCCAGCATCTCCTCCGCCGTGTCCCGGCGGAAATCCCGGTAGAAATCGCCGTAGAAGTCCATCAGCTGTTTGGCCGACATCCAGGTGGGAATGGCCGTCCGCTCCGGGAGATAGCTTACCAGACTGTGGCTCTCCCGCCCGGGAGCGGCGCCGCAGACGGCGATGTAGCCCCCGTCGGGGGTCAGCAGTCCATTGGCCAATTTGATCAGTGTGGTCTTCCCGCTGCCGTTGGGGCCCAAAAGGCCCACGATGCGGCCCGGCTCGATGGTGAGGCTCACCTCCTCCAGGGCCGTGGTCCGGCCGAACCGCTTTGTCAGCCCCTTGCACTCAAGCACTGGCATGGTCCGCTTCCTCCTCTCCCAATTCCTGTGTAATCAGGCTGATGATTTCCTCCCTCTGAAAGCCCAGACGGAGCATCGCCTCCAAAAAAGTCTTCACGTGCCGCTCGGCAAGGCTTCGCTTCGCCGCGTTAATCATGGTATTGTCCTCCGTCACAAATCTTCCTGCGGTCCGCTGGCTGTACACCAGCCCGTCCCGCTCCAGCTCCGCCAGGGCCCTCTGCATGGTGTTGGGATTCACCCCGGCCTCCGTGGCCAGATCCCGCACCGAGGGCAATCGTTCCCCGGGGGGAAACGCGCCGGTGACGATGCCCACCTTCACCTGCTGAATCAGCTGGGTATAAATGGGCGCGTCGTTGGAAAACTGCCATTGCATATCTTGCGCCTCCTGTTCTTGTTCTGTTGTCTTATGTGATTAATACAATAGCACATTTTCCAGAAATGTCAAGCACTTTCGAAAAAATTTTATGGCCGGGACAGAAAAAGATGCCCGGAGGCTGGCTCCGGGCATCTCATTTCGTTACTTTTACTTCCGCTTGCCAAACAGGCCCTTGAAGAAACCGCCCTTTTCCGGGGGTCTCTTCTCCGAGGTCTTTTTCTCAGCAGGCTTTTTCTCAGCGGGCTTCTTCTCCGGAGGCGCTTCGGACTCCGGTCCGTTTTTCAGCCGCTCCAAAGCCTCCACCGCGTGCTTGTAGTTTTGTCTGGCGGAGGCCTCGTAGAGCCCCTTCGCCTTCTCCCGGCTGGCCTCCACGCCCTTGCCGTGCTCATAGCACCAGCCCAGAAGGTACTGGCCCCTGGCATGACCCTGCTCCGCCGCCTGGCGATACCAGTTCACGGCCTGCTCCCAGCTCTGTTCCACGCCCTCGCCGGTTTCGTAGAGGTATCCCAGGTTGCACGCGCCGGTGGAGTCCCCGGCCTCGGCGGCCCGGCGGTACCACTCGACGGCGGCGGCCATGTCCTTCTTCACGCCCTGGGCCGCCTCGCAGCAATAGCCGTAGTTGCACATGGCCCGGGGATAGCCCGCCTCCGCCGCCAGCTGATAGAGCCGGGCGGCCTCGACGACGTCCTGCTCCACGCCCCGTCCGGACTCGTACATATAGCCCAAGCTGCACTGGCCCGCCGGATCGCCCCGCTCCGCCGCCTGACGGTAAAGGCTCACCGCCTGCTCCAGGCTCTGCTCCACGCCCTCGCCGAACTCATAGCACACGCCCAGGCTGCACATGCCCCGGGGGTAGCCCGCCTCCGCCGCCAGCTGGTACCACTTCACGGCCTCCGCGTCGTCCTGCTCCACGCCCCGGCCATACTTATAGAATGTGCCCAGGCAGTACATGCCTCTGGGGTCCTGCTGCCCGGCGGCCTTGCGATACCAGTGTGCAGCCCGTGTCAGGTTGCGCTCCACGCCCGACCCGGTCTCATAGCACCAGGCCAGGTTGCACTGGGCCCGGGGGAACCCCTGCTGCGCGGAGGCGCTGTACCACTTCACCGCCTCCTCCCAGCTCTGCTCCACGCCCCGGCCGGATTCGTACATATAGCCCAGGTTGCACTGGCCCGGCGCGTTGCCCATCTCAGCGGCCTTGCGGTAGAGCTCCACGGCCTTTTCATAGCTCTGGGGAACGCCCTCGCCCCGCTCATAGCACACGCCCAGGTCGCAGGTGGCCGGGGCGGAACCGGCGTCCGCAGCCTTCTGATACCACTCGGCGGCCTTCTCCGCGTCCTGCTCCGCGCCAATGCCGTAGTCATAGGCTCTGGCCACGCTGAAAAGCCCCCTGGGGTCCCCCTGCTCCGCGGCCTTCCGGTACCAGAGGAAAGACTCCTCCAGGTTCTTCTCCACGCCCTCGCCGTGCTCATAGCACCACGCCAGGTTGCACATGCCCCGGGACAGTCCGCCGTCGGCGGCGGTCCGATACCAGCGCACCGCCTCCTCCCAGCTCTGCTCCACGCCCTCGCCGGACTCATACATAAAGCCCAGGCAGCACGCGCCGTCCTCGTCGCCCTGTTCGGCGGCCTTGCGATACCACTCCACCGCCGCCGCCTTGTCCAGAGGCACGCCCCGGCCCCGCTCATAGCAAAGGCCCACGCACAGCTGACCCCGGGGATAGCCCTGGTCCGCCGCTGCCTGATAGAGGCGGAGCGCCTCAGCAAAGTCCCGCTTCACGCCCTGGCCGTGCTCATAGCACCAGGCCAGATTGCACTGGGCCCGGGGATAGCCCTTGGCGGCGGCCTTGCGGTACCACTCCACCGCCTGCTCCCAGCTCTGTTCCACGCCCCGGCCGCTCTCGTACAAAAAGCCCAGACAGCACATGCCCGGGGCGTTGCCCTGCTCGGCGGCAGCGGTGTACCACTTCACAGCCTGCTCCAGATCCTGCTCTATGCCCGTGCCGAACTCCAGGCACCTTCCCAACTCTGTCTGTGCCCCGGGATAGCCCAGCCACGCGGCGGACTGATACCACTTGGCGGCCTCCGCCTCGTCGGCCTCCACGCCGCTGCCCCGGCGGTACGCCTCGGCCAGAAGGAACTGCGCCCGGGGGAAGCCCTGCTCCGCCCCCTTCTGGAAGCACTTGAGGGCCTTGTCATAGTCGGTCTCCAGGCCGATGCCGTATGTATAGCAGTAGCCCAGATTCGTCAGGGCCGGCATATACTCCTGTTCCGCCGCCTGGGCGTAGAGCACCACGGCCTGCTTCGGGTCCGCCGGGACGCCGATGCCCGCCTCCAGACACCAGCCCAGGTTCGTCAGGCCCAGGGGGTCCCCCAGGGCCGCCGCCCGCTGGTAACAGGCCAGGGCGTCGGTCTCCCGCTTCTCGTCCACCGCCTGATTGCCCAGGCTCACCCAGTCCCCTGCGGTCATCTCCTCCTCCGTCAAGGCGACAAAGAAGGTTCCCCCGCAGCGGGGGCAGACATCCGGCTCCTCCTCGGCCACAAAACCGCAGTCCGGATTTTCACAGCGATAGTAATCCATGTCATATTCCTCCTTATGTATCCGCTCCGCCGCCAAAGAAGGGGGAGCTGTCGTATAGATCGGTGAAAGTATGGGCCTCACCCCGGTATTTGAAGCCGGGGAAGGTATCCAGCTGGACGCCGTGGATGGCCCGAAAAATACTCTTTTCGATGTTGGGGTTGGTTCCCTTCAGCTGCCGGAGAAGAAGCTTGATCTCCTGCCGCTTGCTCTCTCCCACCCCGTCGCCGGAGGCGTCCCGGGCCTCGGTGAAGCGGCAGGCGCACTGGAGAAAACGGAGACCGTTGTAGTCCCGCCAGCGGACGATATCGTCCTCATGGACGCAGTACAGCGGCCGGATCAGCTCCATGCCGGGAAAGTTCCTGCTGCGGAGCTTGGGGGGCATGGCCTGGAGCTGCGCGCCGTAAAAGAGACCCAGAATCGTTGTCTCCACCACGTCGGAAAAGTGGTGCCCCAGGGCGATTTTGTTGCAGCCCAGGTCCCGGGCTTTGGCGTAAAGGCAGCCCCGGCGCATCCGGGCACAGAGATAACAGGGGTTTTTATCCACCTGGACGGTGACGTCGAAGATGTCGCTTTCAAAGATAGTGACGGGGATGCCCAGCCTCTCCGCGTTCTCCTCGATGAGGCGGCGGTTGGCGGGGTTATAGCCTGGGTCCATCACCAGAAAGGTCAGCTGGAAGGGCCTGTCCGTGTGTCTTTGCAGCTCCTGCATCAGCTTGGCCAGGATGAAGGAATCCTTCCCGCCGGAGACGCAGACGGCGATATGGTCCCCCGGACACACCAGCTCATAGCGCTTCACGGCGGCAATGAAGGGATTCCAGACGGTCTTGCGGTAGGTTTTGATAAGACTGCGCTCCGCAGTCTCCCGAGGGGTCAGGTCACGGGACATGGGCATCCTCCCACACATCGTTTACAGCCAGATCGCGCCCAGCTTGAAAATGGACGCGCATACCTTTCGGAACCAGGACCGCTGGCTCCAGTCCTCCAGCGTATAGGGCCGGCTCTCGGCCAGAATGCCGTCCAGGTCCTCCAGCAGCTCCTCCACCACCGGCATATGGTACAGCAGCACGCCGCACTCATAATGAAGCTGAAAGGTCCGGTAATCCATATTGGTGCTGCCCACCAGGGCTACCTCCCGGTCCGCCATGACGCTTTTGGCGTGGAGGAACCCGGGGGTGTACTTGTAAATCTTCACGCCATGGCTCAAAAGCTCACCCCAATAGGTCTCCGCCACCATATAGGTAAACTTGTGGTGGTCCGGAATGCCGGGGATGAACAGCCGCACGTCCACTCCCGCGTCGGCGGCGATGCACAGGGCCTTCTGCATGGATTCCTCCACGGCGTAGTAGGGGGTGGTGAGGTACAGCATCTTCTGGGCCGAGGCAATGAGCTGGAGATAAACCTCCTCAATGGGGTTATCAGGGTTGTTCAGCGGCCCGTCGGTGAAGGGTTGGCACCAGCCCTGCGCCTTCTCCACATCGTGACGGGGGCGGTAGTAGTCGTCCTCGTTGTGAAATGTGCCCCCCATCATCTTCCACATCTGCATAAATTGGGTGGCGAAGCCCCAGACGCCCTCCCCCTCGATGCGGACGGCGGTGTCCTTCCAGTGGCCGAAGCGGACGATGAGATTGGCGTACTCGTCGGCGATGTTGATGCCGCCGGTATAGGCGTACTGCCCGTCGATGACGGCGATCTTCCGGTGGTCCCGGTAATTGAAGTAGATGCGGTTCACATAACGGTGGACGGGATTGAAGACCTTCACCTCAATGCCCGCGTTCTGGAGGGCCTGAAGCGTCTCGTCCGAAAAGCGGGTGAGGTTGCCGAAATCGTCGAAAGTGATGTGAATCTCCACCCCGGCGGCGGCCCGCTCCTTCAGCACATCGAAGATGCGGTTCCAAAGCGTCCCCTCCGCCAGTATATAGTATTCCAGGAAAATATAAATCTCCGCCTGCTCCAAACGGGCGATCAGGTCCTCGAAAAAGTCCGCGCCCTCTTTGAAATAGACGGCATCCGTGTTCCGGTACAGCAGGAAGCCCCGCTTTTCCAGATACGCCGCCAGCCGCCCCCAGGCCGGGGACTGCCGCCGGAGCCGGGCCAGATTGGCCTCGCTGGCCATGCGCTGGCTCTCCCTCTGGGGAATGGGGGGCACCTGCCGGAGGCTGAGCTGCTTGGCCTGGTGCGTGCCGCCCCAGAGGCAGAAGAGGATCATGCCGGACACCGGCATCGCCAGCAGCAGGCACATCCACACCAGCTTATAGGTGGGGCTGCCCGGCCGCTGGTACACCCGGATGGCCAGTACCGCGCCGGCGATGAGCAGCAGAGCGTACATATAGCTGGAGTACTCCGCCAGAAGATGGGAGATCAGCAGAGAGGTCGCGATTTGAACAATGACCGTCAGCGCGCACATGGAGATACTGGCCGCGGCAGAAATCTTCCGCTCGATCCGCTCCTCCACCGGGGGAATATGGGGAATGTTTTTATGCACGAAGCCTCGCCTCCTCGTTTGCAGTCTCGGCGTCTGACCTTTCTATTATACAAAAAGCCGCCGCCGTCTTCAACACCAAAATATTAAAAAAAGATAAAATTCGTGCCGGGCGGTTTCCCGCCCGGCACGCTTATTCACTCGCTCTGGCGCAAAAGGCCCTGCTTGATGTCCCACAGCCGCTGGCTGAGGTCCACATAGTACGTGTGGGGATTTTCGAAGCGCTTCACCTCGTCCCACAGGGTCGCCACCTGCTCCTTGCAGTAGGTCTGAATCTCCCGGAGGCCGGGCCGCTCATACACCAGCTTCCCCCCAAGGAAAACCGGCTGCTGGAGGGGCTTGGCCGTGTAATTCGTATAGGTCTTCCGCTTCCAGGTAGCCCGGGGGTCGAAGAGCTCCAGGGAGCGGCTCTCGTCCACCCGCTCGTCCCAGACGGTGATATAGTCCGCCTCGGCCTTGCCGGTGGACTTGTCAAAGATGCGGTAGACCTTCTTGTAGTGGGGATTCGTGATCTTGTCCACGTTCTCGCTGACCTTGATCTTGGGAGTCACCTTCCCTTCCCCGTCCTCCACCGCCACCAGCTTATACACGCCGCCGAACACCGGCTGGCTGCTGGCGGTAATCATCCGCTCGCCCACGCCGAACATGTCAATCTGGGCCCCCTGAATCAGCAGGTCCCGGATGATATACTCGTCCAGAGAGTTGGAGGCGGAAATCTGGCACTCCGTCCAGCCCGCGCCGTCCAGCATTTTCCGGGCCTTCTGGGTGAGGTAGGCGATGTCGCCGGAGTCCAGGCGGATGCCGCACTTTTTAATTCCCAGGGGCTTGAGCACCGCGTCAAAGGCCCGGATGGCGTCAGGCACGCCGGATTTCAGGGTGTTGTAGGTGTCCACCAGCAGCGTGGCATTGTTCGGGTAAAGGCGGCAGTAGGTCTCGAAGGCCTCGTACTGGGTGTCGAACATCTGGACCCAGGCGTGGGCCATGGTGCCCCCGGCGGGCACGCCGTAGAGCTGGTCGGAGATGGCGCAGGCCGTCCCGGCGCAGCCGCCGATGTAGGCCGCCCGGGCGCCGGTAATGGCGCCGTCGGTGCCCTGGGCCCGGCGGGAGCCGAACTCCAGCACCGTCCGCCCCTGGGCGGCCCGGACAATGCGGTTTGCCTTGGTGGCGATGAGGCTCTGGTGGTTGATGGCAAGCAGGGTAAAGGTCTCAATCAGCTGGGCCTGAATGGCGGGGGCCCGGACGGTAATCACCGGCTCCTGGGGAAAGATGGGGGTCCCCTCGGGGATGGCCCAGATATCCCCGGTGAAGCGGAAGTTCTTTAAATAGGCCAGAAATTCCTCGGAAAACAGGTTCCGGCTCCGGAGATAATCAATGTCCTCCTGGTCGAAGTGCAGGTCCAGAATGTAGTCAATGAGCTGGTCCAGACCCGCGCAGATGGCGAAGCCCCCCTTGTCCGGCACATCCCGGAAGAACACGTCGAAATAGGTTATCCGGTCCTGATAGCCCGCCTGGAAATAGCCGTTGCCCATGGTCAGCTCATAAAAGTCACAGAGCATGGTCATGTTCAGCTTTTGTTCGGTGCGCATGGTAGGAACCCCCTCTTCTCAAGTTGTTCCCTTGATTATAAGCAAAGTGCCACAAAAATGCAACCTCTTTCTTTGGGAAAATCTACGAAAAGCACAGGGAATATAGGGCAAAACTTTGTCAATAACCGCAGGGCCCGCCAAAAAACAGGCCCTGCGGTTTCTCAGGATGTTTGGTCGTACTCCAGGTGCCAGAGGCCCTCCGCCCGGTCCGTCCGAAGGTACACAACCGTTTCCTCCGCAAAGCTGTCGGTGAAGCTCTCGCGGACGGTTTCGCCCTCCGCCGTCTCGAAGGAGACCGTATAGGTCAGGCCGTCCTCCTCCGGCAGGGTAAAGGAGCAGAGCTGGGTGTCTGAAATAGCCGCCTCCGACGAGAGGGTTTCGCCGCCGTATTCCACGGTGATGTTGGAGATGGCCTCCGGGGCGTAGTTGGTGAGAATCAGGTTGCCCTCCATGGCTTCCTCCCTCTGCCCGCAGGCGGCGAGAAGAAGCAGGAGGCCGAACGCCCAAAATAGCTTTCTCATCCCTCCGCCTCCCGCAGGCGCTCCACAATGGTCCGTTTGGACACGGAGCGATAGGTCCACAGCGGCACCAGCGCTCCCAGAACCAGGAAAATGGGCAGAATCACCACAATGGGGGCCACGGTCAGGCGGTAGGTGAAGAACCAGAAGATATCGCCCACGGCGCCGCCCACCAGGGGCCCCAGGCCCACCGTCATCATCAGGGACACCGCCAGGGCCAAAAGCGTGTAATAAAGGCCCTCAAAGACCAGCATGGTCTTGAGCTGCTTTCCCGTCATGCCCACGGACTGCAAAACCGCCAGCTCCCGCTTCCGGGTCAGGATGCCCGTCAGCACCGCGTTGACGAAGTTCAGCACGCCCACCAGCCCGATGATGAAGCTCAGCGCCCCGCCCGTGGTCAGGAACATGTTCCGGAAGCCCTCAAACTCGGCGACATACGTGGCCCGGCTCTCATAGTCGTAGAGGGGCTGGACGCTCTCGGTGTACTCCGCCAGGAAGGCCTCCATATCCGCCTCCGCCTCGTCGGTGGTATTGAAGAGATAGGTCATGACGCTGGCGGTGCCGGTGTCCTGCATGAACCGCTCCGCCCCCAGGATGAAATCGTCGCAGCCTACAACCCGGTAGCGGTAAGAGATGGAGCTGGGAATCTGCACCAGGGCGCAGACGGTGTAGTCAATATCCTCGTAGACCTTGGCCCGCTCTCCCCAGGAACGGCCGCTCTCGATGGCGGTATCCACGTCCGTAAAGATTTCTCCGGTGTCCCGGTAAAAAAATTCCATCTCGGTGATATAGCGGACCGTCACGGTGTCTCCCAGCTTAGCCCAGTTGCTGCCCCATTGGGTGGAGTTGTAGTCGTCAGGCCGGTAGACGGCGGCAATGGCGTTCTGCGTGGGGTCCGACAAGGGAGCCAGGTCTCCCTCCAGCACATCCAGCAGGCTCAGAGGAAAATCTTCCATGCCGTACAGCTGCAAGCCGGTCTCCAGAAGCCCGTTGGGGAGACGTTCCGTAAGCTCTATGATCTGGTCGACAACCTCCGGGGAGTTATACGTTCCATAGCCCATCCGGAGCCAGTCCTCGGTGACAAACTCCTTCACGGCGGAGACATTGCCATACACCCGTCCGCTCTCCTCCACGCCGTCCTGGGCGTTGACATCGGAAATGATCTCCTCCGGCACCGCCTCGTCCGTGGAGCGGAAGCCGCCGCTGGTCTGAAAATAGGCCGCGTCCCCCAGGATAAAGTCCACGTCGGCCATATGGGCCAGGTACTTGTTCATGTCGAAGCCGGTGGCGAAGGTATAGGTAATCGTGGCCAGCACCACCGCCAGGGTCAGGGAGAGGACCGTCACCACGGTTTTCCCCCGGCTCCGGCCCAGGTTGGCCCAAGCCATGCCCGGCAGGGACGCGCCGCTCTGGGCCTTGCGGACCTTCTCCCGCTTCCCGGCTTTTTTCGGCCCGCCGCCCTCGGTATAGCGCACGGCCTCCACCGGGGAGACCTTCGCCGCCATGCGGCCCGGACGGGCGCAGGAGAGGAACACGGTCAGCAGGGCGAACAGCGCCGCTCCAATGAAAATCAGGGGGTTGAAGGAGACGAAGGCGTTCTTGTAGCTCAGCTGTGTCATGATGACCGGGGTGAGCTTGTTGCCGATGACAAATCCCAGGAGCAGTCCAATGGGGATGCCGATAAGGCTGAGAAGCAGGGCCTGCTGCCGGACGACGCGCTTGAGTTGCTTGCCGGTGGTGCCGATGGTTTTCAGCAGACCGTAAAACCGGATGTCGTTGGTGACGGAAATCTGGAAGACGTTGTAGATAATCAGGTAGCCGGTAAAGATAATCAGCAGCAGCAAAACCACAATGGCGATCAGCGTGGAGATATCAAAGCTGTTGGAAAGCTGGGCCCCGGAGTAGCCCCAGTTGACGCCGATTCTCAAGTAATTCTCCCCCTGGGGGTCGTCGTGCTGATAGCCATGGTTCTCCAGGACCTGAAGGATGTTCTCCTCAATCTGGAGGTCGTTTTGGAACATCATGTCCAGGTTCCATTCACCGGTCATGGAGTAGGGGTCCCCGCTGCCCTGGGCGCAGAACTCCTCGGCGGCGGAGCGGGGCAGGAGCACATTGCTGGCCACCAGGGCGCTGTCGTACTCCCACCA
>Ga0073908_1004220_pt1 | contig 13253 bp, 3 predicted proteins | sample MucameincwithD2O_FD_65484 | JGI IMG/M metagenome (GOLD analysis project Ga0073908, IMG submission 65484) | Mouse cecum microbial communities from Vienna, Austria - Mucus amended microcosms incubated with D2O | ecosystem: Host-associated > Mammals > Digestive system > Large intestine > Cecum...
GACAAATAGACGCGCGCCGCGCCTCTGCGGCGGTGGAACATATCACGCTGTCTATTTTTGCCGTATGCAATACGTCAGACAATGCGTGTTGCTGCTTTGCGGTACTCGCAACGATCAGCGCGTCCAATAAATCGACCTCCTTGTCAACAAATGCTGCACGTCTTTGTGCTTATTTTCTCACTTGGGCAATGCGTCTCGACAGCGTTAAATATCGGCGTAAAAATCAAAGAACTCCGCGTCGGTCTTCAGCTCCTTAGCCGCTTTGCACCGACGCTCGATTGTGTCGAGCACTTCGTCGAGCCGCGCGGGTATCCGAGCGTGCAACCATTTGCTCTTGCGAGCAAACGCGATAGCGTCCTCGATACTGTCGAACATAACGCCGTCGGTCTCGCCCTCCTTGCGGAGTTTGCAACCGTTTTCTATGCCCTCTCTGCCCGCCGCGAAAACGAGCGCGAGCACCGAGAAAATATTACAGGTGGAATCGGATGTGCGCAGCTGGATTATATTATCGCCGAATATGCGCATAGGCGCTGCGCCGCGCAAACTCGCGTAGCCTATTCCGAACGCCTTTTTGAGCCGTTTGTAGCTGTTAAGCGTCGGATTGGCAAGACACGAGATCTCTCTGTAACGACGCAGCACGCCCTCGGCGAACGCGTCGGTAGCCGCCCGATCCGCGCCCTTGAGCGTTATCGCGATGTGCAATCCGCTGCCCGGCTGCCCTGACAGGGGACGCGGCATGAACGACGCGACCGTGCCGTTTATATAGCATACGTTTTTGACCGCGGCTTTGAACATGACGAAGTTCCGCGCCGCAGTCATAGGATCGGATCGCTCGAAGTCCACTTCGTTCTGACCCGGACCGCGCTCGTGGTGCGCGGAGATCGGCTTAAGCCCGACGTCCTCCAAGCTCAATATAACGTCGCGGCGGATATTTTCGCAAAGATCGAACGGCGCGCACGAGCAGTAATCGCCGTTGTCTATAGGCTCGATCTTATCCTCGTCGCGCTTGAACACGTAAAACTCGCACTCCGTCGCTACCTCGGCGGTTATGCCGATCTTTTCGAGCGCGCGCACCTGCTCTTCCAAAAGCACCATCGGATCGCATTCGTACGGCTTGCAGTCTATATCGCCGAGCTTGCAAAACACGCTCACCACTCTGCCCGAGTGCGGACGCCACGGCGTGTCCGACAGCATAGCGGACACCGGCATTAACTTTAGGTCTATACCGCCCTTGCCCGTTACTGCGGAACTGTCGATCGCTACGCCGTTCTCGAACGCATCCTCGAGCTGCGAGCTCAATATTGTGATGTTTCTCTGCCTACCCAATAGGTCGCAGAACGTAAGCTTAACGAACTTGACGTCGTTTTCGCGAACGTACTCGATAAGCTCGCTCTTGGTGTTGTCCATAAATTTCTCCTTGCGACTTACGTGCGTTTCTGCCGCGTTACGCCATGAATTTTTGCGCTTGCTCGAGTATGGAGTCTATGCGCGCTTCGCCGCCCGTCGCCGCTGTGATATACACTTTTATAAGCGGCTCCGTGCCGGACGGACGGATTATAAGCTTGCTGCCGTCGCTCGCCTTGAACGACAGAACGTCGGACTTGGGCAGATCGAATTGCGTCTGCGTCATATAGTCTATGCTCTGCACCACAGCCGAGCCGTCTATATCGCGCGGCGGATTTTTGCGCACGCCGGCAAGCACGTCTTTCATCTTTTGCGCGCCCGCTACGCCCTCGTACGTAAACGACACCGTGCGGTGGAAGTATCTGCCGTATTCGGAGTAGATACCGTCGAGAACGTCCTCGAGCGTTTTGCCCTCGGCAAGATACGCGGCAGCCATTTCCGCGACGAGCATAGTCGCAACGACTGCGTCCTTATCGCGCACGTACGTGCCCGAAAGATAGCCGTAGCTTTCCTCGTAGCCTATTACGAAACGCTCGCCTTCGCCTTTTTCTTCGAGTTTTTTGATGACTTCGCCGATATACTTAAAACCGGTGAGCACCTCGCGCATCTCCGCGCCGTAGCTTTCCGCAACTCGCGCCGCGAGGTCGGTGGTTACTATGGTCTTTACCGCGACGGGTTTTTCGGGCAGATGCTTAGAATGCGAAAAAACGAAATCGATGAGCAAAACGCCCATTTCGTTGCCCGTTATGAGCCTGTATCCGTTTTTCGTCTTGACCGCCGCGCCTATTCTGTCAGCATCGGGGTCGGTGCCTATCACTATGTCCGCGCCGCGGCTCTTTGCAAGCTCCAGCGCGAGGTTGAGCGCCTCGGCTTTTTCGGGATTGGGGTACGGGCAAGTAGCGAAACTGCCGTCGGGTCGCGCTTGCTCGGGAACGACCGTTACGTCGTCGAATCCGCGCTCCCGCAGCATTTGCGGCACTATGTCGCAACCCGTTCCGTTGAGCGGCGTGTACACTATGGACAGCTTGCGCTTATCCGACACGGAACGTTCGTACACGCAATCGAGATACTCGCGCGTGACGTCCGCCACCGATACGCAACCTTTCTCGACGGCGGCGGCATAGTCGACCGCTTTTACGTCGAACGTTTTGACGCGCTGTATGTAATCGAATATTTCGCCCGCGGCTTTATCCGTGACCTGACAGCCGTCCGATCCGTACACCTTGTAGCCGTTGAACTTTGCGGGGTTATGGCTCGCCGTTATCATTATGCCCGCGTCGCAGCCGAAATGCCGAACCATAAACGACAGATACGGCGTGGGTTTGAGTTCGCCCGTTATATACGTCTTTATGCCGTTATGCGCGAGCACAGCCGCGGCATGCCGCGCAAACTCCTCCGAGAACTTACGCGAATCGTAGCTTATCGCCACCGCGGGCTTTTTTACGTGCGCGAGCAAGTAGTCGGCAAGTCCTTGCGTGACCTTGCCTATCGTGTAATTATTGAGTCTGTTCGTGCCCGCGCCGAGTATGCCGCGCAAGCCCGCCGTGCCGAACTCGAGGTCTTTGTAAAACGCTTCCTGAACATCGTCCGCGCTCATCGCGGCGAGCTCTGCGGCAAGACCCTCGGCTTTCGCCTTCCATTCGTTGTACCTTTGTTCGATTTCGTTCATGATCCCTCCCTAAAGCACGGATCTTTCCGCGATCGTTTCTAAAAAAAGAGAAATGTATAACGTGTGATACACTTCTCTTGAATTATTACGTTTCGCGTGAATATCCATACTTATTCATTTTAACAAAATTCACACGCCATGTCAATCAATACATGATTGTTTTTTTTATTTCTTTGCGCGACCGAAATAGGTGCGAGCAGCGCGGCTGAAAAGAAGATCGACCGAGCGCATATCGCGCACTCGGTCGATCTTTGTTTTTTATCAGAAGCTGTCGGGGTCGAAACCGTCGTTGGCTACCTTATTCTGCGCATTGTTCGTTTTGGGATACTGCGCTTGCGGTCTTTGCGGCTGCTGTGTCTGCGGATAAGGCGGACGCTGCTGTTGCGGCGCTGCCGTTCTCGGATACGGCTGCTGCGTTTGACCGTACGGTCTCTGCGGCTGTTGCGGCTGAGCGGGACGCTGTTGCTGAGGCTGTGCGGGGCGCACGGGCGGACGCTGCTGTTGCGGCGGCGTTTGCTGCGCGCTCTGACCCGAAGGCAAAGCCTGCATGCTCGTTCCTATATTCTGACCCGTACCCGCGCCGAGTTGCAAGCTGTTGGTAACGGGCGGCTGCGACGAGCCGATCATAAGCCCGGGATCGTTCACTGCCGCAGGCGTAGGCGCGAGGTATGCAAACGGTTGCGCCGACATGCTCGTCGAGGCGGACAAACGCATCATCTCCTAGTTGAGTTCGTTCTCGGATGCGAGCAACGCCTCGATCTCTCTGCGCATCTTTCTCTTTTTGGACACGACGACCGAAATGATAATGATGAGCAGGATCAAGAGCAATACCGCGCCGAATACGATACCGTATATCAACGGTCTGCGCTGGATATTGGCGATCATGGAATTCCAGCCGTTAAGCTCCGCCATGTCGCTGCAGCCTATCTCGATCGTCTTGGTGTAAAGCACGCCCGTGCTGTCGGTGATATTGAACGTGAGATCGGTAGAACCTCTGCCGAGGAACGTTATCACGAGATTATCGCCGCTGAGCTTGACGTTGGCATACGCGCCGACTTGGACTTTTATCGGCGAGCGGAACGCCATCACGTCCTCTACGTCGTCATCGATGAACCAATCCTCGGGACGGATGGTTATCGTGTTGTTGACGAGCTGCGAAACTTGATAGATACCGATATTCTCAATCTCTTTGAGTCTCGGCGCGTTGTTGTTTGTTACGTTGACGGCAAAGTCGCGTACCACTTCCAAACCGCCCACATCGAACGTTACGGTAATAACGGGCTTTTCGGACGATACGTAGTTGCCCACTATTCGCCAAGCGGAAGCCGCGCGCGTCTCGTCTTCTTCGGGAGAGAATACGGTCACGGCGGAGCCTGCGGACGTAATGCTCTTAATCGTGTAGCCCGCGGAAGCGTTGGGCACTTCTTCGGTGTCGAGCAGCAGCGACGGCGTGACCGTGCGCTTGACCTTGCTCGCAATATCGAACGACGGCAAGTCCTCGCCCTCTTCCGGCTCGGCTATCGGGCACGCGACGGTCACTTTGATTATGACCTGACACGTAAGCGAATCGCTGACGCCCGCTTCCATACCTGCGATGTAACCGCCGTCTTCGACGGTGAGCACGAAGTACTGCGTGCCGTACACGCCGGGAACTACGGTAATGCCGAATCCCTGATGATTTTGATTTTGGGGATCGGTCTCGGTTTCGTACCAATTGACGTCGCACAGCAACGTCGTTTCGATACCGTCGGCGCTGTCCGCGTCGACGCGCGGTCCGAACAGCGAATACTCGTATCGTTCGTCGGTACGGATCTCGTTGATATATACGTAAGTCTTGTGTCCGTCGGAAGTCAAGGCGTTTACGGCGTCGCCGTTTATATCGGTGACGTAATCGATGATATTGAACGTGACGGGATCGGGAATCGGGCTGACATCCTCTTCCACACCGTCGTTATTCATCGCAGTGACGCGTTTTGCGCCCATGATAGTCAATTCCGTTACGGAGTTTATCGCCGCCGGCGCGGTATTGCCTACGGTGAGATGCACGTTTAGCTCGCTTGTCTTGTCGCGTCGTGTGGAGTCGGTAAAGCGGAGCTTTGTAGTCGCCGTAGCGCCGCGCTTGGCGGAAATGCCCTTGAACGTGATGCTGCGTATCGTCGATACGTCGTAATCGTTGGAGCTTTCGTCGTACGTGAAGTTGAACAAGCGTTCGCTCTGCAACATATCGCCGTATATAGCTTGATTTTTCGAGGTCAAGAACCCGTCTCCGCCTACGAGCGAATACGAATCCATATTAAAGTCCTGATCCTCGATGATATCGCGCAGCGAGATGGTGAGCGATTCGTTGTAACGGACAGTTGCGTAAAGGTTGTAACCCGACGCTTCGGAATACGTCAATTGATAACGTCTGCCCGATTCGTCGAGAGTTACCGTTTTGAACTCGGGAACATCGTTGTTGACGGTTACGAGTATGACCGTTTTCACGTAGTTTGAGATGTTGCCCGCGCGGTACGAAAGTATATCCGCGCAAGTTATCTCTACGGGTATGACGGTGGAAGTATCCGAACCGGTCGCGGAAGACTGACCCGTAAATACTTTGCGGTTGATATTTATGCTGACCGTGTGGTTTGCGTCGTCGCTTACCACGGAAAGCACGGGATTGGACGTGAGCAGCGCGTCGCGCGGCGTAGTCTTGGTTTCGCCGTCCTCGGTCACGTAGCTTTCGGCTACCTTGCCGCTTACGTACACAAGCTGTTCGTTGCCGATGTTTTTGCCCTGTCTGTCGATCATGTTGAGCATATCGTAATCGTAGAACAAACCGTGGTTACGATCGGCGGTATCGTACAGATTCCAAGTGAGAGAATCGCCCGCCGAGCCGGAGAACTCCAAGAAATCGGAGTCGCGGCTCTGCATGATCGTGTTCTCGTCGTCATCGTAAGTAGGTATTTGCGGATAACCGTAGTTGAGACCGGACGAAGGCACCGCCACGGGCAAGGAGTTGGCAACCGTAGCGTTCAAATACGCGCCGACAGCCTCTTTTGTATAGCCGACCGTTCCGTCTTCGGAGCGGCTCGTGCAATTTTTGCTGACGCGCACGAACAGCGCAACGGGACGGGGCGCGTTGCCCGCGCTCGCTATCGTGGACGCTACGGGCGTGAATATGAGCTGTTTGCCGTCTTCGGATATTTCCATACCGAACATGCCGTTTACATACTCGTATATCTTGCCGCTTCCGTAGGTGTAAACGCCCGCGGTATCGCCGTGTCTTTGTATGCGCTTGACTATGAGCGCCTTATCGAAGTTGAGCGAATCGACTGTCGTTTGCTCCACTCCGTTATCAGTCTCTTTGTACAAGCCGTACACTTCCACGTCGTAAAGCGCGGAAGGCGCGTTTACGTCTATATCGGCGATTATCGTAGTGTTGACGTTTGAACCGTCGCTTATCAAAGCGATCGTAGTTTGCACGCCGTCGTCTGCGAATTCTTTATAGCTCTTGACCGCAACGGGTTTGATGTTGGTCGCGGTAGCGAGCGACTCCGCATCGTGCGAAGATACGTACACGCGGATTTTGATCTCTTCCGACTGCATGCCGTGTCTGTCGTTGATACGGAATTTGACCAACGCGTAGTTGTTCTCGTCGGCGGTGGAAATGTAGTCGGTAGCGGTGATCTTCAGCGTGTTAAAGCCGCTTCTGTCCGCGCCCTGCTCCGCTGTTACCGCGGAAGCCGCGCCGGTCACGCCGGCTACGAGCCCGTCGTATACTGCGGGCATAGCGAAGTAGTTATCGTCGCCCGTATCGACGTCGGTCGCGATGCGCGAGAGTCTCTGCTCCCAAACGTCGCCGTAGTTGAGGTTGAGCGCGTAGGTATTCTGCTCGCCGTTCACGACGGTAAGCCCTGCGGGCAAGCCGTCGGTCTTGGCTACGGGCGGCGTGGAAAGCACCGTTACGTACAGCTCCACCGTGTAAGGATTGCTGCCGTCGGTAAGAACGAGCCGCATGCGCGCGTTGGATATAACGCCCGTCGCAACGATCTTGACAGACATGGGCAGGTATTGATAATTGCCGCCGTTCTCGAGCGACGCCTCGGTCGCAAGATAGTCGCAAGCGGTAACCGTGAAGTTAGCCCCGTCGTTGTTATCGAACAGTACGGGAGAGCTTGCGCCGACGTTGAATCTGAGCGTGCTTGCCGCGTCGTCGCTGCCGAGAATGAGCGAGCCGAGCTTGCCGCCTTCGGGCTTTTCGTAATCGATCTCCGTCATGAAACCGAAGTTGCCGTACATGGTAGCGGCGCTCGTGTTGCCGCCTCTGTAATCGGTCGCGGAATAGCCGTCGGACGTGGGATGCTTTGCATCGACCAACCACTTATTGCCCTGCGTCGAACCGAACGCCGCGGGCGACAGGTATCCGCCCGTAGTGTCGGGCGCAAACTTGCTCGCGTCGGCGGCATGGAGCATGAACGAATCGCCGTGCGTCATCGTTATGTTCAGCGCGCCGCCGCGATACGTATCTGCGTTTGCCGTGGGATTTTCGTTGTTATACGTAATTGCAAACACGAGTTTAAGCTCTGTGTTAGACGTGTCTTTGAACGAGAGCAACAACAGCACTTCCGTTTTGAACGCGTTTTCCGTACCGAACACTATCGACGAAGGTGAATCCGCCGCAGGCGTTACGTCGAACGGCAATTCGGTAACGGGCGTTGCGCCGGGGCGCGCCGCTATGGTATAATTCACTCGAGCGTCGCTGCCTGTGCCGACAACGGGCATTTGCAAGTAATCGCTCGTGTATGCGGCTTCGCCTGCGATAGGCGTAGTTTGATACGACAGACCGTTGAGAGCCATGTCGCTGTCGTTGATAAGCGACGTAACGTCCACCGTGAAGTTTACGCCTTTGGTAAGGCTGAAGTCGTAATGATTATAGTTGTGACCGTCGGAGAGCGTAAGCTTCGGTTGGTTTTTATCGGTATACGTAGGAGCGTCGTTGCCGATATATACCTTTATCGTTATAGCGTCCCAATACCCGTTGGTCAAGCCCATGTTTTCGAGATCGTCGTATACTATGACCTTGAACGGATAGTAAATTTTGAGTTTGCCGCCTACCGTCTCCGTTTCGAGATTGTACACGGTCTTGAGCTTGGCAGCCAAAGCGTCGCCTTGCAAGCTCGCCAGATCGCCGACGAGGTTGAGATCGGTCTTTGCCTTGGGAATAAACTGCAACACGCTCGACGCGCCGCTCACGGGGCTTACGTCGAAGAACTTGTCGTATCCCCTATTGGGCACATGCGCTTTGATAACGTCCGTAAATCCCTCGGTGGTCTTTGCCGTACCGAAATAACGGACGTATGCGGATGCGTCGGCACACATGTCGGAATTGTTCAAATGATCGATCTCCGCATCCGAGAGCGTAGAAGAAAGCGCGGACTTTGATGCGGTCGGCATATAGAACTTGAGCACGTCGTTGCTGTCTCTATCTTGGTAAGTTACGCCGATCGTATTGTCGTCATGAGCGCCGGTGCGGGAAAGACGAATGCTTTTGCCCGCAGTATCGCTCATCGTCATATCGATGCCGATGCTCTTATTATTATCATTTTGCAACACGAAGCGCGCATCCTGAACTTTAATGTCCACGCCTACGTCTTCTATCTTGCTGTTTTCGCCCGACGTGGTCATCTTGACCGTCAAGCGGAGCGAACCCGCGGGACGCTTATCGCCTTTTTTGGTAAATCTGAATCCCGTTCTGTCTTCAACAAACGGGCTGGGTTCACCGTTGCCGTCGTCGTATTTATCATTTTGCCACTCGGGATTGGTATCCGAAGTGAGTATGAAACGCCTGGTGTTTCTGTAAGTCTCCGAACCGACAAAATTACGTTCGTTCAAATACTCGATGTTGATATACGGATTTTCCGAAAGCGCTTTATCCGTGCCCGCGCCCCAAGACGTAGTGCCGTCGGACAAAGTCACGTTGGAAAGTTCCCGTCCGCTCGTCGTATCGGCGAGCTTGACGTAAGCGCCGTTACCCGTGCCGTTAATGTTAATTATGGCGGGCATGGCGAGATAGCTCAGCGGAACATCAGTATTGCCGGTATCCATGACCTCTATGGGTTTATAGAAGAACGCGCTTGTCAAGCTCGGCGCATAATGCTTGGACGTAAGCGAATAGCTCGTTTCCACATTATCGCCGCTGCCCGTCGTTTTTGTAACGGTGTCCACGAAATACTGATACTTGAAGTCGTCTATAAACGTGAGACTGCGCATTTCGTCTTGCGAATTGGGCTTTCTGTTTTCCTTGAACTGATAAGCTTCTACGGAATTGCTGTCTACGGCATACTTGCCCGTGCTTTCACCGCTTTCGTTTACGACGGGAACGTACGAATCGCCGTATCCGTCGGTGCGGTAAACGTCGTGCATTGCCACAAGTCCGACGGGTTGATATTCGTAACGCAGATTGAGAATATTAAACGACGAACTGCCCGTTTGCGCACGATCTACGTCGCGTGAACCGTCGTATACAGCCGCGCCGTGGTGATTGTCCTTTATGGCGATCGCTATCTGCGTGGAGAGCGCGTCGGCGGAAGTATTGGCTTTATCGATTATTTTTATCGCCCAATATTCGCTCTTGACGCCTGCGTTGGTTATCTTGGAGAAAACGCCGTTCGCGTCTGCTTGATAATACTCTATCTCTATCTGCAAGTAGTTGTTTGCGATAGTATCGGCATACGTCTTGCCGTAGACGACCGCATTGTCGCCGAAATCGTTTGCGGTTATGATTCCGTCGCCGGTATACTGACCCACGAGGGTTGCCGAACTGCCGTGGAGAAGAACGGTTTGCCGAGCGTCCGCATCGTTGAACAACAGCTTTTTATAAACAGCCGTCGTAGGGATCGCGGTGGAATTATAGAGCGCGACGTCGTTAACGATGTAGCGCGGCATCGCCTTTTCGGCGAGGTTTTTGAATGAGAAACTCCAAACGTAATCGGTGCCGCCCGTCTCCTCGTTTTCGCGCGCAACGAGATCCGTCGGCGCGAATTGCGGCGCGGAGTTCATTACCTCTACTTGCACGCGCAGCGTGGACGTACGGGGATCGGCTCTGTAACCGTCGGTTACTTGGAACTCGAAGAATACGGGCACGTCGAACAATTGAGTGGACGAGCGAGCCTCTACCCTTATAACGTCTACGCCGAGCGTTTGCGCGTCGGTGCTCTTTGCGAGCGTGGCGTACACGTAATCCGAAATTTTAACCGCGGCGGGATCGGAAGCATCCGATTTGACGTACTTTACAATGCCGTCCGCAGTAGTAGCCTTGATATACTCCGCGTATTCACCGCCTACGTATGCGACGGTTCTTACCGTGCCGGGCATGAACGTAGGGATATCGCCGGTGTCTTTATCGGCGACGAGCGAACCGACGGTGAATTCCAACGCATTCATGACGTCGTTGGCGGTGTCCGCCGTTCCCGCGGTGAGTTTGTAATACTTGCCCGACGGCACGGTGAGATACGGCGCGGAGTTGCTTACCGTTATGCCGATCGCGCAATCCACGCTTGTAAATCCGTCCGTCACGGTGAAACGCAGTACGGGGATATTAGCCGAGGTGCGCGAAACGCCCTTGACCACTATGCACGGCACGCCGTCTTTCTCGGTCATTTCCGCCGAGATGTAGCCGGCGAACTGCGCGACTGCGGAATTGAACGACGCTTCGCCGCCGAACCGCAACTGATTGTACGTAACGTTAGCCGCCGAGGCTTTTATGCTCGGCGCGGAAGTGGAAAGCACGGAATACGTTTGCAGTATCGCGTTCTTTGCCGTCGCCCAGCCCGCGAGCGCGGGGTTGGAGTTGAACGTGCCGTTCGCCGCATCCGCATTGACTGTCGGGGAGTTGTCGGGATCGTACGCAAGATCGTACGGCGTGATGTATATCTCGTCGCCGGCTACCGCGTACTTCTCGATACGGTAGTTCATGTACCACGTGCCGAGCGAGTTGTTGCCGTCCACAAACGTAATATCGTTATCGACTTGTCTGAACGGTATAGTATTGTCGGCGTCGGCGGCACGGCGCACCGAAACGGCGCGGTTTTCCACTTTGATGTATACGGGAATGGTCGCAGCCGTGTTCTGTGCCGTGGGATCGGTCACGTGCGAATCGGTCACTTTAACGTCAAACTGATAGAAATTGTTGTTCGTGCCGCTCTTGGGCGTGATCTTCAAGCCCTTGAATTTATAGCAAACTATATTGCCGTTTCGCGTTACCGGCGTTATGCCCAATCTTTCGAGCTGCGCCGATGTAAACGACGTAAACACCGACGGCGCGGCGTACAGATCTATCGTCTCCACGGTAAAGAAGTTTTCGGTATTTCTCGGCACTATCGGGTTTGCACCGTTGCGCGTATCGAGAACGATTATATCGTTGAGTCTGTATGCGCACTCGACCGTGGACGAGCTGTCGATACCCGAGCCTTGCCCGAACGAGTACGCGTCGCCGTCGGTCGCAAAAGGCTGAACCTGACGCGTAACATCCGCATAGTCGCCCTCGTTGACCGAGCCTACGCCCTTGAGCGTATTGCCGGACATATAGCTTATGGGCGTGAGATAAATCGGATGCGGGTTGGATCTGGGATTTTTGGAGTTGCTGCCCTCGGGCGTTGTGTTCGTAATCACGTCGTCATAGCCGAGCGTGAAATTGGCGACGGTAGACGGAGACGTCGGTTTCGACGCTTCGACCTTGATCGCTATAGGGAACCATATTCCCGTATCGGTACTGTCGCCCGCGTCGATCACGCGAACCATAATATAAAAGTCGCCTTTACGGTTATCGTCGTTATATTGATAATGGGTTGCCGCTCTGCCCGTCAATCGCAGCGTGGTATTGTTCACGAAAGAATACGTGACGCACGCTTTTGATGCGGCTGCCGAACCTGCAAGCGCGAGCAATGCGTTTGTGTTCCGCCGCGCATCGGAATTGAAGCCCGTTGCTTGATTGCCCTCGCCCGTCGTAGGCGTAGAGGTGGTTTTAGCGCCTTGATTATAATAGTTGGACGTGTTTTGCAAAGCAATGGCGTTGCCCTCGAGCGTTACCGGCACGAACTCGTTGGTAGGAACCTTGATAGAACTCGCGTTGTTGGTCATCGCATAGGTCATCGTATTGCCGTCGATGTCTTTAGCTATAGAAGATATGGGAATATCTTGATACTTGCCCTGCTGCAGCGTTATTACAGGCTCGGAAAGTCCGGTGTTGTAAACGCTCGTAGACGTAGCCGCAAAATACGGACGCGTATTGGCTATTTTGAACGCCAACTGCAACGACGTGTTGTTACTGCCTATAACAGCCTTGCTCGCCGACTCGCACTCCTGTGCGGTGATAGTGAGTACGGCAAACACCGCGCGCGTCGGACGCGCGCTCGTAGGTTTGATCGTTATAGATTCGGCAAGCCCCGTACTGCCGTACTTGGCAGTGTTCTTATTGTAAGTTATGGAATAGTACGCCGAATTGGAATCGGTAGATACCGATTTGATACCGACTTCGTCATAAGTGGAATCGAGGTCTTTATACAAATCGCGCGCATAAATGGTAAAGCCCGCGCTGCTCCTTGCCGGAGTCAGCGGTTCGGGAACAAAAACGGTCTGTTTGCCGTTCGACTTATTGTATATTCCCGGGTTGTTTTGATAATCGTAAGTTTGGCTCGTGTTGTTGGACGCGCCGAGACGGTAATGATATGCGTTCGCGCCCGAGCCGTAACTATATTGCACATAATTTCCGCCGACGGTAACATCGGTACCGGACGTATTGTTCGACGTGTTTATTATGCTTACGCCTTGATCGTTTACGGTGATATGGAACGCTATCTTTGTGATTCCGCGCGTAGTAGTTGTTCCGTAACTGTCGCGCACATAACAATAGAGCGTCAGTTTTCCGTTTGCGCTCATTCCGTCCACGCCCGCGCGCGGATAACGCTTGAAGTTTTTAATGCGCAAAGTGGTGTTATTCGGCCAATCCCAATCCACATAATTGGTCGCAAGCGTTGAGCTGTTTACCCACAAGCCTTGGTTTGCGCCGGGCATGGTATCGCCGTTGGACGAGCCTGCCGAGAAGTGTATGGTTTGACCGCTGTTTGCGTCCTGAGCTACGCTGCTTACGCTCACGGAAATATTTTTACCGTTGCCGCGCGTTGTCGTCGCGACCGTCGCG
>Ga0073908_1004231_pt1 | contig 13224 bp, 8 predicted proteins | sample MucameincwithD2O_FD_65484 | JGI IMG/M metagenome (GOLD analysis project Ga0073908, IMG submission 65484) | Mouse cecum microbial communities from Vienna, Austria - Mucus amended microcosms incubated with D2O | ecosystem: Host-associated > Mammals > Digestive system > Large intestine > Cecum...
TTGCAGCCGCTGCCCCTATGCTATGAATATTTGTGCCCAGCATATGCCCCAAAACACAGACCTGGGGGACGGCCACCAGGTTGCCTGCTGGCTTACCGACCCGCGGGCCGATGTAAGCCACGTGCCATTTTTAACCGGAGGTGCTGTCAATGTCTAACCGACCTGTGGATTTGGAGGTGAAAAACCTCTGTAAATACTATAATGCCGGCAGAAAGCGGGTATTAAAAGCTGTGGACGATGTTTCCTTCGTCATTTATAAGGGGGAAACCCTGGGCATTGTGGGGGAAAGCGGCTGCGGCAAAACCACCTGCGGCAAAACCTGTATTGGTATGCTGGAAAAAACCGGGGGCACTGTAACCTACCAGGGCAAGGACGTCCACAGCCTAAGCAAGCAGGAACGGTTTGACTTCAGCGGCAAGGTGCAGATGATTTTCCAGGACCCCTACGCTTCCCTGGACCCCCACCAAAAGGTGTACGACATTGTAGCCGAGGGCATACGTATTCATAAGCTGGCCAAAGACAAGGCCCAGGAGGAACGTATGGTTCTGGAACTTTTGGATATGGTGGGCCTTAACGCCGAGCACGCCATGCGCAATGTCCACGAATTTTCCGGTGGACAGCGCCAAAGAATTGGCATTGCCCGGGCTTTGGCCGTGGAACCGGAGTTCCTTTTCTGTGACGAACCCATTTCCGCCCTGGATGTATCCATTCAGGCTCAAATTATTAACCTGCTTATGAAGCTGCAAAAACAGCGGGAACTCACCATGCTGTTTATTGCCCACGACCTTTCCATGGTAAAACATATTTCGGACCGCATAGCGGTTATGTACCTGGGCAACTTGGTGGAGCTTGCCAATTCTGCGGATTTGTATAAAAACCCCCTGCACCCGTACACCGGGGCCCTGCTTTCCGCAGTGCCCATTGCAGACCCCAAGGCCTCCCGCCAGCGCCAAAAGGTAATGCTCACCGGCGATGTGCCAAGCCCAGTGAACCCGCCGGCCGGCTGCCGGTTCAGCGGCCGCTGCAGCAGGTGTATGGATGTTTGTTCCCAAAAAAAGCCAGAGTTAAAAGAGGTGGAACCAGGCCACTTTGTTGCCTGCCACCTTTACTAAAAAAGTACAAAGGCAAACTTGTGAAAACTTTCTTGTGGGGCTTTCAGCGCCACACTCATGCGTTACAGCAAAGGAAATCTTTTGCTGTAACGTTTTTCTTTTTGGAAACGTTCTTCTCTAATTTCCTCTCCTAACCTCTAAGAGCCTATGTAAACACCCCCTGATTATTTTACCTGTGTGGGTATCGAAAAGGGGTATTTATATTGATTAAAAGGTATATTCAAAATATAATAGACAAATAAGCATATGAATTTCCGGTTGGGGAGAAGCGTTTCATATGGAAATCATCAAAGAAAGCGGGAACCTTGCAAAGGCCTTGGGCGTAGATGTGGACAAACTCAGGGGTTTCTTCTTGTTGAAGTGACCAAAAAGCTATGAAGGATAGGAGGAATAAGAATGGGACTCAAAAAGTTCATAAAACAACAGATTCCGGGGGGGGATTAAGCAATCGCAGGGATTGGCTGCACTTTCTGATGCGCAATTACAACTTTACATCCCGGATGTGTACCAAAAGGACATTTACCAGATTGACTATCAAAGATTGTGGGATCAGGGTATACGACTGATTTCCTTTGATATTGATGATACCATCCAGGACAGCGGCGTTGATACCTGGTACAAGCTGAACCCCACTGGAAAAATCACCACTCTTAGGCTGCACCCATTTGATTCAAATCAAGACGAGGCATGTTTTACCTACTGATAATTGGCATTGAAGATGGAAGGTGCCCTTGATGAAAGTGAATAAGCTGGGACAGGTACATACAGCAGTCAACCCTTGCCCTCAGTGTAAGGTGAACGGTTATAAAACATATGGGCAGTTCACAAAAAAGTTGTTGGTCAAACATACGAAAGGCCTGTAGACAGAATATAGAATGATATTGAAGCATCTTTGGCTTTCATAAAATCCAGGAGGTTCGGGTGGAACTGCCCGTGTGGCACAAATGGTTTTGGATGTGCTGCCAGATAACGCTATGGAACAAGAACCAATGTAAAGTTTTAGAAAAGGCAAATGTAAGCCTATCCACAATAATCAAAATGTTTTTAAGGGGAGATCAAACCATACCAATACCTTCGCAGTAATTGCAGCAGCGGGAAAGGCGGTCCGCAGGTGCAGAAAGGGCAGAAAAGGTATAAAGAGTAAAAAACCGTTCTTTAGGGCATTGCCGCATTGGCTGATTTTATAATGAACCAAAAGAAAACCGCCAATTTTGGCAGAAGCAAACCTGCTTGGCGCAGCTGGAGGACCGTATTGTTCAAAAGGAAACAGGAAGAACTGCCAAGTCTGTGCCTGCTTTGGTTTAGTTTGGCCTATTTTTCCCCAAAAATCTGTTTCTGCATTTTGTACAGGATGTTAGACATACAAAAAGGCCCTGCGCCGTTTGGTGCAGGGCCTTTTTGCTATGTATTAGGGTCAATGATTTGTATTGTTGGGAAAATAAGCCTCGCCTATTTTCTTGGGTTTTTAATTGCTGCCTGGGCGGCAACAGATATTGCGGGGAAATACTGTTGTCGAACACATTATCAACTCATGAAACAGTGACCTACTCTGCAAGGATGGCCTGTCCACTGGCTTTGCGATGCTATTATATCACATGAAATATGCCCCGTCAAATGGTGTTTTATATTAGATGCTTACAATGACCGTTTTATTCCTCCATTTTTTTCCAAAGAATTTCATGCCGATGGAATGGCAGTATTCCTCCGCTTCCGCTTTCGTAATGGTAAATGTGAGTAATGTTTGTGGATTTGTAATATGCTTGCTGAGCATCGAATCAATACAATCAATGCCACCGGCATCGGCACGCTGTTTCTCACGGTAAAGTTGCAGAGCAATTTTGCTGGGGGTCATCATTTGCCGTTGCTCCGGAGCCATATCCGCCGACAGGTCAAGTGTCCAGTTAAATGTGTCATCATCCACAACTACCACTTGGAGAATAAACTGTTCAATCAACGCTTCGGGGATCAAGGGTCCGGAGAAATCGCTCCATCTGCTTAATGTGCGCCGAATTTGATTCATATCCAAGGCTGAAACGGAGGAAACCGGGTCTTGGCTGTCCAAATCATTCAGCTGTAACTGGAGGGATTCCAACTCCGCTTGAATTTTCTGGTTATCACGCAGAAACACTTCTCGTGGAATATCCCCCATGGCGCACATTCCCCGAAGGCCCTCCTGCTTTTTTACCAGTTCCTCCATCTGCGCTTTTAATGCATCCGCCAGAGAAGAATTGCTTTTACACTCTTCTGCGGCGCACTCTTCAATCATTTGACAGGCCAGTAGAACAGCCTCCTTCTGCTCTCCCCAAACTGCTCGAAATACGGAAAGCGCCATCAAATCAATATGCCAAAAGGGAATGCTTTTGCTCTTGCAGACTTTGGAAGCATCTAAACCGTGAGCCTTCAGATATTTCTCACTCACTTCTCTTTTTTGACGGTAGCACTCATAACCATATGTTTTATTCCCGTTTACATTCTTGTGCCAGAGGAAACGGCGAAAGGAGGAGCCGCAGCTGCACCGCAGCTTGGAACACCAGACAGATTGTGGTTCCTTGCGGCAAAAACGCCGAAGTTTTCCATCTTCACCAAGCTGGTGCGTACTTTTCTTCAAACGCAGTTCAGCGCAGCAATCCCATAATTCTTCGGATATGATCGGCTCAAAATCCCCTTTGACATAGACAAAATCTTCATCCCGATGATTGATTCGCTTTTGGGTCAGATACCCGTCACTATGAGATTTGTTGTAGCCGATATATCCTTTGTATGTAGCGTTGCGGAGTATTCGCCCAATTCGGTCCAGCTTCCATTCCACTTCGCCATGGGCGTTTTTGCATCCAAGACGGATCAACTCGGCGCAGATTCGTTTATACCCCCAGCCATCCGCATACAGTCGGAAAATTTTCTGGACAACATAGGCTTGTTCTGGGTTGATGACATATGTACCATTAACTCGATCATACCCCAGGATATTTCCAGTACCATAGAGGACCCCTTTCTCCCTGCTGATTTGCTGACCCGCACGAACACGCTCCGATATTTTTCGGCTTTCCTCTTGAGCAAGGGTGGCCATAATGGTCAGGCGGAGCTCCCCGTCTCCGTCCATTGTCCAGATGTTATCCTGAATGAAATAGACTTCGATCCCAATTCGACTTAGTTCCCGTGTGACAGTTAGCGTGTCCACCGTGTTCCGTGCAAAACGGCAAACCTCGCGGGTCACGACCAAATCAAACCTGTGCTGTCTGGCATCCTTCAGCATACGCATGAACGCCGGGCGTTTTTGTGCCGCTGTTCCGGTGATACCTTCGTCATAATACCGCTCAACGATGATCCAGTCCTGGTGCTGCAAGGCAACGCCCTCATACCAGGCTTGCTGATTTTCAAATGCGGAAAGCTGTGCTTCATGCTCTGTGGAAACACGGCCATAGATGGCAACACGGCGCAGCCGTGATACTTGGGCGTTGCCCATGTTATTTCCCCCCCTTTCAAATTAAAGATAGGTAATCAATTATTTTGCGTATTTGTCCAGAATGTTTGCATAGGTAGCCCTGTTCAAAAGCCCTTGTGCATACAGTGCAGCAATTAGCTTTAGGGCGATTTCCTTTGGTGTTAAAGCCGACATCAAAACACCTCCTCAACTATAACGAAAATTTTGTATACAGGGCGGTTGCTCCGCTACCCGTTGTTTTAATGTGTATTTTGAAGTAATTCTGCACCTCCGGGTGTTTTTTCGCTTCTTTGAACTGCGGTAAATTTAATCCGGTTTCTGCTCGGATTTGTTCCGGTGTGAAATTCGTGTTATCTGGAACTTGCATCAAAAACTCCAACAAAACGGCGGCATGGGTCCGCTTTCCCATATATGAGCGGTTCAGCACTACTGCGGTTCGACAGCTTTCCGGAAGTTCGGTATGTTCCAGAATTTGGCAATCTGCAAAGTACTTTTTCAAATACTGGATGACGCCGTTAGGCGGCTGCAAGATCCACAAATCAATCGGCTGGGTCTCACCATGATTTCGGAGCGCGCTGCGGAATACCAACTGTACGATGTCCCGTGCAAGTGTAATATCCTGCATATCTATAACACAGGGAACGCTGTCCAACCGGCATTTTCTTTCTGACACCTCCAATGTGGTGTTGATTTCGTCACGACATCTACCGTCAAAATCCAGAGCCAGCGTGCGACTGATATAGTCCCTCGGTTCAAACCGATTTAGGCCAATGCAGATTACACAAGTGCTTTCCCGATACAGATTGGAACCATTCATACCCCCAAAGTAAGGTAACAACGCTTGGGCTTGTCCATCATACCCAATGTAAGGGATCAAGAGGTCGTGGAAGTCTTTCAAGGCATTCCACATAACTCCGGCATAGCTCTTGTAGGTAACGGCCAATATTTTCTTGTGCTTTTGTGCGATTTGCGGTAAAATAAATTGTAGCCAGGAAGTTAATGCTGAAAGATTCTGATTTTTGGACAATCCGGATCTTGAACTATTAAACAAATCTCCCCGCTGAATGTTGATACAGAGACGGTCAAAAGATTCCAAATTCTGATCCGGAAAGCATATGATGTTCGGGTTTTGAGATAACTCCGGGGAAAGTGATGCTGTACCGCTGAACAGGAATGTTGCAGGCTGGCCTTCACCGTAAATTTTTTTGATTCTGGGGAAGAAGAGTGTAAAGTCCTGACCAACTGCATAGTAAGCACTTTCGGTATCCTTGAGGACATTGATTATCCGGCTTGATGGGTGATTTGTCTTTCCCAGATATTCCTCAAGTAAAGCCGCAAAATTTCTCAACTTTTCTGGCGTGAAACCGGCTTCGTTCAACTCCTTTTTTGATATTAGGCCATACATTCCCAGATGCTTACGCGCCGTCTTTGACAGCTGGAAGTACGGGTTACGCATGGTTGCATTCCACTCATAAAGAACGGTAGACTTCTCTTTCCAAAACTTCATTTGATAGCTGGGTTTGAATTGTGCAAGCTCAGATTCAATTTTGTTCAACACCTCCAAACTCAAAGCGTTGTCCTCAATGATTGGTGGAAGCTCGTCCACCATCAGAAGTGTCCGGTTATGCTGCCCTTCTTCGTTCTCCCATATGAGGAATGGTGTTATATCTTCCATGTATCGTTGGTATCGGGCATGGAGCATAATCAGGATCGGTGTATTGCGGGTTTGGCTGGCTGACTGAACCAGGGGACAGTCAGCATAGTCAAGACAGCTATGCCCAAGACATTCCTCATAGGAGGTAGCCGTACCATTTGGACATCTGCCTTGGGACAGATTGTAATCGTTGGGTGCGGAGATGGCTTTAGCGATGTTCCGGTCAGGACTGTACTTGTTGCAAAGCTGTTCAAGTTCTTCGGCTTCGGAAGTTTTCTCTACCACTACGATTACACCGCCAATCTCTTTGGCAATCGGTGTGTTGCTCAAAAATTCAAGAGAGAATATCAGTAACAGAGCGTACATTAGGGTTGTTTTGCCTACCCCCGGTTGGAATGGGATTGCGGTAACGGTTCCGGAAACCGCTTGCAGAATAGTTTCTGCCGCTTTAGCAAGCAGTTCCCGCTGGCCAGGTAAGTATGTTAAACCGCGAATCGAAAAGTAATCGTCCAGTTTCTTCAGAACATGTGGGTATAACTTCATGGGATCAGAATCCTTGCGATGTTCCAGTTTTTTGAACTCACTCCCATGGTTCCGAACGCTATTTTTATCCCGGACCTCCGAATCAATGGCTGCAATCCCTTGTATCACGGTGTTTTTACCCCCTTGCGGCTGTCCGGAGCAGCTTCGGCGGGATTCGGAGAGGTTGCGTTAAGGTCACCCCCTCCGAACTTTGTTCCGAGGGCGGTATGGACATTTTCCGGGAGATGAGAAAGGGGAAGGGCCATGCAGTTGACCATACCACCTCCAGGAGTTTTTTTATCTTTTCCATAGAAAGGATAACGCCATGTTGCCGGATTGTTGCCTTCATGTTTGAAAGGGATGCCAGCATCCAGAAGGCTACGCTGTACCGCTGCCTCGCTTTTCGCCGTTGAAAGATCAAAATCCGAGATATTCTGTTCTTTCAGCCAGTTTGAATAGGTTTCCAGCAGAACGGTACGAGGGATAATGATATAGTCCATTCCGTCTAACGGCCGAATTAGACCCATTGTTCCTTGGCTACCTTGACGGCCTTGTAGGATTTGCTTCTGATAAGTTGGAAGAAAATATTCTGTGAGAAAACGGTAGAAGATTCGTGGATCATCATAGGTATATTGTGTGTTTGGTTCTTTTTCTTTCTGTGGTGCGGATTCCGGCAGGACCAGTCTCCAATAGTAGAGTAAGAGTTCAATGGCTTGTTCTTCGGTGATCCAGCCCACTTCGTCTGATGCAAAATAAAGATATTTCTCAAGCAACGAAAGTGCGGCACATAGAAGTTCTGTTTGGAGGTCTGATTTTGAGTGGGTGAAGCGTCCGTTTTTCTTGACCGGACGAAAATGCACGATGTTATTTTTCCAATTCTGTATAAGCTCTTTGCTTTGACAGAACCACCGGAGAAAACCCATTATCCCCAGATAGCAGACTTCGGACAAGTCTTTTAGTTCCTGTATCCTTTCCACATCGTAGGAAGCAAGTTGGCCTGCATCGATGGAAAGTGTAGTTCGATTATCTTCCGATTTACTGTCCTTAAATATAATTGGCAACGATAATGGAGATATAGCGGTAATTTGTTTGTTGACAGAAGGAGGTATCCCCGGCATCAATGCAAAGGCGGAGTTTATATATGGAAAACAAAATTTGATGGGTTTACTAAAATACCAGTCACTAATTGTTCCGCCTATGTAATCTAAAACGGATATAGATGGTTTGGTTTCCCTTGGCGATATGCGGGGATGTATAACCCATGGGCGCCGGAGTTTCCATTTATCACCACGCCATTTGGGAGGACCTTGGATAGCACAGAGCAAAACATTTAATACGGGGGATAACGCTGTGGAGGTTGCGCTCAAAAGAACCGCTGGCAACGGCGGCAATATACCGACCAATAAATAAGCTACTTGGCTAAGCAGAATCAGTAACAAAAGGATGGCTGCGGTTTCTGGCTGTTCGACATAACTTGGAAATTGAAGTAGACACCCAAAAGCCTTTTGAAAGGGACGATTTTTTAGTGCTTTCTTTTTGAGTGGGTTATGTTTGACTTTGATTTCATGGTCAAGTTTCTTTGATTTTGCTAAATTTCGGGCTTTCTCAGTAGCCATTTCGAGAGGGACAAGTTGCTTGTTTACCTTGGTTGAATTGATCGTTTGCGTAGTATGCGGGAGTTCAAGTGTAACGGAGTGTAGTTCGGGTTTCTTTTCCTTGCTGCTCATGGGCGAAAACTCCTTTCCGAATTTCCTCCGAAGAGTTCGGAGGTTATGGAAAGAGTATAATCGAACTCCCGAAATCTGGGAACGGAATCTGAAATCACATTTTTTTCAATTTCAGACTGATTTGAGATGCGGAAGGGAGGAATCTGCTTGCCAGAGGAAAAGAGGGATACTGCGGTTGGTTTAAGTCGAAATCTGATCGATGCATTGGAGACTCAGATTGATTCGGGTGTCATCATACCGAAAGAGGAGTCGGTCCTTCGACGGGATAGCATACTCGATTATGTCCCGAACAGAAGCGATATTTTAGGTGTTCAGAAGGATGTTCTGATAGGAATCGAATGCTTTCAAGGGCTTTCGATTCGCTTCGGATTGCCAACACACAACGCAGTAGCGTTTTTTGAAGCAGCAATCGAGAAAGAAAAAGAACTTCGCGCCCCCGGAACAGATAGAGAGTGCTTTCGATCACTGATTCATCTTGCGTTGTCTGGACAAGGATTTCTTTTCGGTACGGCTTTTGACGGAGAGCAGCATATGGCTGTCCGTCCGTGCGATACCTTGGAATCATTCAAAATTCCTGACAAGATAAGAGCAGAATTTCAGTGGGTTTCGTTAGAGAATAACGCCTTATTAGCAGGAGCAGTATATTTCCAGAAGGATTATAGGCTCTGCCAAAAAGTAATTGACGATTTAAGAAAACAAAGTGAAATCGTTTCACAGTGGTATAATATGGATAGGACAATAAAGTCTGGTGATGCTACATTTTCAGAAGAAGATATTCGAGACTTCTTTAGGATTTACCGTCAGTATTGTTTAGAGCAGACCGGAAGGGGGACAACGGAGGAGCGCAGCGTTTGTTTGCCGGCGACAGAACAGAAGATTTTGCGGGACCTGAGATACATTGAGGAATCAATAGATCTATTGATTCCTTTGGATCGGTTGGTTCATCGACTTGAAATAGTCTTAAAAACACCTGACGAAAGTTTGCGTCTGAAAGAGAAAAACAGGTGGCTCGATGATTTTTATCGATGGCTAAATTGTCTGGATCAAAAGAAACTGGAACACACCGTAGAAATTGCTCAACGCGAGAGGGACTTGGACCAAAAGTTAGTGTCTCAACTTGGATTAAAAGTTTTTTTCAAGGCTGCCGAATCGGCCCAAGTACCAAAGGACCAGGAACGAGATATGCCTATCTTGAACAGGAAAGTAGCAAATACTTTTTTGTGTCATTTAGAGCGACAAGCGTTATATGAGTATCGAAAACATCCTATTTACCAGTGTTTTTGTAAAGTGCAAGTTGAATTATCAAAAGAATGGGTTGCTGAGGCAGGACCATTTTACTTGGCACACTGGTTTATCAATAAACAGGAGCCAAGGATACCGCTTTTGAAACGGAGTTATCGGTTGGGGGATAAACATATCCAAATCGCTACTTCGGTAAAAGCAGAAACGGATTGGCGGTTGTCTTTTTTTCAGCAATGCCATTTTCGATTTTTTCATGAACTGTGCAAATGGTATGAAAATGTGCAGTATAGAAATCCCACTCTTTCCCCTTGTAATCAAAAATTGTGCGATGCGCTTTACGCGAGATGTAGGAATCAACTTGTCAAACAAAATTGGTTAGCTGTTGGAGGAAGATCCATATTGTATGGTACGGATAGTGAGATCCCCATTTTTAAGTTGTACCAACAGCTTAATGGGGTGTTTGACTTTCATATTCCTGTATACGCGAAATCCATATGTCGCACTGATAATTTGTTCTATTTCTTCTATGAAAAGCAAGACCAGCGTGTAGTGAAGGTCAAACGGAAAATACGGAAATTGCTGGAGCATGATGAACAAGCCATTGTAAAGCAATATAAGCAAATTGCACTATTGGATCCAGACGGAATTGGGCACGGCATTATGCCGTTGAAATGGCATCGAAAATTAGCAGAGTTCTTAGAATCTGTAATCAAAAGTGATCCGGATGTTGAAGCGTATGTTATAGGAGATACTGATCCATGTTATCCGGGAAGCAACATCAGATTATCTGAATTAAATGAAACAATACAGGCTGAGAAAGATACGGATAAATATTTCCCAGAAGATATACAGCCATACTTATCTATTGTAGAATGGTATATTCAAAAGGTTTGTGCTGACATGATTGCTGCTGATTTACAGCCCAGAGTTTTAAGTATGTGTAAACGACTGTTTTTGGAGGATAGATAAACCGATTTCCTCAGGGGGGCTTTTCTATAAGATATAAAACCAGTCCTACCTTGAACAAGAAAAGCATACGAGTTCAAGCGATATACCTCGTCCAAGTGTAGAGCGCAGCATCGGAGCTTGGACGAGTATGGTTTTCTTGTGAAAGGCAGGCTGGTAGCATTCCAATTGCTTCTTTCCTTTGGTTCTGATTTCTGCTACAAAGCAATCCCACCTTATTGTTTTTTTACATCCTACTAAATACCATTTGCGAAACAGCCCAGCGTCCTCCTTTATCTGCGTGGACGCTGGGCTATAATTAGCTACCACTCATTTTAACCGGCCTCCGCTAACTCTGGTACCAGCTGAGCAGCATTCACGATTTCCATAAACTGCCGCCCAAAGGCTTTCGCCTGGGCCGCCTCTTCCTGGCTAAGAGCAGTAACCGCCTCAAAGTTAAACAAAGCATAAGGTTTTCCTCCCTTGCTGGTGGCCTTCTCCAAGGTGATCCTCGTGACCACGCTGGAAATCGGCGTCAGGGTACACAACAGCCGGGTGGAGTATCTCAAAAACCGGTTCTTGCTGGTCACCGGGACACGCACCAGCAGGGGGATGATGCTCCCCGGCCGCAGCAGAAACAGCAGTACCGATTCCTTGCAGGCCTTGGCGTTGCTCTCCCCATTCTTGGAGCCGAAATCGTTGAAGGGACAGTGGGCGCAGGATTTCCCGTCAAAGGAAATGATGCTGTTCTGGCTCATACAGGTGGGCGGCGTACCTTCCACCGGGTCCGGGCTGTCCCAATAGGCCCTGGGAGTGGTATAGTCCAGGATGATCCCTGTCAGTTCCTTTTCCGCTTCCTCCCCAGCCAGCCCCGGGACGGAAAACACCGTAGACCCCCCGGACGGGGATTTGACAATATCGAAAAGGTCAAGGGACAAGGGCTGATTCTTCAAATTCTCCCGAATGATGCCCAAGGCATCGCCATTCAGAGCCATATAGGCGGAACCGGAGGGAGCCAGAGCAGCGTCGGCAGCAGGCTTTTGCAATTCCTGAACCTTACCCTCCAAACGGCTTTTCAGTTTTGCGGTATCCATCATAAATCCTCCATTTACCCCGCCGCCTTAATGGAAAAGCGGCGGTATGTTGTTTGATTTGCGTACTTCTTGTAAAGGGCCGGATGCTCGGCTTTCAGCGTTCTGCTGTCCAGCCGCTCCTGGGAGACACTTTTCCAGGTGATGATTCGCTCTCCCACGGTCCCCACCTCGTTCTCCCCCATCATCTCCTTTAGGAGATTTTCGGCCTCCTGTTTCCGTTCAGTGATGGCATCTAACTGCTCACAGGCTTCATCGTACTGGTGGAGAAGTTCGACAGCAGTCTCCGGCAGGGTAATTTGCGAGAGGGGGACACTGTTGGGAAACCGTTCCGCAAGGAATTTGGCTGATGCCTTGGAACCATCCAGAGGGGGAGGAGTAAGGCTCTGCACATGGCCCCAGAAATCCGATTCCAGTTCGACGAGCATGGAAATCAACTCCTCGTCACGCTCCACAAACTTCCAGCGGAAGGTGTTCCCTCCGATAAGAACGGCGATGTAGGCCCCTCGGTAGCCCGTCACCGCCATATAGTGCTGGATTTGAAGCTGGTACTCGTCCGGGATAGTATCCTCCCATTCTCCGGCCTTGTAAGCGGTGGCTGTCTTGGCCTCGAAGATACAGGGCCCAAACTCCGGGTGCTGACAAACGCCGTCCAGATTCGCCAGCATAAAGGGGTGCTCTTCGCTTTGAAGAAGCTGCTTTTCCAGGCAAACCTCAATTCCAGTTCGCTTACTGAACTCCAAGCGGACCAGCGCCTCCAGCTGGGTCCCCCAATAGGCTGCCTCTCCTGCCCCCTGCTGGGGAAGCTGGTCGGTTTTCTCCATCCACAGCTCTAAAGGGGATTTGTACCGGTTGATTCCGCACACCACCGAAGCATCCGAGCCGCCAATCCCCTGCCTGCGATTTTCCAACCAATCCTCATAGGACATATTTTCGGTAGAAGCTAAAACGATTGCCGCCATCGTAACCACCTCCTTATGCAACAGCCAGCGCCATCTTGTACGCCTTGTCGATGATGGGATTCCCTTCCACGGTGCGGAGAAACAGGTTTTCATCGTAGTTCCTGGTCCTGCGGATGGGGTCGGCATGGGTGGCAAAATCACTGACGGCGTTGACGAACCGATAGCCATTCTTCCCCACATGGGCCAGGTCCGGAGCATCCCAATACCGGGTCTTCAAATCTTCCAGCATCCGCAGATTGTTCCTCCGCTGGGCCTCGGATATATCCTGGCCCACCGGAAAAAGCTCCTCCATAAACTCGGTGACCTTCCTGTCGCTCAGGCTGATTTTGGACAGAGCATCAATTCCCCGGCCAAGCTCCCCCATATACCGCTCGGCCAGCAGCAAAGTCTCTCTGGCCTCGTGGATGCGGCCCATCACATTTTCCGTGTGCTTGGTGGTCCAGATGCGCTTAGCTCTGTCCAAAGCAAGGTTCAAGGTGTTCTGGCAGACCACCCGGACGGGTGTCATGGCAACCTTGATGCCGGAG
>Ga0073908_1004259_pt1 | contig 13154 bp, 10 predicted proteins | sample MucameincwithD2O_FD_65484 | JGI IMG/M metagenome (GOLD analysis project Ga0073908, IMG submission 65484) | Mouse cecum microbial communities from Vienna, Austria - Mucus amended microcosms incubated with D2O | ecosystem: Host-associated > Mammals > Digestive system > Large intestine > Cecum...
TCGCGCTGTTCTGGCTAACCCAGGAAGCGATCCCCCTGCTACCGAAAGGTGCAAGTATCATCACCACTTCGTCAATCCAGGCATACCAGCCAAGTCCGCATTTACTGGACTATGCGGCTACGAAGGCGGCGATTCTGAACTACAGCCGTGGCCTGGCAAAACAGGTCGCGGAGAAAGGTATTCGGGTGAATATTGTCGCGCCAGGCCCGATCTGGACAGCACTGCAAATTTCCGGCGGACAAACGCAGGATAAGATCCCGCAGTTTGGTCAGAAAACGCCGATGAAGCGTGCGGGGCAACCGGCGGAACTGGCCCCTGTATATGTTTATCTGGCAAGTCAGGAGTCGAGCTACGTCACCGCAGAAGTGCACGGTGTGTGCGGCGGCGAGCATTTAGGTTAAAAAAATGCCCGGTTGTGAAAAGCAACCGGGCATCATTGTGAATTCACTCTTACCTGATGTGGCGAAAACGCCTTATCCGCCTACAAACGCATGAAGATTCAACATGTTGCAATAGATTTTATAGGCCTGATAAGCGTAGCGCATCAGGCATTGAGCACCTAATGCCGGATGCGGCGTGAACGCCTTATCCGGCCTACAAACGCACGAAGATTCAACATGTTGCAATAGATATTGTAGGCCTGATGAGCGTAGCGCATCAGGCAATTCTACTTTACTTCGCTTTGGCGGTTTCTTCGCCGACCAGACCTATCTTCAGGTAACCCGCCTGATGCAGCGTATCCATTACCTTCATCAACGTCTCGTAATCGACGGTTTTATCCGCTCGGAAGAAGATGGTGGTGTCTTTCTTGCCTTCGGTTAACGCATTCAACGCCGTAATCATTGTTTCATCGGTGACCGGATCGTTACCGATAAACATCGAGTTGTCTGCCTTCACCGACAGATAAACCGGTTTTTCCGGGCGCGGCTGCGGCGTGCTGGTAGAAGCAGGCAAGTTCACCTTCACATCTACCGTCGCTAACGGTGCCGCCACCATAAAGATAATCAGCAGAACCAACATCACGTCGATAAACGGCGTCACGTTGATATCATGCATTTCGCCGTTATCGTCGAGGTTTTCGTTAAGATGCATTGCCATCGGACATTATCCTGCGCGTAATTTTTGTGCGACACGAACCGGATGCGCAGCGGCGCTGGCTTCCAGATCCAGGTCACGGCTTTGCAGCAACAATACCTGCGCTGCAACATCACCCAGCATCGCTTTAAAGCCGCCAATCTGGCGTGCAAATACGTTATAGATAACGACCGCAGGAATCGCTGCCACGAGGCCGATTGCCGTTGCTAACAGAGCTTCTGCGATACCCGGCGCAACGACTGCCAGGTTAGTGGTCTGCGTTTGCGCGATACCAATAAAGCTGTTCATGATGCCCCAGACCGTACCAAACAGACCAACGAACGGAGAAATCGCGCCGATGGTTGCCAGATAGCCGTTACCGCGGCCCATTTGACGACCCACTGCGGCGACCCGACGCTCCAGACGGAAGCTGGTACGTTCTTTAATACCTTCGTTATCGTCGCTGCCTTCTGACAGTTCCAGCTCATTCTGCGCTTCATTGAGCAAATGCAGGCTTAAGCTTTTGCTACCAAAATCAGCGGCGATATCGTTGGCCTGGTTTAAGGAACGCGCTTCAGCCAGCAGTTGCTGCTCGCGCTTAAGGCGACGCTTCTGATTGAAGAACTCTACGCTCTTACTGAAGAAGATTGCCCAGGTGACTACGGAGGCCAAAATAAGCCCAATCATCACGCACTTAACGACAATATCGGCGTGCTGATACATACCCCAGACGGAAAGGTCCGTCTGCATTAAATTATTACCCACTGTGTATCTCCAGGACGCAAGTCACAAAATCTGCGCATAATAATATCAAAACGACGTCGAATTGATAGTCGTTCTCATTACTATTTGCATACTGCCGTACCTTTGCTTTCTTTTCCTTGCGTTTACGCAGTAAAAAGTCACCAGCACGCCATTTGCGAAAATTTTCTGCTTTATGCCAATTCTTCAGGATGCGCCCGCAAATATTCATGCTAGTTTAGACATCCAGACGTATAAAAACAGGAATCCCGAGATGGCGGACAAAAAGCTTGATACTCAACTGGTGAATGCAGGACGCAGCAAAAAATACACTCTCGGCGCGGTAAATAGCGTGATTCAGCGCGCTTCTTCGCTGGTCTTTGACAGTGTGGAAGCCAAAAAACACGCGACGCGCAATCGCGCCAATGGTGAGTTGTTCTATGGACGGCGTGGAACGTTAACCCATTTCTCCTTACAACAAGCGATGTGTGAACTGGAAGGTGGCGCAGGCTGCGTGCTATTTCCCTGCGGGGCGGCGGCGGTTGCTAATTCCATTCTTGCTTTTGTCGAACAGGGCGATCATGTGCTGATGACCAACACCGCCTATGAACCGAGTCAGGATTTCTGTAGCAAAATCCTCAGCAAACTGGGCGTAACGACATCGTGGTTTGATCCGCTGATTGGTGCCGATATCGTTAAGCATCTGCAGCCAAACACTAAAATCGTGTTTCTGGAATCGCCAGGCTCCATCACCATGGAAGTCCACGACGTTCCGGCGATTGTTGCCGCCGTACGCAGTGTGGCGCCGGATGCCATCATTATGATCGACAACACCTGGGCAGCCGGTGTGCTGTTTAAGGCGCTGGATTTTGGCATCGATGTTTCTATTCAAGCCGCCACCAAATATCTGGTTGGGCATTCAGATGCGATGATTGGCACTGCCGTGTGCAATGCCCGTTGCTGGGAGCAGCTACGGGAAAACGCCTATCTGATGGGCCAGATGGTCGATGCCGATACCGCCTATATAACCAGCCGTGGCCTGCGCACATTAGGTGTGCGTTTGCGTCAACATCATGAAAGCAGTCTGAAAGTGGCTGAATGGCTGGCAGAACATCCGCAAGTTGCGCGAGTTAACCACCCTGCTCTGCCTGGCAGTAAAGGCCACGAATTCTGGAAACGAGACTTTACAGGCAGCAGCGGGCTATTTTCCTTTGTGCTTAAGAAAAAACTCAGTAATGAAGAGCTGGCGAACTATCTGGATAACTTCAGTTTATTCAGCATGGCCTACTCGTGGGGCGGGTATGAATCGTTGATCCTGGCGAATCAACCAGAACATATCGCCGCCATTCGCCCACAAGGCGAGATCGATTTTAGCGGGACCTTGATTCGCCTGCATATTGGTCTGGAAGATGTCGACGATCTGATTGCCGATCTGGACGCCGGTTTTGCGCGAATTGTATAACATTGCCACTTTTGGACAATTTTGCAGACATTTAATTGTGAAAAGTCTTAAATTGTTGCGTCCGGGATCAAGGCGTCCCGGACGAATCAGGAGTACAATAGGCAGATAAAGGCTTAAACGCTGTTCCACAGGAAAGTCCATGGCTGTTATTCAAGATATCATCGCTGCGCTCTGGCAACACGACTTTGCCGCGCTGGCGGATCCTCATATTGTTAGCGTTGTTTACTTTGTCATGTTTGCCACGCTGTTTTTAGAAAACGGCCTGCTGCCCGCCTCATTTTTGCCAGGCGACAGCTTGTTGATACTGGCAGGCGCATTGATTGCCCAAGGGGTTATGGATTTTCTGCCTACGATTGCGATTCTGACCGCCGCAGCAAGTCTGGGCTGCTGGCTAAGTTATATTCAGGGGCGCTGGTTAGGGAATACCAAAACGGTGAAAGGCTGGCTGGCACAGCTTCCTGCTAAATATCACCAGCGCGCCACCTGCATGTTTGACCGCCACGGTCTGCTGGCGCTGCTGGCTGGACGTTTTCTTGCATTTGTCCGTACGCTGCTGCCAACCATGGCGGGAATTTCCGGTCTGCCAAACCGCCGCTTCCAGTTTTTCAACTGGTTAAGTGGATTGCTGTGGGTCAGCGTGGTAATCAGTTTTGGCTATGCCTTAAGTATGATTCCGTTCGTTAAACGCCATGAAGATCAGGTAATGACGTTCCTGATGATCCTGCCAATTGCCTTGTTAACCGCTGGCTTGTTAGGCACGCTGTTTGTGGTGATTAAAAAAAAATACTGTAACGCCTGACGATTTTCCCCGTTCCCGGCTGCTGTACCGGGAACGTATTTAATTCCCCTGCATCGCCCGCATTCTTGCCGCATCTTCCCCCGGCGTCACACCGAAGTAACGTTTAAACTCACGGCTAAATTGCGATGCGCTTTCATAGCCGACGCGCATCGCTGCTGCGCTGGCCTTCATGCCGTCATGGATGATCATCATCCGCGCCTTATGCAGACGGTAATTCTTCAAATACTGCAACGGCGAGGTGCTGGTGACAGACTTAAAATTATGGTGGAACGCCGATACGCTCATGTTGGCTTCTGCCGCCAGTTGCTCGACGCTCAGGTTTTCGGTGTATTTATTCTCAATCCGTTTCAGCACGCGGCTAATCAGACTGAAGTGAGTCTGGCGACTGACCAGCGCCAGTAACGCGCCGCCGCAAGGTCCGGTCAGCACGTAGTACAGAATTTCGCGGATGATCTGTTTGCCGAGAATACGCGCATCCAGTGGTCGCTCCATCACGTCGAGTAACCGCTCCGCCGCGCATAAAATCTCTTCTGATAACGTGGCGGAGTTAATCCCGCTGGCTGCCATCGACGGCTGGAAATGCTCATCTTCGCCAATGTCCATCAACAGTTCCTGTAACTGCAAAATATCGACATTGAGACGCAACCCTGCCAGCGGCACCTCTGACGTGGCATAGGTTTCGCACTCAAACGGCAACGGCACCGTCAGCAGCAGGTATTCATTGGCATCATAACGAAACACGCGTTCATTGATATAACCGATTTTATGCCCGGAAAAGAGAATTATGATGCCAGGCTCGTACATCACCGGTGTACGTGCGAAAGGCGTCTCGCCATACAACAAACGCACATCGGGCAACAGTTCTGACAAACTATTTTCTTTATTTTTCAGTTTATTAACTTTATCCGCCAGCAAGCGGCAAATCTCTTCACGTTTCATATCGCGTAATTTCTTAGGAATAATGCGGCAATTTGATTGTGCGCAATTTTGTAGCATTTCTCCAGCACTCTGGAGAAATAGGCAAGACATTGGCAGAAATGAGCATTGAGAGCCAGGGCGCTGGCGATCACAATGAAAAACATCAGGCAGATCGTTCTCTGCCCTCATATTGGCCCAGCAAAGGGAGCAAGTAATGAACAACTTTAATCTGCACACCCCAACCCGCATTCTGTTTGGTAAAGGCGCAATCGCTGGTTTACGCGAACAAATTCCTCACGATGCTCGCGTATTGATTACCTACGGTGGCGGCAGCGTGAAAAAAACCGGCGTTCTCGATCAAGTTCTGGATGCCCTGAAAGGCATGGACGTGCTGGAATTTGGCGGTATTGAGCCAAACCCGGCTTATGAAACGCTGATGAACGCCGTGAAACTGGTTCGCGAACAGAAAGTGACTTTCCTGCTGGCGGTTGGCGGCGGTTCTGTACTGGACGGCACCAAATTTATCGCCGCAGCGGCTAACTATCCGGAAAATATCGATCCGTGGCACATTCTGCAAACGGGCGGTAAAGAGATTAAAAGCGCCATCCCGATGGGCTGTGTGCTGACGCTGCCAGCAACCGGTTCAGAATCCAACGCAGGCGCGGTGATCTCCCGTAAAACCACAGGCGACAAGCAGGCGTTCCATTCTGCCCATGTTCAGCCGGTATTTGCCGTGCTCGATCCGGTTTATACCTACACCCTGCCGCCGCGTCAGGTGGCTAACGGCGTAGTGGACGCCTTTGTACACACCGTGGAACAGTATGTTACCAAACCGGTTGATGCCAAAATTCAGGACCGTTTCGCAGAAGGCATTTTGCTGACGCTAATCGAAGATGGTCCGAAAGCCCTGAAAGAGCCAGAAAACTACGATGTGCGCGCCAACGTCATGTGGGCGGCGACTCAGGCGCTGAACGGTTTGATTGGCGCTGGCGTACCGCAGGACTGGGCAACGCATATGCTGGGCCACGAACTGACTGCGATGCACGGTCTGGATCACGCGCAAACACTGGCTATCGTCCTGCCTGCACTGTGGAATGAAAAACGCGAGACCAAGCGCGCTAAGCTGCTGCAATATGCTGAACGCGTCTGGAACATCACTGAAGGTTCCGACGATGAGCGTATTGACGCCGCGATTGCCGCAACCCGCAATTTCTTTGAGCAATTAGGCGTGCCGACCCACCTCTCCGACTACGGTCTGGACGGCAGCTCCATCCCGGCTTTGCTGAAAAAACTGGAAGAGCACGGCATGACCCAACTGGGCGAAAATCATGACATTACGCTGGATGTCAGCCGCCGTATATACGAAGCCGCCCGCTAAGCTTTTTACGCCTCAAACTTTCGTTTTCGGGCATTTCGTCCAGACTTAAGTTCACAACACCTCACCGGAGCCTGCTCCGGTGAGTTCATATAAAGGAGGAACGTATGGCTAATCCAACCGTTATTAAGCTACAGGATGGCAATGTCATGCCCCAGCTGGGACTGGGCGTCTGGCAAGCAAGTAATGAGGAAGTAATCACCGCCATTCAAAAAGCGTTAGAAGTGGGTTATCGCTCGATTGATACCGCCGCGGCCTACAAGAACGAAGAAGGTGTCGGCAAAGCCCTGAAAAATGCCTCAGTCAACAGAGAAGAACTGTTCATCACCACTAAGCTGTGGAACGACGACCACAAGCGCCCCCGCGAAGCCCTGCTCGACAGCCTGAAAAAACTCCAGCTTGATTATATCGACCTCTACTTAATGCACTGGCCCGTTCCCGCTATCGACCATTATGTCGAAGCATGGAAAGGCATGATCGAATTGCAAAAAGAGGGATTAATCAAAAGCATCGGCGTGTGCAACTTCCAGATCCATCACCTGCAACGCCTGATTGATGAAACTGGCGTGACGCCTGTGATAAACCAGATCGAACTTCATCCGCTGATGCAACAACGCCAGCTACACGCCTGGAACGCGACACACAAAATCCAGACCGAATCCTGGAGCCCATTAGCGCAAGGAGGGAAAGGCGTTTTCGATCAGAAAGTCATTCGCGATCTGGCAGATAAATACGGCAAAACCCCGGCGCAGATTGTTATCCGCTGGCATCTGGATAGCGGCCTGGTGGTGATCCCGAAATCGGTCACACCTTCACGTATTGCCGAAAACTTTGATGTCTGGGATTTCCGTCTCGACAAAGACGAACTCGGCGAAATTGCAAAACTCGATCAGGGCAAGCGTCTCGGTCCCGATCCTGACCAGTTCGGCGGCTAACATGCAAATTCTCCCGGTGGCGGTAATGTTCCGCTACCGGACTTTTCAGAAATCATTTATTCCCCTCGCGTCCCGCCCGTTGTTACTCTTCCTTGTTCAGGAATGCCAAATATAAGGACATCATCATGCAGAGCCGGAAGCTCTTAAAAGAACAACTCATCTATATCCGGGATAAACGCAACGGAGAGGTGAAAAACAGATGAAAATAATACTTCTGTTTTTAGCAGCCCTGGCAAGTTTTACCGTACACGCACAGCCCCCCTCACTGACCGTAGAACAAACAGTCCGGCATATTTATCAGAACTATAAATCAGATGCCACTGCCCCTTATTTTGGTGAAACCGGAGAGCGGGCGATAACTTCTGCGCGTATTCAACAGGCGCTTACCCTGAACGACAATCTTACGCTGCCGGGCAATATTGGCTGGCTGGATTATGATCCGGTTTGTGATTGTCAGGATTTTGGCGATCTGGTGCTAGAAAGCGTTGCGATAACCCAAACTGACGCCGATCATGCCGATGCCGTTGTGCGCTTTCGTATCTTTAAAGATGATAAAGAAAAGACCACGCAGACACTGAAAATGGTGGCGGAAAATGGTCGTTGGGTCATTGACGATATTGTCAGCAATCATGGCAGCGTCTTACAAGCAGTTAATAGCGAGAATGAAAAAACGCTGGCCGCTTTAGCTTCGTTGCAAAAAGAACAGCCGGAAGCCTTTGTTGCCGAACTCTTTGAACATATTGCTGATTATAGCTGGCCGTGGACGTGGGTGGTTTCCGACTCTTACCGCCAGGCGGTTAATGCCTTCTATAAAACCACCTTCAAGACGGCCAATAATCCCGATGAAGATATGCAAATAGAACGGCAATTTATTTACGACAATCCGATCTGTTTTGGCGAAGAGTCGCTATTTTCACGCGTTGATGAAATTCGAGTCCTGGAGAAAACCGCCGATTCCGCCCGCATTCATGTTCGTTTTACGCTGACCAATGGCAACAACGAAGAGCAAGAACTGGTTTTACAGCGGCGCGAAGGCAAGTGGGAAATCGCTGATTTTATCCGCCCGAACAGCGGCAGCCTACTTAAGCAGATTGAGGCAAAAACCGCCGCCAGATTAAAGCAATGAGCTGAATTAAATAACAATTAGCCGGAACAATAAATAAAAGGGAACACTATATGAAAACGATTTTCACCGTGGGAGCTGTTGTTCTGGCAACCTGCTTGCTCAGTGGCTGCGTCAATGAGCAAAAGGTCAATCAGCTGGCGAGCAATGTGCAAACATTAAATGCCAAAATCGCCCGGCTTGAGCAGGATATGAAAGCACTACGCCCACAAATCTATGCTGCCAAATCCGAAGCTAACAGAGCCAATACGCGTCTTGATGCTCAGGACTATTTTGATTGCCTGCGCTGCTTGCGTATGTACGCAGAATGATAAAAAAATCCCCGGCAGCATGTCAGTTGCCGGGGATTTTTTTTAACGTCCAACCGCCGCTTTAGGGCGTTTCTTCGCACCAGCATTCACCGGACGAGATTGCGTAGACGACGCTTTTTTTGCCGTAGCAGGCGTCTGACGCTGGGTCGCCATCGGCGTATGTTTCGTCAACGCCGGACGGGTATTGCGGTTCTGGCGACGAGCTTCACGCATCTCTTCAATGGTTGGCGCAGGCACTAAGCAATCGCGACGGCTGCCAATCAGATGCTTTTTGCCCATCGCTTCCAGCGCCTGGCGGATTAACGGCCAGTTTGCCGGATCGTGGTAACGCAACAACGCTTTATGCAAACGACGCTGTTTGTCGCCCTTCGGTACGAAGACGTCTTCGCTCTTATAACCAATCTTCGCCAGCGGGTTTTTCCCGGTGTAATACATGGTGGTTGAGTTCGCCAGCGGCGATGGGTAGAAGTTCTGTACCTGGTCGAGACGGAAACGATGCTTTTTCAGCCACAGCGCCAGATTCACCATATCTTCATCACGCGTACCGGGGTGCGCGGAGATGAAATAGGGGATCAGATACTGCTCTTTACCTGCCTGTTTTGAGTAAGTATCGAACAGCTCTTTAAAGCGGTCATAGCTGCCCATGCCCGGCTTCATCATCTTCGATAACGGCCCTTCTTCGGTATGTTCCGGGGCAATCTTCAGATAACCGCCGACGTGATGGGTCGCCAACTCTTTGATATAGCGCGGATCTTCCACGGCGATGTCATAACGTACGCCTGAGGCGATGAGGATTTTTTTAATGCCTTTCAGATCACGCGCACGGCGATAGAGGTTGATCGTCGGTTCGTGGTTAGTGTCCATGTGCGGACAAATATCCGGATAAACGCACGACAAACGGCGACAAGTTTGTTCAGCGCGTGGCGATTTGCAGCGCAACATATACATGTTGGCAGTTGGCCCACCGAGATCGGAAATCACGCCCGTAAAACCTGGAACGGTGTCGCGGATCGCTTCGATCTCATTAATGATCGAATCTTCCGAACGGCTCTGAATAATGCGCCCTTCGTGCTCGGTAATAGAACAGAAAGAACAGCCGCCAAAGCAGCCGCGCATAATGTTGACCGAAAAACGGATCATTTCGTAAGCCGGAATACGGGCATTGCCATAGGCCGGATGTGGCACGCGCTTGTACGGCAGCGCAAAAACGCTGTCCATCTCTTCGGTAGAAAGCGGGATAGCAGGCGGGTTGATCCACACATAGCGGTCACCGTGTTTTTGCATCAATGCGCGGGCACAGCCTGGGTTGGTTTCGTGGTGCAGAATGCGCGAAGCATGGGCGTACAGCACTTTATCGCCCTTCACTTTCTCGAAAGAAGGCAGCAACACGTAGGTTTTTTCCCACGGTTTCGGGCGCGGTGGCTGCACGGTTACGGCTTTGGCTTCCTGCTTTTTCGGTGCCACCGGTTTGTTATCCGCGCACGACAAATCTTCACCATACGGATGCGGGATTGGGTCGATTTTTCCAGGGGTATCAAGACGGGTGGAATCCACGCCGCTCCAGCCAGGCAGCGCCTCTTTCACGATAATCGCGGTATTACGCACATCGCGGATTTCACTAATCGGCTCGCCCATCGCCAGACGGTGCGCCACCTCCACCAGCGGACGCTCACCGTTACCAAACATCAGCATGTCGGCTTTCGAATCCACCAGCACGGAACGGCGCACGGTATCGGACCAGTAATCATAATGTGCGGTACGGCGCAGACTAGCCTCAATACCGCCGAGGATCACCGGTACATCTTTCCACGCCTCTTTACAACGCTGGGTATAAACCAGTGTGGCGCGATCCGGGCGCTTACCCGCGACGTTATCCGGCGTGTAGGCATCGTCATGACGTAAACGGCGATCGGCGGTATAACGGTTGATCATCGAATCCATGTTGCCAGCAGTAACACCGAAAAACAGATTCGGTTTACCCAGACGCATGAAATCGTCTTTGCTGCTCCAGTCTGGCTGGGCGATGATCCCGACGCGAAAGCCCTGTGCTTCCAGCATACGACCGCAAATCGCCATCCCGAAGCTTGGGTGATCGACATACGCGTCGCCAGTAACCAAAATGATGTCGCAGCTATCCCAGCCAAGTTGATCCATCTCTTCACGAGACATCGGCAAAAACGGTGCCGGTCCAAAACAGGCGGCCCAGTACTGCGGCCAGGAGAACAGGTCGCGATCCGGTTGGATCAGGGAGATAGAGCTCATTTTGCTTCCAGAAATGATAAAAAAATAATCAAAGGCCGGGGATTATAAGCCGGAACGAAAGAGAAATCGAAAGGTATTCCATACTCGCCCTCCTCGGGCGAGTATGAAGATTACGGTACCGGATTGACCAAAAGTTGCCCTATCGAGCCACGGTCCGCCATTTCCAGCGTCTGACTGTTGAAGTAGAACGGGAAGTGCGCCCAGGAAGGCTGACCGAAATAAACAAGCAGCTCCACTTGTCCGTCAACCCAAACGGTATCTTTCCAGCCTCTGTCTTCCGGGAACGGCATCGCGCCATTCACGTTACGGATCTGGAACATTACGCCTTCAATATGGAACGCTTGCGGCTCGTCCGCGCGTACCGTCCAGCGTTCCCACGTTCCTTGCTGCGCGGTGACATCAATACGGTTGACGTCCCACAGTTGTCCATTAATACCCGGGTCATCACCCAGACTGATATCGCGACTGCGAATCGGCGAACCGGCCATGATTTCAGTTGGCAGCAAGCGCATCGGAAGACTGTCTGTGACCAGCGGCAGAAGGCCGGTTGGGCGCAGCGTTAGCACCAGGGTAGAAACCAGAATGCTGGATGGCTCAAAGAAGCCACGAATACGATCAACAATGCTCGCCGCTTCGCCACAGGTGATCGACACTTCATCGCCGTTGCTCATATCCACCAGAATCTCGCGGCGCTCGCCCGGTGCCAGCGAAAGTTGCTTCACCGATACAGGAGCAGGCAGGAATCCCTGATCGCCAGAAATCACATGTAACGGGCGACCATCGCTCATCTGTAGTTGATAACGACGAGAGTTCGACGCGTTCAGCAGGCGCAAGCGCACCCAGCCACGCGAGACTTCAACGTACGGGCTTTGTACACCGTTAACCAGCAGCGTATCACCAACAAAGCCGCCGCTTCCCGGTTCGTTGTATTCTGGCGTACCAAAGTTATCCAGCCGTTTATCCTGAATAATGACCGGAAAATCATCCACACCATAATGGTTGGGGATAGGCAGCGACTTGCTGACTTCATCTTCCACCAGCCACATTCCGGCAAGGCCGTTATAGACCTGCTGAGCCGTGCGGTTGGGAGTATTGGCGTGATACCACAGAGTAGCTGCGTTCTGGCGAATAGGCAGTACGGGTGCCCAGTCAGCGTTTGGCGACATCATCCGTGCCGGACCGCCCATCAGCGGGCCTGGTACCTGTAGCCCGGCTACCGTCATTGAGACATTTTCTGTCAGGCGGTTGCTGTAAATAAGCTTAACATCGTCGCCCTTCCAGACGCGGATAGTCGGCCCCAGGTAACGACCATTGATTCCCCAGACCGACGCGCGTGTCCCTGGCGTAAATGACCAGTGCGCACGTTGTACAGTCATAAACAGCGGTTGCCCACGGCGAGATTCAAGCAGCGGCGGAACGGGTAGCGGTTGCTGTTGCCCGGCTGCGCTGGCCTTCAGGGGAACAGCGCCTGCACAAAGTGCAATCCCCGATGCCTGAATGAACTGACGCCGACTGAGTGACATATTTGCTCCATGTAAAACTGGCTAAAGTAATACCGTGCAGGAAAGTGTTCCCCGCAAAAATACAGATTGCCGACTTAAACTTTTCCGGCGGCTTCGCGTTCTGCGACTTCTTTATCGAGCTCGGCGATTTTTTGTTCCATTATCGAACGACAATGGGCAGCCAGCTCACGAACCTGATCTTTGCCATACTGACTGACGTCAATTGGCGGCAGCATTTCGACAATCACCAGACCGTTGTGCAGTCGATTAAGATTAATCTTATTCGAAGTTGTAGAGACGCACACGGGAATAATCGGGACGCCCGCCGCAATTGCCGCGTGAAATGCTCCAGTCTTGAACGGTAGCAGGCCGCGACCACGGCTGCGGGTTCCTTCCGGGAACATCCAGATGGAAATACGGCGTTTTTTGAAATGATTCACGACTTCCGCAATGGTGCCGTGAGCTTTAGTGCGATTGTTTCTGTCGATCAATAAGTTGCCGGTTAACCAGTACAACTGCCCGAAGAAGGGGATCCACAGCAAGCTCTTTTTACCTACCGTCACCGTCGGCGGTTGCACAATGTTCGATGCTGTCACCATGTCATAGTTGTTCTGGTGGTTAGCGATATAGATAGCATTGCCGTAGCTTTCAG